>Ga0208979_100263_pt1 | contig 56239 bp, 50 predicted proteins | sample HotLakConsUCCSLE_FD_184738 | JGI IMG/M metagenome (GOLD analysis project Ga0208979, IMG submission 184738) | Hypersaline microbial mat communities from Hot Lake, Washington, USA - Hot Lake Consortium UCC-SLE (SPAdes) | ecosystem: Environmental > Aquatic > Non-marine Saline and Alkaline >... | reverse complement strand
TTGGCTCAAGGTTCAAACGAATTCATTCAATATCGGCTTCGAAAAGCCGTAGTGCTTGAGTCGCTTGCCTTGATAGTTGGTGATTTATCACCCTCATCGGCAAGCGCCCACATGAATTACCTGATCAGATTATTAAAGAGCCGTCGAAAAGCGTTGCCGTTCAACGTGGTGCGTATAATACGGTTTTTTCTTGAAGAGTCAACCTGCACAGACAGAATTTACGCGCAGAATGTTACGCGCCAGCTGTACAGGAAGACAGTCCGGCGCTTACCATCAAAGATGCTCAATCGCGGATTGCGCTGAGCAACTCTCAGGCCGCTAGCCGGGCCAACAAATCCGAGCGACGGTTTTCGGACACGAAAGCCGCATTGATGGCGTTTCGGGTTAGCGTTGCAAACACCGCTTCGGACCATCCGAAGGCATCAGCACATGCGATATGGTTGGCCAGCATGCCACCGCCGAAATACGCCGGATCATCGGAGCTGATGGTCACGTTAAGCCCTGCATCCAACAACGCGGGTAAAGGATGGTCGCGCAAGTCATCTACCACTTTCAAGCACACATTGGATAGCGGACACACCGTCAACACGACATGATCGCGACGAAGACGCGCCACCACATCACTGCTTTCTAGACAACGTACGCCGTGATCGATGCGTTCGACGTCCAGGAGGTCCAGGGCTTGGGTAATGTAGGCCGATGGGCCTTCTTCGCCAGCATGGGCGACACGCGCCAGCCCGATTTCCTTGGCACGCTCAAAGAGCGCCGTGAATTTTTCTGGTGGATGGTCACGCTCGGCACTATCCAGGCCGATCGCATCAATCAACTTCCAATAGGGCGCCGCCTGCTCGAGCACATGCAAGGCCTCATCGGCGGGGCGATCGCGCAAAAACGCCATGATCATGCCAACCGAGAAATCCATGGTCTGCTCAGCGTCCTGCTTGGCTTTCAACAGGCCGCCCATGACCACCTCCAACGGCACGCCCCGCTGTAGGTGCGCCTGAGGATCAAAATGCATGTCAATATGCACAACGCCCTCCCGGCGGGCTCGATGGAAATAGTCCATGGCCAGATCATAAAAATCCGCTTCCGTGCGAAGCACGTTCATGCCTTGGTAATACAGGTTCAGAAACGCCTGAAGGTTCTCAAAGTCGTAGGCGTCTTTTGCCTCCTGAACGCTGGCATAGGGCAACTCAATACCGTTGCGCTGGGCCAAGGCAAACATCAACTCGGGTTCAAGCGAACCCTCAATGTGTAGATGGAGCTCTACTTTGGGAAGTTGACGCAAAAAGTCGTGCATACTGGGCTCCTTGGTAAACATACGACGAAAATAAGCCAACCGCTGATTAGCTTACGTCAGTGGACGTCGCATTAAGCTTACCTGCATCAAGGTGCCAGTGGTAATCGATCCGGGGCAATAAGTCAGGCTGGTCGATTTGATGGACAAAATAGATGACCGTTCTGGTGGCTAGCCAACGGTCAAGAGACGTAGCGACATACTGAGCTGTCGTCGCATCAACGCTGGCAAAGGGTTCATCAAGGATCACCACATCCGGATTACGCAGCATCAGCCGCGCCAAAGCGACCCTACGCGCCTGCCCTCCCGACAGCTGCTGCCCCTTTTCACCCACTGGAGTGTCAAGCGCTTTAGGCAGCTGCGTTACCCAGCCTGCCAAGGCCACGTCGCCAAGTACCTGCCAAAGCCGCTCGTCAGTGGCTGACGGATCCGCAATGCGTAAATTTTCAGCCAGGGAGTCATCAAATAAATCCACCTGCTGGGTCAGCATTGCCATGTGTTCAGCACGATACGCCATCGATAGTTCGGCCGGCGCCTTGCCCAGCACATGAACAGCGCCACGCGTCGCAACCAGCCGCCCCATGACCAGCGACGCCAGCGTGGACTTGCCCGCCCCCGACATCCCTGTGATGACGGCACGTTGCCCAGCAGGAAGGTGGAAACTGACATCATCCAGCGCCAGGTCGAGAGCGCCGGGGTAGCGAAGCGATACCTGCTCGAACGACACACCACGATCAGACAGCATCTTACCGGCAGGCGCCGACATGGGCGCAGCGTCAGCATGGGCGAGCTTATTCAGTCGCTCGGCAGCGGCAAAACTTGCCCCCAAGCGCACAAATGCATTCGGCAGTACGCTAAACGCCTCATTCACCCCCAACGCCATCAGCACCGCCATCACCACAATGGGGCCTGCCACCAGGCCTTGCACAAACACCTCGCCGGCCACCCAAAGCACGGCTAACGCAACCAGACTAGTCACCGCCGCCACCAGGGCATTACCCATCGCCAGCCTGGAGCCCACCAGGCGCTGATTGTGCAACGCCTGATCCTCATGGGCCTCCACAATGCCACGATGCCAATGATGGCTACGGTAGCTAGCCAATTCGGCGCTTCCCTGGACCTGGTCGACAACCAAGTGGCGCAGCACCTCCTGATTCTCGACGTGGCGATAGCTTTGCCGCCACCCCCAGACTGCCAGCCCAAAGGTGATGACCAGCCAGAGCAGCCCCAGCACGACCGCCATGACAAGGGCAACACCGGGGAGCCAAAAGGCGATAAAGGCGACGATGAACACGCCGCCCAGCAAGGCAACCAGCGGCGGTATGAGCACGCGTAGGTAGAAGTTGTCTAGCGTATCGATGTCCGAGGTAAGCCGCGTCAGCCAGTCACTTGCCCGCTGTCGACCCAAGGTCAGATCGTCGAGTCGGGTCAATTGCCCAAAGACGTGGAAACGCAATTCTGCCAGCAAGGTCAGCACACTATTGTGGTTATAGACCCGCTCCACATAGCGCGAGACGGTACGCGACAGGGCAAAGAAGCGTATGCCACCCCCGGGTACGTAGACATCGAGCGTCACGGAAAGCCCCAGCGCCAGAGCAATGCCGGTTAACGCGCTGGCGGTGATAAACCAACCGGATAACCCCAGCAGTGCAACACCGGACAGGAAGGTGGCGCCAGCCAGCAAAGCGCCCAGCATTAGGGCGCGTCGACGACGGGTCAGCAAGCGCAGCCAGGGTAAAAACTGGCGATAAATTGCACTCAAGCGGGTACCTCCTGAAGCTGGCCGTTGTCCACGCGAAGATGGCGACTCGCCGCCGCTATGACGGCAGGATGGTGAGTGGCGACAACCAGCGTGCGCCCTTCTTTCGCCCAGTCAAACAAGGCCTCAACGACCGCTTTTTCCGTGGCGCTATCGAGCCTGGCGGTAGGCTCATCAAGCAGCACCAAGGGCGCACGGCTCAAGTAAACGCGTGCCAGGGCAAGCCGTTGTGCCTGACCACCGGACAAGCCCACCCCACGTTCGCCAAGCACGGTGTCGAGCCCTTGCGGAAGCGCATTCAGCACTTCACTGAATCCCGCACGCCTTAACGCCGACTGCATGGCCTCTTGCGTCGCTTCGGGGTCCGCCAAGAGCAAGTTATCGGCCAGACTGCCCTGCAGAAGACATGGCTGCTGATCCAGCCAGGCGACTTGGTTTGTCGCCGCATGACGACACTCGCCCTGGCTCGCGCCCACAAAGCCCGCCAGCAGCGCCAGCAGCGTTGACTTTCCACTACCCGACTCGCCGCTAACCGCCACCACATCACCGTGCCGTACGGTCAGATCCAACGGGCCCAGAACGACACCGCGGGCGGCATAGCTGACTTCAACCGCTTCAAGCTCCACCAGCGCTTCCGCGTCTTGAGTGGCGGGCGGAGAAGTAGTCCTCATGACAGGCGGCTCATTGAGCGTATTGACGATACTCTCTGCAGCGCCTAACGCCGCTGCACGGTCGTGATAGTGCATGGACAGCGTTCGCAACGGCTGGAAAAACTCGGGCGCCAGCAGCAACACGGCCAAACCGGAAAACAGCGTCAGCGAAGGCGCAGGGCCATACTCGATGTAACCGAGCAGGCCAAAGCCCACATACATAGCCACCACAGCGATGGCCACCGACGAGAAAAACTCGAGGACTGCCGATGACAGAAATGCCAGCTTCAGCGTGCGCATGCTCAAATGACGATAGTGATCAGCCGCCTGCCACACGTCTTGCTGGGCGGCGGCCGTATGACCGAAAAGCTGGAGCGTGGTAATCCCGCGTACGCGGTCGATGAAATGTGCCGACAGTCTGGCCACCGCCGCGAACTGATCACGGTTCATGCGTTCAGCCCCCATGCCGACCAGAGCCATGAACAAAGGGATCAGCGGCGCCGCCAGCAATAGAAAAATGGCCGCCAGGTAATCCAGCGAGACCACCACCGCCAGGATGACCAGCGGCACCCATACGGTAATACGCATTTGCGGATGGAAGCGCGCAAAATAGCCGTCCAGGGCGTCCACATGCTCGACGGCCTGGGCGGCGATGGCACCGCTTTGCTGAGTGGTCAACCAGACAGGCCCCAGCGCCGTGACCTTGTCCAGCAGCTGTGAGCGCGCGTGACGTCTTATCCGCAGGCTGGCCTCCAGACTAAGGCGCTCCGACGCCCACTGGCAAAGCGCTCTTCCGACAACGGCGACGGCCAACAGAATGAAAACTAATGATAAATCACGGGGAGCGCGGTCATGCACCATCAACTGATCTACCAACCACGCAAGGCCGGTGACAATCAAGACGGTCTGAAACCCCGCCAGACTACCGAGGAACGCCGCGCCCCTCAGTCGCTTGCGTTCCAACGATGCAAGCGACTGCAACCAGCGGCGCGGCGTTAACCCGTTTTGCTCAGTTGTCGAGGCCATGGGCTCAGTGATAGCCCTCTCCTACACGCACCTTGCCGCGGAATACCCAGTACGTCCATGCCGTATAGGCCAGCACGATGGGAATGACGAACAGCACGCCGATAAGCAGGAAGAGCTGGGATTCGGGTGCTGAGGAGGCGTCCCAGATCGTGTAGTTGGGCGGCACGATGACCGGCCACTTGCTCGCGATCAGACCCAGGTAGGTAAAGATGAACAGGCCTAACGAGGCGACAAACGGCAGGCCTTCTTCCTGACGTTTAACGGCCCGGTAGAGAACATAAGCACACACCATGGCAAGGATCGGGAACACCCAGATCAGGTGAATCTGGTTGAGCCAACGATCGCGCACTTCGGGGCTGACCAGCGGCGTCCACAGACTGACGATGCCAAATACGACCAGTACCGCCACCAATAGCTTGGGTGTGATGCGATAGGCCCACTGCTGAATATAGCCTTCCGACTTGAGGATCAACCAGGTAGCCCCCAGCAGGGCATAGCCCGCCATCAGGCCCAGACCGGTCAGCACGGTGAACGGCGTCAACCAGTCGAGAGCGCCGCCCACATAGACAAAGTCTTCAACGGCAAAACCCTGGATGTAGGCGCCAACAACGGCCCCCTGGGCAAAGGCCGCAACCGCCGACCCGCCGCAGAATGCTCTGTTCCACCAATGGCGGTTTTTCTTGGATTTGAAACGGAATTCAAAGGAGATGCCGCGGAAAATCAACCCGGCCAGCATCAAAAATACCCCAATATAAAGCGCCGGCAGAAACACCGAGTACACCAGAGGGAAGGCGCCCAGCAGCCCGGCACCGCCAAGGACCAGCCAGGTTTCATTACCGTCCCACACCGGCGCGACCGAGTTCATCATCACATCACGGGATTCGTCGTCGGGCGCGAAGGGAAACAGTATCCCCAGCCCCAAATCGAAGCCGTCCATGATCACGTACATGATAACGCCGAAGCCGATAATGCCGGCCCAGATTATTGCAAGGTCAAGGCTGATCATTTGCTCGCTCCTTCAAAATCTCCATCGAACGGCGTATGGGCCGCTGAGAAAGGCCGTTTTGCCCGCTCGACTTCACCGGTTACTTCCGCCGTATCTGGGATCATGCCGTTACGTACCACACGAGTCAGGTAGTAAATGCCAACCCAGAAAACGACGGCATACACCGCGACGTATCCAATTAGGGTAAACAGCGCCATCCCCCCAGTGAGCGAAGGCGTCAGCCCCTGGGCATGGGTCATGACACCGTATACCAACCAGGGCGCACGTCCCGATTCGGTGACCACCCAGCCGGCAAGCACGGCAAGGAAAGGCGACACAATCATGCCCACCAGTGTCTTGAGATAGAGCGGCGACTGGAAAACGCGCCCCTTTCGGCGTAACAACAGCCCCGCAATCGCCACGCCGATCATCAACATGCCGATCGCCACCATCACGCGGAATGACCAGAACACCAGCGCCACGGGGGGCTGTTCCTCAGGGGCCATTTCGCTGACGCCGGGGACTTCACCGTCGGCACTGTGCGTAAGCACGATGCTTGCAAGGCTGGGGATGCCGATTTCGAAGTGGTTGGTCTGCGCCTCCTGATCGGGAATCGCAAACAGCAGAAGCGGAACGTTGGACCCGGTTTCCCAGTTACCTTCCATGGCCGCCACTTTGGTCGGCTGATGCTCGAGCGTATTCAGACCATGGAAATCGCCGATAACGGCCTGCGCAGGCGCCAGGAACAACAGCAGCCACAGGCACATCGAGAGCGCTTTTTTATTCGCCTCGACGTCGCGATTACGCAGCAGGAACCAGGCGCTGATACCCGCCACCACGAAACCACCGGTCAGGAACGACGCCATCCCCATATGGACAAAGCGATACCAGAAGGAGGGGTTGAAGATTGCCGCCATCCAGGAAGTGATATGGAAATGACCGTCGATCATTTCATAGCCGGCAGGCGTCTGCATCCAGCTATTGGCAGAGAGAATCCAGAACGAGGAGATGAAGGTGCCCACGGCCACCATGATAGCGGCAAACAGGTGGACCCCTTCAGGCACCTTGCCCCGGCCAAACAGCAAGACACCAAGAAAGGCCGCTTCCAGGAAGAAAGCCGTCACCACTTCATAGCTCAGTACCGGCCCCAGGAAGTTAGACGTTGCATAGGAGAAGTTGCTCCAGTTGGTACCAAACTGGAACGACATCACAATGCCGGTTACCACGCCCATGCCGAACACCACGGCAAACACCTTGGTCCAGAACAGTGCCAGGCGATCCCAAGCCTGGTTGTCCGTTTTATAGAACAGACCGTGCAGCACGGCGATATAAGACGCTAGACCGATCGTAAACACGGGGAAGATGGCGTGAAAGCAAACAACAAACGCGAACTGTATTCGCGAGAGTAACAGCGGATCGAGCTCCATAATTCGCTCCTAAGGCCTGAATGGACTCCCCTCTTGCGAGGGCTTGTAACAAGCTTAGTTGAGCCGCTATCGGTCACGCTTTATTCTTATAGATACTAAGCTTATCGATCACCAACCCGTTAAGTTTACAGCTTAGGAGGCCCGTATGCGGCATGAGTTTTGGTATTTACCTGTGTCCCGTTGACGCAGATCAATTTTTAACGAACAGGCAAGCGTTTGTTAAAAAACTTAGTGACTTACGCGAGCACCACCAAGCTCACCATATAACCAGTGTAGGCAATAAACAGGGCTAATAAACCACCGCCTTCAAAACGATTGATGCGGCGCGGGCGCCCCCGCCATGAAAACGCAAAGATCATCATCAGCACGGTCATGACCAGCATGACGCTCCAGTCACGCTGAAGCACTTCCTGCCCGGTTTCAATCGGGGCGATAACACCCGCCAACCCCACCACGGCGAGGCTGTTAAACAGGTTCGACCCCACCACATTCCCCAGCACCATGTCATGTTCGTTGCGGCGCAGCGCCGTAATCGACGACGCCAGCTCCGGCAAGGACGTACCAATGGCGACAACGGTCAAGCCAATAATCAGATCGCTGACACCAAAGCGCTCGGCGATCTCGACGGCCCCCCATACCAGCAGCCTCGAACTGGCGATCAGCAAGACCAGACCCACCAGCGTCCACATCATGGCCGTGCCACGCGACATCGGCTTGCTATCCAGGGTTTCGGCCACTTCCGAGACAAGCGCATCGTCCTGCTGGCCTCGCGAACGCACAATGCTGACAACGATAAATACCAGCAGCGCCAGCAATAAACAGACAGCCTCCCACCGGGCCACCCATCCATCGAGCAACATCAGGCCGGTTACCAGCATCACCACCAGTAACAACGGCATTTCTTTACGGATGACGCTTGAGTGAACAGCCAAGGGCGCAAGCAGGGCAACGAAACCCAGCACCAATCCGATATTGGCGATATTCGACCCGTAGGCATTCCCCACTGCTAACCCCGGGTTACCCTGCATGGCGGCAAGAACCGACACCATCATTTCCGGGGCCGAGGTGCCAAAGCCAATCACCAGCATGCCGATCAATAGCGGCGATAGCCCCAGCCAGCGGGAGGTCGCCGCTGCGCCGTCAATAAACTTTTCGGCGCTCCATATAAGCAATACCAAACCAACGACAACGGCGATGAGAGGAAGTAACATAAGGTTCCCTTTAATGGCTGGTTGCAAAGGTGATCATGTAAGTGCGGCTATTCATAGCCACAGGCTGGGATGGGTTGATACAGGCCGCGGCGATCATTGTCCATACACCGCGACAGGTCAACGTCTGCTCGTCATGAATACGCTTATTTTATCCGACATTTGACAGACTTATCACCGACAGCGTAGTGCTTTATTTACCCACGTCAGCGAGAACACTATTTGTCACAACACTGGCTACCTAAACGCCCCACGTTGCACGTCAATGCCCCTCTGGTTGACCAGCAACCCCCTGAGACCCGCACCCAGCGGCGGCGTTTGCGCGCCTGCCATGAGTGCGACTGGGTATCGGCCCTGCCGCCGCTCAAATCCGGCGAGAAAGCCAGCTGTCCGCGCTGTTCGCATGTGCTGGTGAAGCGTAATCGCTATCCTGCTCAACGTAGCATGGCACTTGCCATCGCTTCACTGGTCGCCCTGCTGTTGGCCGTTTCCTATCCCTTTGTCAGCTTTAGCTACAGCGGAGTAAGCAATCGAATTGAGCTGTCCGAGACAGCTAGCACGCTGATTGCCTTTCATCAACCCGTGGTCGCCATTGGCGTGATCATGACCATCGTCGTGCTGCCAGCCGTCTATCTGCTCGGCACCTTATGGCTACAATTTGGCCTATTACGCAACGATCCGCTGCCCTTCAGCCGGTCAACGGCTCGCTCTCTCAGCCATTTGACGCCTTGGATGATGGCTGACGTTTTCATCATTGGCGCCCTGGTCAGCCTGATCAAGGTCGCTGGCCTGGCCGATATCGAACTGGGGCTATCGTTTTGGGCATTTTGCGTCTTTGCCATATTGCTGCTGATGACCGTGCAATCCATCGATGCGGACTGGATGTGGTTCGCCCTTGAAGGCGAGCCGCTGGCCCCGGAAGGCACTCAGCCAGGCATGTCAGCCGCCGCCCAACGTTTGACCAGCTGCCCTACCTGCGGATTGATCAATCGGCAGGCCACCCATGGCAAACATTACTGTGTGCGTTGCCACGAGCGGCTCCACCCTCGTTTGCCGCACAGCGTACAACGCACCTGGGCCCTCCTTGTCGCCGCGACGGTGATGTATGTTCCCGCCAACATATATCCCATCATGACCACGACAAGTTTGGGCAACACCTCGCCGTCGACGATCGTAGGCGGTATTGTGGAACTCATTCAGGGTGGGTCCTGGCCCATCGCCGGAGTTATTTTTGTCGCCAGCATCATCGTCCCCGTCGGTAAGTTATGCGCGTTGGCCTGGCTGTGTAGCGTGGCCAATCGCAGTCACGCCCTCAACGCCCAAACGCGTACAACGCTTTATCGGATCACCGAGTTTATTGGTCGCTGGTCGATGGTCGATGTCTTCGTGGTCGCGATTCTCGTTGCGCTTATCCGCGCCGACTCGCTGATGACGATCAACCCCGGGCCTGCCGCACTGGCCTTCGGGTCAGTGGTGGTCCTGACCATGCTGGCCGCCATGACCTTCGATCCCCGCTTGCTGTGGGACACCCCCGTCACCAAAGACTCAGGACGACGCCGCGCCGCCCATAAGGACGTAATTGATGGCTAATGAAAACGATGTTCAGTCCAACGAACCGCAAAGCGATCCCAGCCTGCATCGCGCCAAATCCAGCCCCCAGACACGGCTCTCGCCCATCTGGATTGTGCCGATCGTCGCGCTGGTGATTGGCTTGTGGTTGGTATACGACAACTATTCCAGCCGGGGCACTGTCATCACCCTGACCATGGAAAACGCCGAGGGCATCGAGGCGGGCAACACGCTTATCCGCAGTCGTAACGTGGAAATCGGCCGCGTGCAGAGCGTTCAGCTATCCGATGACCTTTCCCAGGCCGTTTTGCGCGCCCGGATTCAACCCGAAGCCGAAGCCATGCTGCGCGAAGACAGTCGCTTCTGGGTCGTAAAACCCAGGATTGGTCGCGAGGGCATCAGCGGCCTCGGCACCGTGCTGTCAGGGGCTTATATCCAGTTGGAGCCCGGCGCGTCCTCTGAGCCAAGCCGCGAGTTCGATGTCAGGGACACACCGCCTGTTGCCCCAACAGGCGTGGCGGGCCTGCAAATCAGCCTTATCAGCCAACTGGGCAACTCCTTGCGGGTGGGCGACCCGGTTTCCTACCAGGGGTTCACCGTGGGGCGTATCGAGGAAACGCGCTTTGATGCGGATTCGCGCACCATGCACCACCAGGTGTTTATCGAGGAGCCCTATGCGCAGTTGGTCACGGAAAGCACGCGCTTCTGGAGCGCCAGCGGGATTGATTTTCGCCTCGATGCTGACGGCGTTCGTGTCAACGTGGACTCGGTCGAGGCGCTGCTGGGCGGCGGGGTCACCTTCGGCGTGCCGGAAGACCTGCCCATGGGGAAACCCGTCGACAATGACACGCGCTTCGAACTCTACAATGACGAAGAAAGTGCCCGACAGGGGACCTTCAATCGATACCTGGAGTACGTATTGCTCGTTGATGATACCGTCCGTGGGCTTTCCAAGGGCGCACCCGTCGAGTTTCGTGGCGTCCGGCTTGGTACTGTCGCCGCGGTTCCGTGGAATTTCACCGCCCCCCAGCCTGATTCAAGAGAGCAGTTCGCCATTCCGGTGTTGATTCGCATCGAACCACAGCGACTGGGCATCGAAAACACCGACGTGGATCTAGACGAATGGGATGCCCGCCTGAAGCGGATGTTCACCCTGGGGCTGCGTGCCTCGCTTAAAAATGGCAACCTGCTGACCGGCGCCATGTTCGTGGACCTAAACTTCCGCCGCGAACTGGAAGCGCAATACGTTCCGGAATCTTTCTCAGAGCGCACCGTCTTCCCCACTACGTCCGGCGGTTTTGCGCAAATTCAGGCGCAGGTAACGGAGTTGCTTGATAAGCTGAACTCACTTGAAATCGAACCGTTACTGACTGGCCTGGACCGAAACCTTCAGGCTTCCGAGTCTATGCTTGAAGAAGCTCGCGATATTAGCGTGACGCTCAATCAGCTACTTAACGATCCCGAAACCCAATCGCTGGGCGGCAACGCCAACCGCACGCTCGAGGAGCTTCAGAAAACCCTGGAAGGACTGTCTCCCGAGTCAGCTGCCTACCAGGACCTGACGTCAGCGGTCGAACGCCTTGATCGGGTAATGCGCGATGTACAGCCACTGACGCGTACGCTGAGTGAAAACCCTCGTGCCCTGCTGTTCGACAATGTCGAAACCGACGACCCCATTCCCCGCGCACCGCGCGAGTAAGGACCGATAATGCGTCATGTCACTCAAAGCATAATGCTGATGCTCCTGCTGCCGCTGTTGCTCAGCGCCTGCGCCAGCAGCTCTCCTTCGGCAAGTCGCTATGTGCTGCCGGGCGGGGAGCTAACCAGTACACCGAGTGAGCCCGAGGGCGTAGTCGAAGTGAGCGCGCCCCGCTTGCCGCACTACCTGGATGTCGAGGGCATTGTCATGCAAACCGATGACATTACCCTACAGGAGGCCAATAGCCATCAGTGGGCGGAAGCCATTGGCCGACAGCTGGAACGTGGCCTGCGTGCCCGCTTGTCGGCAGCGCTGCCATCATGGCGCGTGGTACGGGACGCCTCTGGCGACGAGCAGGCGATCAGGCTACGCTTGGAAGTAGACCAATTCCAGGGCCGCCATGATGGCAGCGCTATCGCCAGCGGCCAGTGGCAACTGCTCAACGCTCAGGGCGACGTGCTGGCGATGGAAAGCTTCAATGCCGACACCCCTCTTGCTGAAGATGGCTACCCGGCATTGGTGCGCGCCCTGGGTAAAAGCTGGGATCGCGTCGGCGAGCAGATTGCACAGGCCCTGAAGGAAGTTCAGTAGCGTGAACAGGCCACCAACAAAGGGAGTTGATAAGTAATGACTGATATAGCGCGATCTGCGGATGGCTGCCTCGATGCCGTCAGGGCTCTGTGCCAGACGGTGGAAACACTTCTCGATGAGCCCGCCAGCGAAGAAGGACTGGTAACCGCCATGAGCCATTATCAGACGGTCCACGACACACTGACCGGGAGTCGACCTTCAGCCGACACACACGCCGCCCTGTCGCGCGTCGAACAGTTTATCATTGCGTCGGCCGATGCCTATTTTCGACAGCACCCCGACGGCATCACCCCGTCACTTGACGAATCCCAGCAGATGGCACTTTTCGGCAGGCGCCTGATGGCGCTGGACGGCATTGGTCCGGCCACGGCCAAGCAGCTATTTGCCCTGGGCATTTTTACCCCTGAGCAACTCTTCGCCCTATCTGAAGAGGCGCTTGATACACTCGACCTGCCTCCCGCCTCTCGCGCCCGAGTCGCTTCGGTACATCAGGCCCATCGCATGCCGGCACCAGACTAAGCGTCAATTGCATGATATAGTGCTCGCTTAATCAAGCGTTCGTTATGAGTGAATCTCGTCACTAGCCACTCGCGTCCTTTCCGGCATGCCGATGAGAGGCCTAAAACTGTTTCTGTCGTGGCTGGCCATTGTTACCTTCAATTCATTACGGTTAATAGCGCTTGCACAGCGCCCTTCACCCTCAATCATTTAACACAGCGTGCTATATAGCGATGCCAACGGCATGCGTATATGGTCGCTGGGAGAACGCATGAACTTTTCTGAACTCGGCCTCGACGCCGATTTACTTCGCGCGGTGACCGATCAAGGCTATACCGTGCCGACGCCTATTCAGCGTCAAGCGATTCCGGTCGTACTACAGGGCCGCGACCTGCTGGCCAGCGCCCAAACGGGCACCGGTAAAACCGCGGGGTTTACCCTTCCCATGCTGCAGCGTTTATCTGCAGGCAAACCCGCGGCAAAGCGTCAGGTACGCGCCCTGGTGCTGACCCCCACGCGTGAGCTGGCAGCCCAAGTAGGGGAAAGCGTTACCACCTACGGCCAGCACCTCTCCCTGCGTTCGCACATCATTTTCGGCGGCGTTGGCCAGCAGCCCCAGGTTGATGCCTTGAAGCGCGGTCTCGACATCCTGGTGGCGACCCCGGGCCGGCTGCTGGACCTGCAACAGCAGGGTCATGTGGACCTTTCAAGCGTCGAAATCCTCGTCCTCGATGAAGCCGACCGCATGCTCGACATGGGCTTCATCCATGACATAAAACGCCTGCTGAAACTGGTACCCAGTAAGCGTCAGAACCTGCTGTTTTCTGCCACGTTTTCAAATGAAATCCAGACGCTGGCCCAGCAGTTCCTCAATGATCCGGCGTTTATCGACGTCGCCCCGCGCAATACCACGGCCGACAAAATTGCGCAGTCGGTATACCGGGTCGATCGCGAGAAAAAGCGCGAGCTGCTGGCACACCTGATCAAGGAACATCAGTGGTATCAGGTGCTGGTCTTCACGCGCACCAAACATGGTGCCAACCGCCTGGCTGAGCAGCTCTCCAAGCAGGAGATTCCCGCCATGGCGATTCATGGCAATAAAAGTCAGGGCGCCCGGACCCGTGCGCTTGGCGCGTTCAAAAGCGGCGACCTGCAGGTACTGGTCGCCACCGATATCGCCGCGCGCGGATTGGATATCAACGAGCTGCCGCACGTGGTGAACTTCGAGTTGCCCAACGTCGCGGAAGATTACGTCCACCGTATCGGTCGTACGGGGCGTGCCGGCAGCAACGGCGAGGCGGTTTCGCTGGTGTGTGTCGATGAACATACCTTGTTGAGCGGTATTGAACGCCTCATCAAGCAAACCCTGCCCAAGCACATCGAGCCCGGCTTTGAACCCGACCCCAACGCCACGCCCCAGCCGATCGAAAATGGCCGGCGTCAGCCGCGTAATGCGCGCAGCCAACGTAAGCCGAGCCAGCACGCGGAGCGTGACGCAGCCCCCAAGCGTCGTGCCCGCCGCTAGCTCGGTGTTAAAGAATATGCGAAGGTAGCGCTCTTATTGGGCTACTCATTAAGCACCTGTTTTCATGGAGTGATCATGGCGTCTTCCCAACTTATTGCGCAATACCGCCAGTGGCAAACGTTCCAGCGCCAAGAGCAGTTAAGCAGAGAGCACTTTGGCGTTGTGCAACGCCTGGAAGATGCTCGCGCCTCATCGACGCAGGTCGTGCAGGCGTATCGCAGCATGGCGGAAAAGGCGTCAACGGAAGGTGCCTGCTATCGCACGCTTTTCCTGCGCAAGCGGGACGACCAACACGCCCTGCCCTGCGAAGGCTGGCTGTTTGTGCGCCGGGTGCTCAGCGAAGGCAACAGCACCCGGGTAAGGGTGACGCTTGTCGAAACCTTCACGCTGGAAGAGGGAACGCTTGCCCCCGGTGATAAGCCAGCGCGCAAGCTGACCCTGGAAATTTTCGATCAGGTCAAGGTGGATAAAGGCATGCGCACCAGCGTGCGCGTCGATTGCCTTGATGCGCCCGACGACTACCACTTCATTACCCTGCTCGATGCCGTTCGTGGAGACTTGCGCCCTCACCTGAAATAAGACGAACCCATGCGGGCACGCCATAGCGTATTCATTGCACTGATGGTGATCGTGGGGCTAAACCTTCGCCCCGCGATGTCATCCGTCGCGCCTTTACTCAACCGCCTGCAGGAAGTTGCCGGTCTCAGCGCGGCAGCCGCTGGCGTACTCACCACCTTGCCGGTGCTTTTTCTGGGCCTCACGGCACCGCTTGCGCCATTACTGGCACAGCGTATTGGCAGCGAACGTGCGTTAAGCACGGCCCTTTGCCTGCTGCTCGCGGGCCTGGTGCTGCGTGGTCTGCCTTTGCCTGGTGTTTTGTTCCTTGGCTCGGCCCTGGCCGGCGCCGCCATCGGTCTTGCCGGCACGCTGCTGCCGGCGCTGGTCAAACGTCAACTTCCGCATAGCGCCGACCTGCTGACCGGCCTATACACCATGGCCCTGTGCCTAGGGGGCGCGCTAGGTGCTGGTCTGAGCGTGCCGCTTACCCACTACCTGGGTAGTTGGCAAGCCAGCTTGATGAGCTGGTCCTTGCTGGCCTTGGTAGCGCTGGTGTTATGGGTGATTTACATGCCCATTACCCAAACCGATTCAGCACAAGCGTCAACTCCGCATACCGGCGTTTTCAAGCTACTTCGCCAACCGCTAACCTGGTACGTCATGCTGTTCATGGGCATTCAATCATCGATGGCGTACATCGTGTTTGGATGGCTGCCTACGCTGCTGGTATACCGCGGCTACAGCGAAACCGCCGCCGGTCTTACCATGGCCATTTCGATACTGTGTCAGTTGGCTTCTGCGCTTACCGCGCCATGGTTTGCCCGCCTGGGACGTGATCAGCGCCCGGCCTTGCTGTGCGTTCTGCTAGCTACCGCCTGCGGTTTATGGATGCTGCTGCTCGCGCCCTTGAGCTGGCAATGGCCGGGCGCAGTGTTACTTGGGCTGGGTCAGGGAGGCAGCTTTAGTCTGGCGCTAAGCCTACTGGTCCTGCGCACGGCCAATGCTCGCCTCTCGGGGCAGCTATCGGGGTTGGTACAAGGGGGTGGTTACACCATTGCGGCCCTGGGCCCGTTCGGGGTCGGCCTGCTGCTGCAGCATGAAGCCAGCGGTGGCCAGATCGCCTGGCTATTGATTACCCTACTTGGCATTTGCGCTGGCTTTGCCCTACTGGCCGGGCGTAAGCGCCGCCTCGACGATAGCTCCGGACAGCTATTGGTCCACAATGAAGACGTTGACAGCCTAAATAAGGAGACGCCGTGAGCGACCCTTCTCCCTTTCAGCCCATCACTTCGACGTCCGGGCCTCGCCTGTTGATCCTCTATACCGGCGGCACGCTGGGTATGCGTCCGGGCGATCAAGGTCTCAGCCCGGCTGGCGATATCGAATCGCGGTTGGCGCAGGCATTTGGACAGCTGCCGCTCGCGCTGCAACAGCGCCTGCCCGCTTACGACGTGCTCAGCTATGCGCCGCTGATCGATTCAAGTACTGCCACGCCTGGCAACTGGTCACAGCTGGCCCGCGACATTGCCACGCGCCTGAGCGACTACCACGGCTTTGTGGTCATTCACGGCACCGATACGCTGAGCTGGACGGCCGCCAGCCTTGCCTACCAGCTTCAGGGCGTGGATCGCCCGGTCATTCTTACCGGCGCCATGCAGCCCCTCGAAGCCCCTGGAAGCGATGCGCTGGGCAACCTCTACGGCGCGCTGCGCTGCGCCACCGAGCCCAAGGTAAAAGAGGTCGCCATTTATTTCCACGGCAAGCTGCTTCGCGGCGTTCGTGCCATCAAGCAGCACAGCGAAGCGGCCGATGCGTTTGCCAGTCCCAACTACCCACTGCTGGGCGAGCGGGTGGGTGACGATATCGTCCATTACCCCAGCCGCAGCCTGGCGGATCAGCAACGCGGGGCACCCCGGTTCGAGCTGCCCGACTACACGCTCGTGGACGATGGTGCCATCGTCCGGCTGGCGCTATGGCCGGGCATCAGCGCCTGGCAGATGGCGGCCTGGCTGGATGACGCGCGAGTCAAGGGAGCGTTGCTACAGCTGTGGGGCGCCGGCAATCTACCTAATGACGCAGCGTTGCTAGCCGTTCTGGCAAAGGCCAGTGGCGAAGGGAAATTGCTCGCCGCGATCAGCCAGTGCCCTCAAGGCAGCGTGCACCTGGGGGCTTATGCGGCGGGCAAAGACCTGCACGACGCGGGCGTTCTGTCTGGCGACGGCATGACGCCGGAGGCAGCGTTCTGCAAGCTCGTTCATCTGTTGGCTCAGCCGCTCACCGACGCGGACCGACGGCAACGCTTCGTGACCCCCCTGGTAGGTGAGCGCTAGTGAAGACCGATAGACGCTGAGCGTTAAATGCGCACCTGGCAATCGCGGCGTTTAACGCTAAGGTGAAAGCACATCCAATGAATTGAAAGGAGTACGCTTTATGGAAAAGCCAGTGCATCACTTCAGCGAGCTGTTCGAACAATTGGGGCTGGCATCCGATGCTGCTTCGATCGAACGCTTCATTCAACGCCATGCGCCATTACCCGACACAATGCCGCTCGCCGATGCGCCCTGCTGGAATGAAGGGCAGGCGGAGTTTTTAAAGGAAGCTGTTGAGGAAGACGCCGATTGGGCCGAGGTCGTCGACCACCTCGATGCATCCATGCATAAACCAACCTGATCGCGCTCAGCCGATGCTAGGCTAGGCTTTGTCTGAAAAGTCGGCGAGCGAAGGCCAGGCAAGGCAAGGCAAGGCAAGGCAAGGCAAGGCAAGGCAAGGCAAAAATCGGCGAAAAGACGGAGTTTACATAGTGTAAATGAGTACTTTGAGCCGATTTTTAACGCCGCATGGTCGAGCGCAGCCAGTTTTCAGACAGAGCCTAGCGCGTCAGCCTGGTATCGGCAGGCATGCGCCGGATCACACCTGTAACCGAGCCTCCACCCGCTCGAGAATCTGACGGCTGACTTTACCCACCAGCGGCGTTGCTGCTTTGTTGACGGCTTTTTCCATAAAACGGCTGCCGATTTCATAGCTGAGTGTCAGCGCCACTTCGGTGCCTTCCGGAACCTCACGCAGATGATATCGACCCTGATTTTTCACCCCGCTTATCGATTCCCAGGCGAGCACCTTGGGCGGCTGAATATCGGTAATCACAACGTCAAAGGTCCAGTCCATGCTCAGTGCGCGTACATGCCACCGGTAACGATCGTCACCTAACGGATCAATGGCGCTGATCAGATCCGAATAGTCGGCAAAATCCTCGACGCGCCTCAGCAACCCAAACACTCGCTCGGGCGTTGCCTTGACGATGGCGCTGTGTTCGATAGTGGCCATAGCATCATCCCTTCAATGAAGCCCCTAGCCTAGCACTTTCAGAGCAGATTGTGTGTAGCCAGAAACGCGTCAATTGCGTACACTCACGCCCTTCCGGACCGGACCCCGGAACGCAGTAGCCGCTTTGCAACACGCTACGATCAATAAATTCTCCGGCATAAAGAGTGTCTATCATGTCAACTTCCCAAACCTCTCATGGGGCCACCGCCGTGGTGATCTATTCCGGCGGCATGGACTCTTTCACCCTGCTTCATCGCGCCATCAATGAAGGCTGTGACGTCCATGCGCTGTCGTTTGACTACGGCCAACGCCACGCGCGAGAACTCGATATCGCTCGGCACGTCTGCCAGCAATTGGGCGTCCCTCATCAGGTCGTGGATATTCGTTCGATTCATTCGCTGATTGATAACTCGGTGTTGACCAACACCGCCCATGACATGCCTCATGGCGACTACGACAGCGACAACCTGACCGCCACCGTGGTCCCCAACCGCAACATGATATTGCTGTCGTTGGCCATTGCGAAAGCCGTCAATATTGGCGCCAGCCGCGTTGACTACGGTGCCCATGGCGGCGATCACGTCCTCTACCCCGACTGCCGTCCCGCCTTTGTCGAGGCCATTGACCATGTTGCCCGTATCGCCAATTTCTCGCCAGTCGACGTCCATGCCCCTTACCTGCATGCGGGTAAGGCAGAGATCCTCGCCGAGGGTCTGGCCCTGGGACTCGACTACCGCGATACCTGGACCTGCTACGAAGGCGGTGACTTCGCCTGCGGCCGCTGCGGAAGCTGTCGAGAGCGTTTGGCTGCCTTTGCCGCGAACGGTGTCAGCGACCCGCTTGCGTACGCTGACGCCAAGGAGGCAGACGCATGTACCAGGTAAAGGAAGCCTTTTACACGCTTCAGGGTGAAGGGGCGCAGGCCGGGCGGGCCAGCGTGTTTTGTCGTTTCAGCGGCTGCAATCTATGGAGCGGGCGCGAACAGGACCGTGCCACGGCCAGGTGCACGTTCTGCGACACCGATTTCATTGGCACCGACGGTCAAGGCGGTGGCCGTTTCGCCACCCCAGAGGCCCTGGCCCAGCATATTCTGGCGATGTGGCCAAAAGAGGCCGGTAAAGCAACCCCTTACGTGGTATTTACAGGAGGCGAGCCGCTGCTGCAGCTCGACGCGGCGTTGATCGTCAACCTGCATAGCCTGGGGTTTGAAGTGGCGGTCGAGACCAACGGCACGCTCCACCCGCCCGTTGGGATAGACTGGCTGTGCGTCAGCCCCAAGGGCAACAACCCCCTGGTGATCCAGCAGGGAGATGAATTAAAGCTGGTCTATCCTCAGGTCGAAGCGCCACCCGAGGCGTTTGCCCACCTGGACTTTCGTCACTTTTTCCTGCAGCCGATGGACCTGTCCCCGGTACACCAGGACGCCGACACGGTGTCGCGCACTACCGCGTACTGTTTAGCCCACCCGCAGTGGCGCTTATCGCTGCAAACGCACAAAATCGCAGGCTTTGACTGATGGCGTTATTTGTAAATCAGCTGACGCATATCGATGCGTCACTATGGTGCCCGGACGCGGGTTTGAAGGGTATCAGTTGGCAAGTGGATGCACTGCTCGAAGGCGAGCTTGGTGAAGACGGTATGCTGTTCGATTTTGGCGACGTCAAACCATGGATCAAGCACCACCTGGATGCCGGACTGGACCACACGCTGCTGGTGCCCTTGAAAGCCGCAGGCGTCAGCGTGACCGAGTGCCCTGAAGGGCTATGCGTGCGAACCACCTCGCCCTACCCCATGGAAGTCACGGGCCCGAAAGAAGCGTTCACCCTGGTGCCAGAAGCCACCATTGATCGCGACGCGGTCGCCCGCTCGCTCAGTGAAGACCTTACTGCCCGACGGCCCGAGAATGTCTCGCGGGTACAGCTCACCTTGAGCGACGAGCCCATTGAGGGGGCCGCCTACGGGTATAGCCACGGCCTGAAGCGCCATATGGGCAACTGCCAGCGGATTGCCCACGGGCATCGCTCGCGGCTGCATATCTGGCAGAACGAAACGCGCCAGTTCACGCTTGAAGCGCACTGGGCCGACTGGCTGGACAACCGCTACCTGTTAGAGGCTGGCGACATCGTCGAACAGGATGCAAAACAGCTTACCTGCCGCTATCAGGCGGCCCAGGGCATGTTCTCAATCACCTTGCCGAGCGATCGCTGCGCCGTAATGGCAACACCTACCACGGTAGAGAATATAGCCCGCTGGCTGGCCGAGCGCATCGCCGATCAGACACGCAGCGTGACTCGGGTGCACGCGTTTGAGGGGTTCAATAAAGGCGCCATTGCTGAGGCGGGGCCATGAGCGAGGCGTGCCGAGCCGGATGCGGGGCATGCTGCATTGCGCCCTCCATCAGCTCAGCCATTCCGGGTATGCCCGATGGCAAACCTGCGGGCGTGCGCTGCGCTCAGCTGGACGAACAGAACCTGTGTCGCCTGTTCGGCGATCCTCGCCGGCCCGCTGTCTGTGAAAGGTTCCAGTTCGACGCTGCCGTCTGCGGACGTCAGCGAGAAGAAGCCATGGCCACGCTCACGTGGCTGGAAGAGCACACCTGACCTCCTCCTAGCCTAGCTCTCCAAACGCTCCGGATGGGTCAGGCGGTGGTCGAGCAGGCTTACCCAGCGGACCAGCACCGGCGCGTCGCTATGGCTGACATCACCAAGCAAGTGATGAAAGGCTTCGCGGGCGCGTTCGTCGTCCGGCGCAATACGTGTCAGCCATAGCTCCAGCGCCGCCAGTTCCTGGTGGCGATTACCGTGTTCGCGCGCCTGGGAAATCGCCATCTCGGCCAGCGCGCGCACTTCATTGGCCGGGTGATCAAGCATGATGCGCACCCGCGCCAGCTGGGTGGCAAGCTCAGGCAGGAACAGCGTCGTCCGCTCCTTGGCGATCACCAGGCACTGATCCAGATAATCCTCTGCGGCGGTCAGTTCACCCAGCGCAATGCAGGCATCGGAGTACCACAGCACGGGGCGCTGAAAACGGTCTCGCCCGTTGAGCTCGGCCATTTGGTCGAGGCTGTCACGCAGTTGGGTGAGCCCACCTTGATCGCCTGCCAATGCGCGCTGCCAACCCAGAATCCCCTGGGCGGAAATTTGCCAGAGCTGCAAATCCGGCGTGGCGGTCATGGCGGCCGCCTTTTCCGCGTGGCGCGCGGCCAGGTGCACGTGGCCCAACTGGCGGTAAAGCGAGGCGGCAAATAACAGCGCCATAGCCAGCGTCCCTGGGTGCCCAAGCTTTTCAGCCAGACGGATCGCCGCTGAGACCTGTCGTTCGGCGCGTTGATAGTCACCGCGTAGACATAGGGCCCAGCCCTGGAAGCAGGCCGCCGTTACCTGGGGATGATCGGAGAACGGTAGCCACTCGATCATCATCGGCGCATTGAGCGGATCGATTTCATTCAGATGGTCATGGGCCTGCTGAATACGCCCCGCCCAGTATTCACAGTGCGCCCGCGCGTAGTCTGCGAGTCGCTGGTAGCGAGGGTCTTCGAGGCGGGCAGCGATATCCGCAAGGGTCGACGCCAGCGCGAAGGCATCGGCATGGGCATAGCGCTGGCTGCGCCCTACCCACAGCCCCCATTTGACCAGGAATACCTGCTCGAGGTCCTCTGGGTCTTCCGGGTGGGTCTCCGATTGTCGCAGTAGCTCGCGGGCGCGCACGAAGCTTTCGTGGGCAGTGGGCGAACCATGCCCTTCCAGAGCAAAAGCCGCCTGACCGCGAACCGTCAGCAAACTCACCTCACGCTCGATCTCGTGTTCGACGTGACGCAGGCTGGCCAGGCCGAAATCGGCCATGCGCAGCGCAGTTCGGTTCGCGCTTACCTTCAACGCCTCCCTTGCGGCCAGTTCGAAATAACGGGCGCCCCGCGCATAGTGCCCGCTACGCCGGAGATGGGTGGCAAAGTCGCCCGGGTGACGACTGATCCACATCGGGAATCGCTCTTCTATCAGGCTCACCACCTGCTGGTGGAGCGTGACGCGCACATCCCGTGGGCATGACAGATAGGCCGCTTCCTGAAGCAGCTGATGGCTGAACTGAAACTCGAGTTCACTGGCGCCATTATCCACCGGCTCGATAATCTCGAGCTGGCGCATGTGCTCCAGCGCCTGCTGCAGGCGTGTGGTGTCATAGCCGCTGCACTCTTTGAGGAAATCAAGCCGGAAGCGCTTGCCCAATACCGCGGCAATATGCGCAATGTCCCGGTCGCCTTCCAACTGGTCGATGCGGCTGGCCAGCAACCCAAGCAGTCCCTTGGGCAACTCGTCGAACTGGACGCTACGCCCTTCGCGACGATCCATATCCAGGCGACGACAGATTTCCTGCATATACAGCGGGACGCCATCGCAGCGCTCGATGATCTGGTTACGCAGTCGCGGGCTCAGGTGAATCCGATAGCGCCGCGACAGCTGAGACAGCAGGCGCGATGACTGCAGTGCATCCAGCCGACCGAGGGTAATCTGCTGGTCCCAATGCAGCTTGACCGGTAGCGGTTCACGGCCATGATGGCTCGCCACCAGCATAAAGGCGGTATTGATCGGCAGCCGCGCCTGAAGACCGGAAAGCACTTTAAACGAGGGTTCATCGAGCCACTGCAAATCATCGATCATCAGCACCAGGGTGTGCGTGGCGGCCTGGCGCTCGATCAAGCGGTGCAACAGCATCACGACGAGCTCGACCGCCTCACCGTTCTGGGTAAGCTGCGAGACCTCTTGCACACTGCGCACGCCAAGTGCCTCTTCAAGCAGGCTTTGCTGCTCGTCGCGCAGCGAATTGAAGGCTAATTCCGCCTGAAGATCATGCAGAGCATCGACGTCGGGCGTGCGCTCCAGGTACCAGGCAAGCAAGGTGCGGGCAACCCCGTAGGGTTCCAGGACCGAAAGACGGGTGGTCGGCTGCCAGCAGATAGCGGCATCACGACTCAGCTCAAGCTGGCGGAAGCCCACCATCAAGGCCGACTTGCCCATTCCAGAGGCGCCGCGGACCAGCACGCTCTGGCGCAGCCCAATACCAGCACGAGCAAGCGCATCACGCAGGGTTCTCAGCGAGGTCTCGCGCCCGACCAAGCTCGGCGGCATGGCATCGCGCCCACCTTCATTCTGCCCCAGCACCAGCGCACGCTGGCGCACCCGACCATCGCTGGCCAACACGCGAGAAACCAGGCGCGGTTGAAGATCCAGTGCCGGCGGCATGTGCTGACTCGACTCCTGGGAAATGACCAGTTCACTGCCTTCTGCGGCACTCATCAATTCAACAGAAATCTGCGTTACCTGACCCAACGGATCCGCCAGTTGACGCTCAGGCAGGTAAACCACCCGACCGCTATGCAGACCTGCCGCGAGCTCAAACTGTGGCGGCTCGCCTTCACCGCTCCAGTGCCTCGCCGACTCTTGGGGCAAGGTTTGACGGCAGTGCTCGTAAAGAGCGACCAGCTCAGCTAACTGGTGAGCGGGCCCGTGGGTACCAAAGCAGGCAAGCCCCAGCCCTCCCGTGGCGCCGGGCAGCCAGAACCCACCCAGATGATGACATTGCTGCTCGAGCCAACGCAGCAGCTCAAGCTGAAGTGCAAGGCAGTTACGCGCCGCGGCGCGGTCCTGCCAGTCGCCCTGCAGGCGCAGGCGGATGGCCATGACCGACAGCTGGCGCAGCTCGATTTCGTCTTCACGCAAAGGCTTGCTGTCTGTCGCCAGCGCCCGTGAAAAGGCGCCCTGTGGGGACATGGCACGGGCGTCGGGGTGACCATCAGACCAGTAGCTTGCCAGCTGCAGGAAGCTCGGCTCCGGCTGCTGACCCGACAACGCCAGTAGCTGTAGGTAGCTGTTGTATTGCTCGTGGGCCGCGGCCATCTGCTTTTGTTCGGCTAGCTGTTTAACCAGGCGCTCATGGAAAGGCCCATAGCCCGAAAACCGGCTGACCAGGGTTTCCAGAAGACCGTCAGGCACGTCCTGATGATTATCCAGCACATGCTCGGCAAAGCGAATAACCCGCTGACGCCATTCGTTACGCGCCTGAACCAGCCAACGCTGGAACTCGCTGCAGTTGGCGAGCTGTAACTCTTCGATCAGGTCGCCCTGGTAACAGGTCAGCACTGCATTCAACGTCTCCAGATCGCGTGGTCCTTCAAGCAGGGCCTGCAGTTCGTGAAGGTCGACCTGCCAGTTGGCAGGAAGTTGAAAGGCAATGGTCTGGCGCGACACGTTCAGCACCTGCTCGGCGTCTTCGCCCAGTGACTGACGAAGGCAGTGCAGCGCGTGGCGCAGGTTGGTGCGTCCTGACGACAGGCCTTGATCGGGCCACAACAGTTCCGCCAGGGCAGCCCGATTGACCGGCTGCCGATGCAGCAACAAGTAGACAAGCAACGCTTTCACTTTGTCATAGCTAAAGTGCGTCAACACATCGTCGCCCTGGGATAAGGCAAAATGGCCGAACAGGGTGAGTTGGTCGTACTTATTCGCATCGCGCATGAGACACATCCTGTCTGTACGAACGGCGACTTACGCTGGCACGCCGCTATGAAAACGGAAAGCCGAATCCGGCGAAGTGATTAATGCCGCTTCGCAATCGACAAAAAACGCGATTCGCTCATCAATAGCGTGATCGGTCTGCTGACGGGCTAGCAACAGATAATCTTCGTAATGGCGGCCTTCGGACTTGACGAGCGTGCGATAGAACTTCGCCAACTCCTCATCAAGGTAAGGGATAAGGCGTGCAAAGCGTTCACAGCTTCGCGCCTCGATCAGCGCGCCAATAATCAACACATCAATCAATCGCTCGGGATCCTGTGAGCGTACGTGACGACGCAGCCCTTCTGCGTAACGAGACGCGCTCAAATGCCGATACGCCACGCCGCGCTGCTCCATTAACGTCACTACCTGTTCAAAATGCAGCAGCTCTTCGCGGGCCAGTTGCGACATCTTGCTTAACAAAAGCGGCTGGTCGACGTAGCGATATAACAGACTCATCGCAGTGGAAGCCGCCTTCTTCTCACACTGAGCATGATCAATGAGCAGCGTTTCAGGGTTTTCCAATGCCCACGCAAGCCAGGCATCTGGGGTCGGACACGCCAGGAAATCATGCAGGCTGTCAGGCAGCAGGTCGTCTGCCCCGATCACATGATTCGCTTTAGCACCTGAGATTACTTGTATCGACATAACACCATCACTAAATATCTATCACATTATTGTACAACATTATCACGCTTTGGGTAATGCAACATTCTCTGTATAAGCCTTCATGAGCCTTCAATCAGTGTCGAAGGTAGCTATGAGACCTGTCAGTAACGCGGTGTTACGAGAATCACACTTTCCGCAACCGCTGTCGATAGTTGGTGTTTTTTCGTCAGTAAAGCATGCAAGAACGTTTGGTCCAAGCAGGTTTAGGCGACAAATCACCGCCTATCAACACAAAGTACAACGCCCTGAATGCCGACTCACCTTAACATTGTCGACAGTTTCACGTAGAATCGCTGCCATCCAACCAGCGCTGTTTGTCAAGCGTATGTCCGTGTCCGGGGGCGTTTTATGGCGTATTCGCCATGTGCCGCCGCCACCACAAAAGCAGATGAGAGGGCCCCCACGTGCTTGAAGCCTACCGCCAACATGTCGAGGAACGCGCCGCAGAAGGCGTACCCGCCAAGCCCCTGACCGCCGAGCAAACCGCAGCCCTGATTGAGCTGCTGAAAGCCCCGCCGGCCGGTGAAGAGGAGTTCATTCTTGACCTGATTACCAACCGCGTTCCTCCCGGTGTTGACGAAGCGGCTTACGTGAAAGCAGGTTTCCTGACCGCCATCGCCAAAGGCGAAGCCACATCGCCCCTCATCGATAAAGTGCATGCCGTGAAGCTGCTTGGCACCATGCAAGGTGGCTACAACATCGTGTCCCTGGTTGAACTGCTCGACGACGACGAGCTGGCCCGGGAAGTCGGCGAACAGCTGAAACATACCCTGCTGATGTTCGATGCCTTCCACGATGTCGAACAGCGCGCCAAAGATGGCAACAGCGTCGCCAAGGACGTTATCCAGTCATGGGCCGACGCCGAGTGGTTCCTCTCCAAGCCGGCGCTTGAGGAAAAGATCACGCTGACCGTCTTCAAGGTACCCGGCGAAACCAACACCGACGACCTGTCACCGGCGCCTGATGCCTGGTCGCGCCCCGACATTCCCCTGCATGCCAACGCCATGCTCAAAAACGAGCGTGAGGGCATCGAGCCCGTCGAGCAGGGCAAGACCGGTCCGCTCAAGCAAATCGAAGCGGTCAAGGCCAAGGGCTTCCCTGTGGCTTACGTCGGCGACGTTGTCGGCACCGGCTCTTCGCGCAAGTCAGCCACCAACTCCGTGCTGTGGTTCTTTGGCGACGATATGCCTTATGTCCCCAACAAGCGCGCTGGCGGCTTCTGCTTCGGTGGCAAGATAGCCCCCATCTTCTTCAACACCATGGAAGACTCCGGCGCCCTGCCGGTCGAAATGGATGTCGAGAAGCTGGCGATGGGCGACGTGATCGACGTCTATCCGTACGCGGGCAAAGTCTGCAAGCATGGCAGCGACGAAGTGCTCACTACTTTTGAGCTGAAAACCCAGCTTATCCTTGATGAGGTGCGGGCCGGCGGTCGTATTCCGCTGATTATCGGCCGCGGCCTGACCGGCAAGGCACGTGAATCCCTGGGCCTTGCGCCATCGGACGTATTCCGTCTTCCCGAGCAGCCCAACGACACCGGCAAAGGCTTTACCCTGGCGCAGAAGATGGTCGGCAAAGCCTGTGGCATGGACGGCGTTCGCCCTGGCATGTACTGCGAGCCCAAGATGACCACCGTGGGCTCCCAGGACACTACCGGGCCGATGACCCGTGACGAATTGAAAGACCTTGCCTGCCTGGGTTTCCAGGCTGACCTCGTGATGCAGTCGTTCTGCCATACCGCCGCTTACCCGAAGCCGGTGGATGTGGATACCCACCACACCCTGCCGGACTTCATCATGAACCGTGGCGGCGTGTCGCTGCGCCCGGGCGACGGCATCATTCACAGCTGGCTCAACCGCATGCTGCTGCCAGACACGGTCGGCACCGGCGGTGACTCGCATACCCGCTTCCCGCTGGGCATTTCCTTCCCGGCCGGCTCAGGCCTGGTCGCCTTCGCCGCCGCAACGGGCGTCATGCCGCTGGACATGCCGGAATCCGTTCTGGTGCGTTTCAAGGGCAAACGCCAGCCGGGCGTCACGCTGCGCGACCTGGTGCACGCTATTCCGCTGTATGCCATCAAGCAGGGTCTGCTCACCGTCGAGAAGTCCGGCAAGAAAAATGCGTTTTCGGGCCGCGTGCTGGAAATCGAAGGCCTTGAAGACCTGACCGTCGAACAGGCTTTTGAACTTTCCGATGCCTCCGCCGAGCGCTCGGCTGCGGGTTGCACCATCACACTGTCTGACGAAAGCGTCACCGAGTACCTCAAGTCCAACATCACCCTGCTCAAGTGGATGATGGCCAACGGTTACGGCGACGAGCGCACCATCAGCCGCCGCATCGAAGGCATGGAAGCATGGCTGGCCGACCCGAAACTGATGCGCGCCGACAGCGATGCCGAGTACGCCGAAGTGATCGAGATCGACCTTGATGAAATCAAGGAACCGGTACTCTGCGCACCCAACGACCCGGATGATGCGCGCCTGCTTTCCGACGTGGCCGGCGAAAAGATCGACGAAGTCTTCATCGGCTCGTGCATGACCAACATCGGCCACTTCCGTGCCGCCGGCAAACTGCTTGAAAAACAGCCCGCCGGCAGCCTCAAGACTCGCCTATGGCTCGCGCCACCTACCAAGATGGATCAGCACCAGCTGACCGAAGAAGGCTACTACGGCATTTACGGCCGTGCCGGTGCACGCATGGAAATGCCCGGTTGCTCGCTGTGCATGGGCAACCAGGCACGCGTCGCAGCCAAGAGCACCGTCGTTTCGACCTCAACGCGCAACTTCCCCAACCGCCTGGGTGACGGTGCCAACGTGTACCTCGCGTCGGCAGAGCTTGCGGCCGTCGCCGCTGTTGAAGGGTGTCTGCCAACGGTCGACGTATATCGCCGTTACATGAGCGAATTTGACGCCATGGCTGGCGAGATATATCGTTACATGAATTTCCACGAAATTGAGGAGTATCAGAAGATCGCCTCAAACGTGATTCCGGTAGCCCAGGAAGCCTAGGCTTCTGCTACCGTTCCATCGCCGATGCTCGCACCATCACAAAAGGGCGCTGCTCTTTTGAGTCGATGAACGAACGCCCCGCCTCTGTTCTACAGGGGCGGGGCGTTTTTTTAGCCATGGATGACCCCGTTCAGGAGTATGCTATGCCGACGATTATCACCCCCGACATCTGCAATGCCTTTCCGGGCGTTCAGGTTGTCGAGCCTCTCTTCGCCAACTTTGGCGGTGTGGATGCCTTCCACGGCGCCGTTCGCACGATTAAATGTTTTGAAGATAATTCGCTTGTGAAGCAGGCCGTTGCCGAAGCGGGTAACGGCGCCGTGCTGGTCGTTGATGCAGGCGGCTCGGCACGCTGCGCGATGCTCGGCGACATGCTGGCCGAGCAAGCGGTCGAGAATGGCTGGGCCGGCATCGTCATGTACGGCTGCGTGCGCGATGTCGATATCCTCGCCACGCTTCCGCTTGGCGTTCAAGCGCTGGGCAGTCATCCACGGAAAAGCGAGAAACGCGGCGAAGGGCAACGCGATATCACTATCAGCTTCGCGGGCGTTACCATCTCCCCCAACGACTGGCTGTACGCCGACAATAACGGCATCCTGATTGCCGACCATGAATTAGCGCTTGACCAGCGCTGAAACGACCCACTTGCCAGGGGTGGCGGTTGCTGCCACCCTGACTTTTCATGTTATGACATTATTGTGACCATGCAGCCTTTGACCCAGTTAGGCTATGCACTTGTTCGCTCGTTACGCGATCATTTGCGTCCGCTTATTGCGTTTCACCTCTTCTTTACCCTGCTCGCTTCCGCGCTGTTACTCCCCGCCATCGCCTGGGTAATGCGTTCTTTACTGGCGCAGCTGCAGCGTAGCGTGGTGACCAACAACGAACTCGCGAGCCTGATATTCAGTCCCCTGGGGCTGGTGGGCATGCTGGTGGGGATCGGTCTTTTCTTTACCGTGATCTACTGGCAGCAGGCCGGCATGCTCCAGGTGGCCATTCGCCCCCGTGACAATCATTATCGCCTGGCCTTCGAGGCCCTTTGGCTGAGCAGTCGCCGCTTGCCGGCACTCGTCGGCCTGGTGGTGTTACAGGTCGGCAGCCACCTGATACTCATGGCGCCCTTTATGGTGGCGTTGACGTGGCTTTATGACGTCTGGCTGAGCGGTATCGATCCGTATTATCTGCAACGCGTCAAGCCCGCGTCACTGTGGTATTTTCTCGCCTGCGCCATCCCGCTGTTATTGCTGTGGTTGGTGCTGGCAGCCAAGCTGTATCTGCGCTGGCTGCTGGCGCTTCCGCTGGTGGCGCTGGAGCAATGCTCGCCCCTCCAGGCACTACGCCGCAGCGTCATGCTGACACGGGGTTGGCACCGCTCGATTGGTGCTGCCGTGATACTGGTGCTGGCACTCATCATTGTTCTGCCACTGGCGACCACCCTGCTCTTCGACCGCCTGTTCACGCCTCTGCTGTGGTGGTTACCCGAGCACACGGCCGTGCTGGTGCCCGCCATGCTTGGCTACTTGACCGGGTATGTGCTGATCACCCTGGCGATCACTTTCGTGGGTATCGCCGCCAACGCGCTGCTTTCCGCCTGCCTGTATCTGCAACTGGCGCATCGCGAAGCGCGGCCCGCGCCGCCTGAAGACGCCCACCCGGGTCGCTTTGCCTGGGCCGTCGAACTCAGCGTACTGGCGTTTGCGGCCCTTCAGGCCTGGTGGATTCTGACCAGCTTCGAGATTCGCGACGATGTTGCCATCATTGCCCACCGCGGCAGCTCCATGGCGGCTCCGGAAAACACCCTGGCAGCGTTGGACCAAGCCATCGTGGATGGTGCCGACGCGATTGAAATCGACGTCCGCCTGACGGCCGACCAGCAGGTCATGCTTTATCATGACCGCAATATGGCCCGGCTCACCGGGGATCGAGAGGAGTTCGGCGACTTGACCCGAGAGGAACTGGAGCGTTACGACGTGGGCAGTTGGTTCGGCGACGCCTACCGCGGAGAGCCCATTCCCGGCCTCGATGACGCGCTCGACCTGGTGCGAGGGCGCGCCGATCTGATGATCGAGATAAAGCCCTTACCCGGTCAGGGGCAAGCTCTCAGCGAGGCCGTCATCGAAGCGCTGCAACAAGAGACCGACACGCGTTACCGGTGCTGGGCAGCTATCGACAATCCAGTAGACGCCTACGCCCAGTGTGGCTACCCGGATGCCATGCACACGATGCGCATTGCCACCATGTCGCCGGGCCTGGTGCCCTTTATCAAAGAGCAGGCGCCGGATCTGAAGGTGACCCTCATCGCCCAGCTCATCCTGCCGGGCACCCTGGATCGCAGCTCGTTCGATGCGCTTGGCTTGCGGCATAACCGCATCACTTCCCAGGAAATACGCCTGGCCAGCCTCTTCGGCTATGAGGTGCATGCCTGGACGGTCAATCGTCGGGAACGGATGTCCACGCTGATCGACCTGGGCGTGGATGCGATCATTACCGATTACCCCGAACACCTGGCCGAATTGCGTAACGACCGCCGCGCGCTCAGTGACGGCGCCTTGATGCTGGTGAAACTGCGCAACTGGCTGCGGCGCTAGTCCCCCATTACCACGCCTTCACGGCGTGGGTCGGCGCCGCCAAACAAGCCACCGTCTTCGTCACGCATGATCGCCTGCAGCCCACTGGTCAGGGCTCGCTCGCTGATCTCATGGCCGCGCTCGCGCAAGGCCTCGATGGTGGCCTGCGGAAAGCGGTCTTCCTCAACCCACACCTCATCGCCAAGGGTGACCGCATGCGGCAGGTTCAAGGCGGTTTGCGCATTCATTCCCCAGTCACGAAGCGCCAGCAGCGTACGCGCCGTGTAATGAATGATCGCCGCCCCGCCGGGAGAGCCCAGGCTGCCCACCAGCTCGCCGCTATCCCTGTCAAAGATCAGCGTCGGGCTCATGCTTGAACGCGGCCGCTTGCCAGGCTCCACGCGATTGGCCACAGGCTCACCCTCTTCCTCAGGCTGGAAGGCAAAATCGGTGAGTTCATTATTGAGCATAAAGCCGCCCGCTAGATCCGTGCCACCATCGCTCATGATGCGCGAGCCAAATGCCTGTTCGATGGTCGTGGTCATCGACACCGAACGGCCCTCGGCATCCACGATACTGATATGGCTGGTGCCATACTCGGGCTGGGTCGGCTGGGCGGCAAAGCTTGCCTGCATGTCACCCGGGCGGCCGTGCTCAGCACTGTTACCCATGCTTTCCTGCTCAATCAGCGCGCTGCGTTCGGCCAGATAGTCAGGCGCCAGCATGCTCGACCAGTCTTCCCCGGGGGCGTCGACGAAGTCCGGATCGGCAATGTAATAGTTACGATCGGCGAAGGCTAGCCGCGATGCTTCGAGAAACTGATGCAGCCAGCCGCTGCTCGCGACGCCATCGTCCAACGGCGCTTCGAGCAGGGGCTGCTGCTCGAGCATGCCCAGGATCTGCATGACCGTGAGGTGGCCGGAGGAAGGCGGCGGAAAACCGCATACTTCCCATTGCTGCCATGGCGTGCAGATCGGATCGCGGGTGATGGCTTCGTAGTTCTCAAGGTCATCAAGCGCCATCTCACCGGGACGCTCAGGGTGCTGGGTTATCCGGTCGACCATATCCTGAGCGATGTCGCCTTGATAAAAGGCACCGCTGCCATCACTGGCGATACGCTTCAATATTGCTGCCAGGGCCGGATTCTTGAGCGTCTCGCCCACCTCGATGGGATCGCCTTCCTGATCGTAATAAAAGGCGCGGGCCAGTTCGTCATCGCGCAAGGCCTCGTCATTGGCCAGACTGGCATGCAGCCGCGGACTGACCTCAAATCCTTCTTCCGCCAGGGTGATCGCCGGCGTCAACAGTGCCTCCCAGGGCAGGCTACCGTGGGCGGCGTGGGCTTTTTCCATCAGCCGAACGGTACCGGGCACCCCGACAGAGCGACCGCTCGCCACGGCCTCCATGAACTCAAGTGGCTCACCCCCTTCCATGAACAAATCGCCGTCGACGGCGGCCGGGGCGGCTTCACGTCCATCATAGGCCCTTACGTCATCGCCATCGTAGTAGAGCAGAAACGCCCCGCCCCCCAGCCCACTGGACTGTGGTTCCACCAGCCCAAGCACCATCTGAACGGCAATGGCGGCGTCGATGGCATTGCCACCTGCTTTTAATACCTGGTAGCCCGCGTCCGTCGCCAGCGGATTGGCAGCCGCCACGGCGAAGTCGTCAGCCGACCAGCCGGGTTTTTCTTCATAGCCCGACTCCTCTTCCGGTGAGATGGAGGGCGTTTCGTAATCGAAGCCCCACGCATGGAAAGGCACTATCAAGAGGCCGGGCAGTAACCGGGCCATTATTTTTGAGGGCATCGCGCCGACTCCGACATTGTGTTCAATCCAACCGCATCAGACCGCTAGACTATAAAACCAGCGCGCCCGGCACAATGGCCGGGCGCTTAATGACAAGACGGCTGGATATTATTCGGCGATGGTTTCGCCGGCCAGCATGAACCAGGTTTCCAGGACGGCATCCGGGTTCAGCGACACCGAGTCGATGCCCTGCTCCATGAGCCATTTCGCCAGTTCAGGGTGATCCGAGGGTCCCTGCCCACAAATGCCCACGTATTTGCCCTGGGCCTTGCAGGCCTTGATGGCCATCGACAGCAGCTTCTTGACCGCCTCGTTTCGTTCGTCAAACAGGTGTGCCACGATGCCAGAATCGCGATCGAGCCCCAGGGTCAGCTGGGTCAAATCGTTGGAGCCTATCGAGAAGCCGTCGAAATGCTCGAGGAATTCGTCGGCGAGCAGCGCATTGGCCGGCAGCTCGCACATCATGATGACCTTGAGCCCCCTGTCGCCACGCTTTAGCCCGTTGGTGGCCAAAAGCTCGACCACCTCGCGGGCTTCCTCAGTCGTGCGCACAAAGGGCACCATGACCTCGACGTTGTCGAGCCCCATTTCTTCACGCACGCGCTTTAGCGCTCGACACTCGAGCTCGAAGCAGGGGCGAAACGCCTCCGACACATAGCGCGAGGCGCCACGGAAACCGAGCATGGGGTTTTCTTCACCGGGTTCGTAAAGCTTACCGCCGATCAGGTTTTCGTATTCGTTGGACTTGAAGTCGGACAGCCGCACGATGACCCGTTCAGGATAATAGGCGGCGGCCAACGTCGAGATACCTTCGACAAGTTTATCGACATAGAAGCTGACCGGGTCGCTATAGCCAGCGGTGCGCATGTCGATCACCTGCTGGAGATCGGCCGGCAGCGTGTCGTACTCCAGCAGGGCCTTGGGATGCACACCGATCATGCGGTTGATGATGAACTCCAGCCGTGCAAGCCCCACCCCGGCATGCGGTAGGCTTGCAAACCCGAAAGCTCGATCAGGGTTGCCCACGTTCATCATGATCTTGAAGGGAATCTCGGGCATGGTGTCCACATTGGTCACCTTGCAATCAAAGGCGAGTAGCCCTTCATAGACATGTCCGGTATCGCCTTCGGCACAGGAGACGGTCACGTCGCTGCCTTCGCTCAACCGTGTGGTGGCATCGCCACAGCCGACCACGGCTGGGATGCCCAGTTCCCGGGCAATGATGGCCGCATGACAGGTCCTGCCGCCGCGGTTGGTGACGATCGCCGAGGCGCGCTTCATGATCGGCTCCCAGTCGGGATCGGTCATGTCGGTCACCAGCACATCGCCATCATGGATCTTGTCCATATCGTCCGGGCTCATGACGATCTTGGCGGTGCCACTGCCAATTCGCTGGCCAATCGCACGGCCGGTCACTAGGGTGCGACCTTTTTCACGCAGCTGGAAGCGCTCCAGCTTGCCGCCTTCCTGCTGGGAAACGACCGTTTCGGGCCGTGCCTGAACGATGTACAGCTCACCATCGTCGCCATCCAGCGCCCATTCGATGTCCATGGGGCGCTGGTAGTGCTGCTCGATGGTCACGGCCTGGCGGGCCAGCGACATCACCTGGGCATCGTTGATGCAGAAGCGGCCACGGTCCTGAAGCGGCACATCGATGGTCTCTACCGATTTCCCGGCGCTGGCCTCTTCGCCATAGACCATCTTGATCAGCTTGGAACCAAGGTTGCGGCGCAGTACCGCCGGTCGCCCCGCGGCCAGCGTGGGCTTGTGTACGTAGAACTCGTCCGGGTTGACCGCCCCCTGGACGACGGTTTCGCCCAGCCCCCAGGAAGCGGTCACAAACACCGCCTCGCGAAAGCCTGATTCGGTATCCAGGGTAAACATGACCCCCGACGCACCGGTTTCCGAACGCACCATTTTCTGCACGCCCGCGGACAGTGCAACGTTTTCGTGGGCGTAGCCCCGGTGGACGCGGTAAGAGATCGCCCGGTCATTGAACAGCGAGGCGAAGACCTCGTGGACCGCGCGCTTGATGTTGTCGAACCCTTCGATATTCAGAAAGGTTTCCTGCTGACCGGCAAAAGAGGCATCAGGCAAGTCCTCAGCGGTGGCCGAGCTGCGAACCGCCACCTTGAGAGCCGGATGACGCTGCTGCAGCGTTTCGTAGGCAGTGCGCAGTTCTTTTTCAAAGGTGGGCGGTAACGGCGTGTCGATGACCCATTGGCGAATCATTTTGCCGGCGTCGGCCAGCGCCTTGACGTCATCCACGTCCAGCCGTGACAAGGTCTCATTGATACGCTCGTTGAGTCCTTCGTGGGCAAGAAATTCGCGATAGGCATGGGCCGTGGTGGCAAACCCACCGGGAACGGTCACCCCTGCCCCGGATAAATTGGAAATCATTTCGCCCAGCGAGGCGTTTTTGCCACCCACACGTTCGACGTCGGCCATGCCCAGTTGATCGAACCATAGAATGTAATCGTTCACGCAACCCCCTCGCTCAATAGGCCAGCGGCGGTCTCAGCCGCTGAAGATGAATGCGCTCACCCTAGCACCGCCCCGGTGCATTCGCCATTGGTCTAATAGCGAAGGGAGTGGAGGATTTTTACAACAGATGGGTTTTTTGGGCATTTGCTGTAGTCAGACGCTTGACGCAGTTGTGCCGAGCGACATCCCGGCACACAATATGCGCAACGTCACGGGGAGCAACCAGCATGCAGCGCACGGCTTTTTTTATATCGGATGGAACGGGGATAACCGCTGAGAGCTTGGGAAGAAGCCTGTTGGCCCAGTTCAGCGATGTCGATATCCATATGCAGACCAAACCGTATATCGATACCCTGGAAAAAGCCCAGGCCCTGGCCGCGATCATTGACGCGACAGCGGTGAAAGACGGGCAGCGACCGATCATTATCGACACGATCGTCGATCAGCAAATCCGCGATGTAATTCGCAAGGCTTCCGGGTTCAAGGTGGATATCTTCTCGACGTTTCTTGAACCTCTCGAGCAGGAGCTTGCCACCCACTCGTCCTACAGCGTCGGAAGGACCCACTCGATCGGTAGCGACGATGTCTACATGGACCGCATTCACTCGGTTCACTTCGCGCTGGATAACGACGACGGCGCGCGCACCCACCAGTACGATAAAGCCGACGTCATACTGGTCGGCGTTTCGCGCTGCGGCAAAACCCCCACGTCGCTCTACCTGGCCCTGCAGTTCGGTATCCGCGCCGCCAATTACCCACTAACCGAAGACGACCTGGACGAAGACGGCATGCTGAAGCTGCCGAAAGCGCTCGCGCCCCACCGCCACAAGCTGTTTGGCCTGACGATTGACGCGCGTCGACTGGCGGCGATTCGCAACGAGCGTCGCCCTAATAGTCGCTACAGTTCGATGGATCAGTGCATGCGTGAAATCGAGCAGGCAGAAGCCTTGTATCGGCGGCTGCACGTGCCCTACATCGATGCCACACGCTTTTCGGTGGAAGAGATATCAACCCGCATGATCGCCGAAACCGGCCTTGCGCGGCGTTTTTCGCCGCGCTGATGCCACAAGCCGTGACTACATGCCCTTGGGTGCAAAAATGCCCGGGGCATTACGCCAGTAGCCTTTGTAATCCATCCCAAAGCCAAACACATAGCGGTCGGCCACTTCCAGGCTGCAGTAATCCGCTTTCAAACCTGGCACTGCCTTGCGGTCATGGCGCTTGTCGACCAGCACGGCGGTGGTAATGCTGGCGGCTTGCGCCTGCTGGCAATAGTTGAGAATTGCCGAAAGGGTAGTGCCTTCGTCCAGAATGTCGTCGACGATGACGACATGCCGACCGGCCATGGGAATTTCCGGCGACACCCGCCAGAAGAGCTCACCGCCGCGGGTCTCGTTGCGGTAGCGCGTGGCGTGCAGGTAGTCGACCTCCAGGGGGAATCCCAACCGGGTGAGAAGATGCCCCGTAGTGATCAAGCCGCCATTCATGACGCAATAGAAGACCGGTAGCTTATCGCCCAGATCGTCACTGATCTGCTCGGCCATCCGGTCCAGCGCCTGCTCTACTTGCTGCTGGGTAATCAAGCAGTCAGCGTTGTCCATCAGCTCGCGCATTGAGTCCAGTGACGCGAGCGCTTCTTTATCTAACATTGCCATTAAGTTTCCAACCTACTGAGTAAAGACGGTTGCCAGGCTGTGTCTGAAAAGTCGGCGTGCTGCGCAGCCAGTTTTCAGACAACGCCTTAGGTACCGGATGACTGACTGGCCATTGCTTCCAGTTGGGCGTGGGTGCGCCGCCAGCGACTAAGCGCGGGTAGCACGTCCAGATCAGGCCGAGCGCGCTTGTAGCGTAGTTTACCCGGCCGCGCGGAAACCGGCGCTGGGGTAGCGGCCACCACCTCGAGCGCGGCCTCGCGGTCGTTGCATACCAGCAGCATGTCGCAGCCTGCCGCCAGCGCAGCCGCCGCTCGCTGGCGCGGATCGCCTGCTTCATGGGCACCGGCCATGCTCAAGTCGTCCGAGAAAATGCAACCTTTGAAACCCAGCGACTGACGCAGCATGCCCAGCCAACTGGGCGAAAAACCCGCCGGCCGGGCATCAAAGGCCGAATACACAATATGCGCGGGCATCACGCCATCCAGTTGCTTGGCCAGGGCGCTGAAAGGCACCAGATCGTGCTGCTTCAAGGATTCGAAAGAGCGCTCATCGACGGGCAGGGCCAGGTGCGAGTCCGCCGCGACCCCGCCATGGCCGGGAAAATGCTTGCCGACCGCCGCCATGCCGGCCTCGTGGAGCCCGGTGACAAGAGCACCACCCAGCTCACTCACCTGCACGGGCTCAGCGCCAAAGCTGCGGTCACCAATCATGCTGTTTAATCCGCTATCGATATCCAGCACAGGGGCAAAGCTGATATCCAACCCGCAGGCGGCCATTTCCATGCCGAGCAGCCAGCCCGTATCCTGAGCGAGCGCGAGACCTGCCGCGCGATCCCGCTGATAATGCTCACCCAGGCGCGCCATGGCGGGCAGCCGCGTCAGGCCCTGCTTGATACGCTGGACGCGGCCGCCCTCCTGATCCACCGCCAGCAGTATATCGGGGCGCTGCTGACGCACTTCGCCACATAGGCGACGTACCTGGTGAGCATCGTCGACATTACGCGCGAAGAGAATAACGCCCCCGACCGCGGGCGATGCCAGCAACTGCCGTTCTGCGGCGGTCAGGGAAGTCCCTTCAAGGTCCAACATGACCGAGCCCAATGGTTGTGTCATAGCGGGGTGTCCAAAAAAGGCACTAATTCTAGACCAACATTAGCGTGAGTCCAACGATCAACGTCCGTCGTGCAGCCAGACAGGCGTTCCCGGCAAGGCATGCTCGAAAAGCCACAGCAGATCCGCATTGCGCAGCCGCACGCAGCCATGCGACGCCGGTTGGCCCATGGGCTGGTCCGGCGGCGTGCCATGCAGATAAATATAGCGGCGCTGGGAGTCCACCTGCCCCCCACGATTGACCCCAGGCTCCAGGCCACACAGCCATAAAATACGGGTCAGGATCCAGTCGCGTTCGGGAAACGCCTCGCCCAGCTCGGCACTGAACACTTCCCCCGTCCAGCGGCGTCCCTTGAACACCGCATTTTCAGGCGACTTTTGGCCAATCGCCGCGCGAATATAGTGCCAGCCTAGAGGCGTCTTGCCGCTGTTTTCCTGGCCGCCCACCCCGGCGCGTCCCGTGGAAACATCACACTGATAACGGCACGTATCGCCTTGCCAGGCGCGCAACTGCTGCGATTGAATAGCGATTTCGAGCCACAGTCCCTGACGGGGCGGCAGCTCAGTGAGCGACGGTGTCTGCATGCGGCTCAGTGTCTCTTTCATCGGGCAAGGGCGCATTCATGGCGGCCACCACGACGGGGCGCAGTCGGCGAATCAGGTCGCGGACCGATACCTGCTGGTGATAATCCTTTTCGGCGATATCGCGCAGCGCTTCCAGCCCTGACAGGGTAAAAATGACGGTACCTAACATAAAGTGTAGCCGCCAAAAGCGCTCGGCATCGGGCAAATCGGGCGTAGCACGGCGTACCAGTTCGGTAAAACGGCTGAACACATCACCGTACTCTTGCTGAATATAGCGACGCAAATGCCCCTGGGCCTGGCTGTAGGCCAGGCCAAGCAAGCGCATGAACACCTTCAGGCTATTGCGCTCCGCGGGCACCTCCAACACCGTGGTGGCCATGGTCTCGAGCAGCACCTCAAGTGGAATGTCACGGCTTGCGTAGCGCGCTTCAAGCGCGTCCAGAGCACTGTGGAAGCGCTCGGAGAACGGGTCGAGGTAGCGCGCAAAAACGGCCTGAATGAGCGCCTTCTTGGAGCCAAAGTGATAATTCACCGCGGCCAGGTTCACCCGCGCCTTGCTGGTGATATTACGTAAGGACGTTTCGGCAAAGCCACGCTCAGCAAAAAGCACTTCCGCCGTGTCCAGAATGCGCGTCACCGTATCCGATTGAGCCATGCTGCTCTCCATAAAAACGGATGTTTTAAACAATCTAAGGATACTACGTTATCATTGTAGCCCTCTCAACGCTTGGTTAGCGTTAAATCTCGCCTCGCTTGGGGCACAGCATCCCCTTATACATCATATCGTTAGCCGGCTTGACGCAGATATGTACTGGACAGGGAAACATACTGTATACTTAACCACATACTGATCAGGTAAACAGAAACGCTGTCTGCCCATTTACCCACGCTGGAGGCTGATATGTCACGGCCGTTAACCGTACGTCAACAGAATGTGTTCGACTTTATTGTCAAAACCATGGCGGAGCTTGGCTACCCGCCCACCCGGGCAGAAATCGCCAAGGCGCTGGGCTTTCGCTCGCCCAATGCGGCAGAAGAACATTTGCGGGCGCTAGAGCGCAAAGGCGTCATTCGCATTATCCGCAATACCTCTCGGGGGATTCGCTTGCCGAATCAGGAGCCTCAGGACACGCTGGACAGCCAGCCGCCCGCGGCTGATCCCGCCAGCGGACTGCCGATCATCGGCGAGGTCGCCGCGGGCAGCCCTATTCTGGCCGCCGAGCACATTGACCGTTATTGCCCGCTGCCCGCCGACTACTTTACGCCCAGGGCGGATTACCTGCTGCGCGTGCGCGGGCTTTCCATGCAGAACGTCGGCATTCTTGAAGGCGACCTGCTCGCCGTACATCGCACCCAGCGCGTACGCGACGGCCAGATTGTCGTCGCCCGACTGGAAGATGAAGTCACCGTGAAGCGTTTCAAACGCGACGGGCATCACGTCACGCTGATCGCGGAAAATCCCGATTTTTCACCCATCAATATCGATTTGCGCACTCAACCACTCGACATCGAGGGCGTAGGCGTCGGCGTTATCCGCGGTGGCAACGGCCAGGCGCTTGGCTAGCTGAATACCACGGTTTTATTACCATGCACCAGCACGCGGTCTTCCAAGTGCCAGCGAAGACCCCGTGCCAACACGGCTTTTTCCACATCACGGCCAAAGCGCACCAGATCCGTCGGCGTGTGGCAGTGGCTTACCCGGTGAATGTCCTGCTCGATGATCGGGCCCGCATCCAGTTCCTGGGTCACGTAGTGGCAGGTCGCCCCGATCAGCTTGACGCCGCGCTCATAGGCCTGGTGGTATGGCTTGGCGCCGGCAAAGGAAGGCAGAAAGCTGTGGTGGATGTTGATCACCTGCCCGGCATACCGCTCGCACAGTGAAGGCGGCAAAATCTGCATGTAGCGCGCGAGCACGATGCAGTCTGCCAGCGCCTGGTCGATATGCGCCTGCACCTGCTCGAAGGCAACGTCTTTATTCGCCGGGTCCACGGGCACGTGGTGATAGGGAATCGCGTACCACTCGGTCAACGATCGCATATCGTCATGATTGGAAATCACCCCGACGATATCGCAGTCAAGTTCGCCCACCTGCCAACGGTAGAGCAGGTCAACCAGACAGTGGGATTCCCGCGAGACCATCAGCACCACCCGGCGCCGCTGCTGGGTATCCACCAGGGACCACTGCATATCGAAGCGCGCGGCAACCGGCTCAAATGCCGAACGCAACGCCTCTGCCGACATCCCCAACGAGTCCGCCAGTATTTCGTAGCGCATGAAAAAACGCCCGGTTTCCAGATCGGAATGCTGGCTCGCCTCGGTAATCGACCCCCCCTGCTCAGCGATAAAACTCGACACCTGCGCGACAATGCCTACCTGGTCCGGGCAGGAAACCACCAAACGATAAAAATGCGACATGGTAAATACTCTTGACGGTGTGCACCCGGCGCAAATAGTGGCCACACCGGGGATTCAACAAACGTCTATTGTACCCAATGCCCGGCGCGCAATCACCGCCCGTTACCGCGATGATTGTTAGCCGCCCGTCCCATCCCGTATAGTTAAGGCATTACTTTTTAGGCTTTAAGACTCTGATGCATCCACCGCGCGCTCATATTCGTCCCCGTCGTCGCCCTCCCCTGCGCCTCCTGCCGCTGGGTGGCTGCGGGGAAATCGGTATGAACCTGACGCTTTACGGATACGAGGATCATTGGATTGCCGTGGATTGCGGCATGATGATTCGCCAGGATTTGCCTAACACGCCCCTGCAAGTACCCAATCTGGAGACCCCCAAGGCACTGGGCATAGCCCCCAAGGCGCTGTATATCACCCACGGTCATGAAGACCACATTGGCGCGGTCGCCTGGCTATGGCCGCACTGGCAGTGCCCTGTGTATGCCACCCCGCTGGCCGCAGGCCTGCTGCGCCTCAAGTTTGCCGAACACCAGCTGAGCAGCGCCGCTATTCAGGTGATCGAACCCGGCGAAGCGCTGGAAAACGGCCCCTTTAGCCTGCGCTACCTGGGCGTGCCCCACTCCATTCCTGAAAGCTGCGCGGTGCTGATCATGGCCGGCCCCTATCGCGTTCTGCATAGCGGGGACTGGAAACTGGATCCCGAACCGCTCATTGGCGCGCCGATCGATCCATCACAGTTCAAGGCACTTGCTCCGGTCGATCTGGTGGTGGGCGATTCCACAAACGCCCCTGTACCTGGTCACTCCGGCAGTGAAGGCGATGTGGCCCGCGCGCTGGCCAGAACCCTGGCCCGTTGCGAAGGACGGGTGATCGTCTCCTGCTTTGCCAGCAACCTGGCCCGCGTGCTGGCGATCGGCCGCGCGGCCGATCAGTGTGGACGGCGCGTCAGTTTGATGGGCCGCTCGATGGAGCGCATGGTTGGCGTGGCGCGGGGGCTCGGCTATATGGATGATTTCCCGGCGCTGGTGCCCGCCCACGATCTGGGCTACCTTCCCCCCGATGAAGTCGTCGTGATTGCCACCGGCAGCCAGGGTGAGCCGCGCGCCGCCCTGCAGCGATTCGCCCAGGGTCGACACCCCCATGTCGATTTGCAGCCAGGCGACAATGTGATCTTCTCCGCAAAGGCGATACCCGGCAACGAACGACCAATCGAACAGCTGAAAAAGCGCCTGCAACAGCTTGGCGTCCAGCTCTTCGATGAGTTCAATCACCCTGAACTGCATGCCACCGGGCATCCCGCCCAGGAAGAGCTTATACGCTTTTATCAGTGGCTATCGCCGCGGCATCTGCTTCCCGTTCATGGCGAGCGTCTTCATCAGCGGGCGCATCAACGGCTGGCGGCGTCGCTTGGTATTGAAGCTCCGCTGGCACCGGTCAATGGCGACATGATCCGGTTTGATCATCAGGGGCTGCATCACGAGCAGCATTATCCCCAGCCGCCGTGTATCGTCAGCCAGAACAGTGTCGTGCCTCACCCGGGGCTTGAAAGCGACACCAGCAGCACCCATCCGCGTCGGGGACGGCTGTATCTGGCCCTGCCGGTCTGCGCGACGGAGACCGGCTGGGCGCGCATTGGCCGTCTGATGCTCGATAACACCAGTGCCAACCCCCTGGATGAAGACAGCTTCAGCGAATGGCTGGACGAGCAGCTCGCCGACCTGCACGCGGATACACTGGCGGACTTGCGGCTCGGCCTCCAGCCGCGTCTGCTCGCCTGGCTAGCCGACCATCTTCAGCATCTGCCCGAAGTGCACCTGCAGATCATGGCCAGCGAACTGCCCGCGCCTATCGCCGACGAGTAAACCAGCATTGGCGCTGTAGAGAGAGGACCATCGACTACCAGCGGGCCGCATCGTCGATATCTGAGCGCCGCTCCTTGACCCAGTAGTCGCCTTGCCGGCCGTGTTCTTTCTTCCAGAATGGCGCCTGGGTTTTCAACCAGTCCATGATGAAATCGCAGGCCTCGAAGGCTTCCCGCCGGTGGGCGCTTGCCACCAGCACTCTGACGATGGCATCGCCCGGGCGCATATACCCCACGCGATGAATGATCGTCACGGCATTGAGCGACCAGCGCTCTCCCGCCTGCTCGGCAATCTGCTGCAGGGTCGCCTCGGTCATTCCCGGGTAGTGCTCGAGGGTCAAGCCGGTCACATCGGGGGTTTCGTTGAAGTCACGCACCAACCCGGTAAAGCTGACGATCCCGCCAATATCGGTTCGCCCGGCAATGCTGTCCTCGTAGCCGAAGGCCATATCGAAAGGCGCTGCCTGCACGCGGATAGTGATCTGCATCCTAGCCCCCTGTGACCGGCGGGAAAAACGCCACTTCATCGTCATCGGTAATGCAGGCGGCGTCGTTGGCCATTACCTGGTTGATGGCGCACAGCGTGCGCTGGTCCTTGAGCAGCTGAAAGCGCTCGTCCTGAGCCACCAGTGCCGCCTTCAGTCCGGCGATATCTCGGCTCGGCAACTGGTCGAAGGTCACGGCGCGCTCGTTTTCACCCAGCTGCTCGCGTAGCTCGGCCAGGAACTTGACCAGCACGCAGGGAGAATGACAGCGCCCCCCAAGGCTCACTTCACCCGCGGCGCCCTCGCCGGTCACAATCGGGGCGGCCGCTTCCGGCGCGGTCTCGCGCTGATACTCGCCGCGCTGGCCACCTCGCTTACTATCAAGCTGTACCGCTTCAATGCGCATGGATTTGTCGACGGCCTTGCACATATCGTAAAGCGTCAGACAGGCGACGGAGACGGCGGTCAGTGCTTCCATCTCCACACCGGTACGCCCATTCAGGCGGCAGCTTGCCGTCACATGAACACAGCTTTCCGCCGGATCCACATCAAACTCGATGGCCACTTTCGACAGCGCCAGCGAGTGGCAAAGCGGGATCAACTCGTGGGTGCGTTTTGCTGCCTGAATGCCGGCGATGCGCGCCGTGGCCAGCACATCGCCCTTGGGCAGAGAGCCTTCGCTCAGCTGCGCCAGGGTGGCGGGCTGCATCACAATGCGTCCAGAGGCCACGGCTTCACGGCGAGTTTCCTGTTTGTCCGCAACGTCGACCATACGGGCTTCGCCGCGGCTGTTGAGATGCGTTAACTGCATGGTGTCACCTATCATTGCGTGAAACATCGTTGAGCCGTTGGCTCGCCATCCATTCGATCACCCAGCGTGCAATGGCGTCCGTGTCGTTAAGTGCCAGCTGCGTCGTTGAGGCCGGCAGGGCCACGGGGGAAGCGCCATCAAGCGCGACGGCCGCGACGTGCGGACCGCTAAGAATATCCGCCTCTCCGATCCCCTGACGATAAAGCACCAGCTTGGGCAAAGGCCAGGCCTTAAACCCTTCCACCAGCACCAGATCAGGCACATGCACCACCATCATGGACAGCAACTGGTTGAGGTCGGGCTCGGCATCGCCGGGGGTTTCCTGCATCAGCGCCAGACGGTGGCGCGAGGCCACCAGCACCGGCGCCGCGCCGGCGTGGCGGAGCTTGTAGCTGTCTTTGCCCGGCTGGTCGACATCAAAGCGATGGTGGGCATGCTTGATCACCGCCACCTTGATGCCCTCATCACCCAGACGCGGCAACAGCTGCTCAAGAAGCGTCGTCTTCCCCGTCCCGCTCCAGGCCGCAATGCCCAACACCGGAAAGGGTAACGATGTGGCTAACTGCATAAGCGCTCGGCTCCGTATAAATGCGGTTTAGTGAGCATCGGCGACGTCGTCTTCCGGCTCGGCGGGCAGCAGCCAATTCAACACAATGCCGACCAACGCTGCCAGGCTAACGCCCTGCAAGGTAAATTGACCACCGCCAACCTGCATCCCGCCAATACCAAACACGAGAATCAACGACACCACGACCAGGTTGCGCGGTGCGGTCAACGAATGCCCTGCCCGCACCAGGGTGTTCATCCCCACCACCGCGATGGACCCAAACAGCAGCGTCATGATACCGCCCATGACGGGCCCCGGGATGGTTTGCAGCAGCGCACCCAGCTTGGCAATAAAGGCCAGTGAAATCGCAAGTACAGCCGCCACCACCATATAGCGTGGGTTGAACGCCCGGGTCAGCGTCACCGCCCCGGTCACTTCCGAGTAGGTCGTATTCGGCGGGCCACCGAACAGCGCCGCCACCGTGGTCGCCAGGCCATCGCCTAGCAGGGTGCGGTGCAGACCAGGCTTTTCAAGGTAATTGCGGCGGGTGACCGACCCAATCGCCACCATGTCACCAATATGCTCCACCGCCGGCGCAATGGCGACAGGAATCATAAACAGAACCGCGGCCCAGTGGAAACTCGGTGCAGTAAACGCAGGGAGTGCCAGCCAATCGGCATCCTGAACGGGCGTGAAATCGACAAGCCCCATCAGCAGGGCCAGGCAATAGCCCACAATGATTCCGCCCATAATGGGGATCAAGCGCAACAGCCCGCGCCCGAATACAGCAAGGATAAGGGTTACCAGCAGGCTCGTCATGGACAGGAACAGCGCCGCTCCATAGCCGATGTGGTCGCTGGTTTCACCGGTCGCCATTTCTACCGCGACCGGGGCCAGGGCCAGCCCGATCACCATGATCACCGGCCCCACCACCACCGGTGGCAACAGGCGATGAAGCCAGCCGGTCCCTTTGATGCGCACCGCTATGGAAATCACGACGTACACCAACCCGGCTACCATCAGCCCGCCAAGCGTGGCCGACACGCCAAAGTTGGCGATCGACCCCTGGATTGGCGCAATAAAGGCAAACGATGAGGCCAGAAAGACAGGCACCGTCAGGCGGGTCACCGTATGAAACACCAGCGTGCCCACGCCTGCGGTAAATAATGCCACGCTTGGATCAAGTCCCGTCAACAGGGGTACCAGCACCAGGGCACCAAAGGCGACAAACAGCATCTGGGCACCGGTGAGCAACACTCTAGGCCAGGATTCGGGCTGGCTAGACGCATCGTGCATCATGCGACTCCTATCAAGTCATTGAGAGAATGGCAGGGCAAAAAAATGCCCCTAACGTAAATCGCCAGGGGCCGATTGGATCGAGACGCTTATCGTGTACCGAATATCTTGTCGCCGGCATCGCCCAAGCCCGGGACGATATAGCCGTTTTCATCCAGTCGCTCATCCACTGCCGCCGTGTAAATTTCTATCTCTGGATAGGCATCTTGTACACGTTTAATTCCCTCAGGGGCGGCGACCAGAACGATCACCTTCATGCTGTCGCAGCCACGCTCTCGCAGCATATCCAATGTCGCCACCATCGAGCCGCCAGTGGCCAGCATGGGGTCAATCACAATGGCCATGCGCTCTTCGATGTCGTTGGCAAACTTGGAAAAGTACGGTACCGGTTGCAGCGTTTCTTCATCACGATATAACCCGACAACACTGACGCGTGCGCTGGGAATTAAATCGGTGACGCCGTCTAGCATGCCAAGCCCGGCGCGAAGAATCGGCACGACGGTGACTTTCTTGCCTTTAAGTCGCTGCGTGGCGATAGGCTCGCCATTCCATCCTTCAATAGTGTGATCTTCGAGTTCGAGCCCTTTCGTGGCTTCGTAGGTCAATAGCTTCGCCACTTCACCCGCCAACTCGCGAAAGCTCTTAGTGCTTATATCAATCTCGCGCATCAGTCCCAGTTTATGCTGAACAAGCGGATGGTTAATGGCATAGACACTCATGGGACGTCCTCACTACAGGGATGGTGGGCAATGCGGGTGACCGCAGGCATGCAAAATTGGTGCGTATTCTACCCGTAAGCCGTCACCAGGTTAAGGGGTGTCGGGCAATTGCCACTCGATGGGCGTGCGGCCCTGCTCGACCAGAAAACGATTGGCCTGTGAAAAAGGGCGCGTGCCAAAAAAGCCTCGATGGGCCGATAGCGGCGAGGGGTGCGGCGCCTCCAGGATTAGATGACGGCGGGTGTCGATCAACGATTTTTTCTGCCGGGCGTGGCTGCCCCAGAGCAAGAAAACGCTGGGTTGCGCATGCTCGCTAACCGTCTGGATGGCGCGGTCGGTAAACGGCTCCCAGCCCTTACCGCGGTGGGAGGCCGCGTTGCCTTTCTCAACCGTCAACGAGGTGTTAAGCAGCAGGACTCCCTGCCTCGCCCAGGCTTCCAGATGGCCATGTTTGACCGGCTTTGCACCCACGTCACTGGCCAGCTCTTTATAGATATTGACCAGCGAAGGAGGAACCGCCACCCCCGCCTGCACCGAAAAACAAAGCCCGTGTGCCTGTTGGGGGCCGTGATAAGGGTCCTGCCCAAGGATCACGACCTTGACGTCACTGAGAGGCGTCAGCTCGAAGGCGCGAAACCACTGCGATGAATGGGGATAAATGGTTTTCTTGGCGGCTTTTTCATCCGCCAAGAAGCGCTTCAGCGACTGCATATAGTCGGCCTGAAACTCATCCCCTAGCCAGCGATTCCAGTCATCGGGAAGCGGGGTCGACATGGTTATTTCTTCACTTGATCAACCAGGGGTTCGACATAGGCAACGCCCATGTCCCAGGGAAACTGAATCCAGCAGTGCTGTGCCACTTCGGTCAAATACTGATCGACCAGCGGGCGCCCTTCGGGCTTCGCATAAATGGTAACGAAATGCGCCTTGGGCAGCATTTCGCGCACTGCACGCGCCGTTTTGCCGGTATCGACAAGATCATCCACCAATAACCAGCCGTCGCCGTCGTGATCGACGCCTTTCAACACATCCAGCCCGCCCTGGTCCATGTGATCATAGCTCTTGATGCATACGGTATCGATCAGCCGCACGTTGAGTTCACGGGCGATCAAAGCGGCAGGAATCAATCCGCCACGGGTAATCGCCACGATGCCCTTGAAGTCACGCTCGACCAGCTGGTGGCAAAGCTGGCGAACATCACGATGGAGCTGGTCCCATGAGACCGTAAAATGCTGGTGATAGCGATCGGTACTCATAGGCTGCCTATTCGTCTTCGGTAAATGAACACACCGCGAAGACGCTGTAACCCGCATCGCGAATCTTCTGCGAACCGCCCAGTTCGGGCAGATCGATAATGGTGGCCGTCTCGACGACATGCCCACCGCTGCGCTGGATAAGATTGGCCGCAGCGAGCATGGTACCACCGGTCGCAATCAGGTCATCCATCAGCAGGATTCGGTCGTCTTTCTGGAAAGCGTCAGAGTGAAGCTCGACCTCTGAGTGGCCGTATTCGAGCGTATAGGTTTCGCTGATGGTCTTGAACGGCAATTTGCCCTTCTTGCGCACCGGTACAAAACTGCAGCCCAGCTCGTAGGCCAACGGCGCGCCAATAATAAATCCACGCGCGTCGATGGACGCGATGGCATCCAGGTTCATTTCCTGGTAGCGGTGCACGAAGCTGTCGATCAGCTTGCGAAATGCCGCGCTATTTTGCAGCAGCGGGGTAATGTCACGAAAATTGACCCCCTTTTCCGGCCAGTCTGGCACTGTGCGTATCACGGACTTGATGTAATCGCCGTAGATGCTCATCGCGTCTCTCATTGGGTTGATAAAACCACGTTAGTCTAGGAACAGGAATTTCACTGCAAACAGCAGCGCCAGGATAATCACTGCCGGGTTAAGGTCTTTGAAGCGACCCGACAGGGTCTTGATAGCGGCATAGCTGATGAACCCCAGGGCAATGCCCTCGGCAATCGAGAAGGTTAGCGGCATCGCCAGGGCGGCAATCAATACCGGCGCGGCGTCAGTCGGGTCGTCCCAGTTGGCATGGGCCAGACTGCCAGCCATCAACACGGCCACATAGAGCAAGGCACCGGCGGTGGCAAAGGCGGGAATGGAGCCCGCCAACGGGGCGAAAAACAGGCTAACAAGGAAAAGCACCGCAACGACGACCGCAGTCAGTCCCGTGCGACCGCCCGAGGCAATCCCTGCCGTCGACTCTATATAGCTGGTGGTGGTGGAAGTACCCAGGGCGGCACCAGCCATCGAAGCCGTACTGTCAGCCATCATGGCCCGACCCAGACGCGGCAGTTTGCCGTCCTTATCGAGCAGCTTGCCCCGGTGCGCCACGCCCACCAGCGTGCCTGAGGTGTCGAACAGGTCCACGAACAGGAAGGCGAAAATCACGCTCAGCATGGCGACATCGAGCGCCCCCATGAGGTCCATCGCCATAAAGGTCGGCGCAATCGAGGGCGGCATGGACATCAGGCCGCCGTATTCGTTATGGCCAAGCACCATAGAGGCGATGGTAATGCCAAGAATGCCGATCATCACCGCGCCGGTGACGTTTAGATAGGACAGCGCGGTAATCACGAAAAAGCCCAACAGTGCATACAGCGCTGCCGGCTCGGAAAGGTCCCCGAGGGCAACAAAAGTGGCGTCGTCAGCAACGACGATACCGGCGTTTTTCAGGGCAATCATGGCCAGGAACAGGCCAATACCGGCGGCAATCCCCAGCCGCAGTGACAGCGGGATGGAATTGATGATCCACTCACGGATTTTAAAAATGCTGAGCAGGAAGAAACACAGGCCAGAGAAGAACACCGCCCCCAGCGCCGCTTCCCAGGTGTACCCCATCCCCAGGACCACGCCGTAGGTAAAGAACGCATTGAGCCCCATGCCGGGCGCCTGCGCGATAGGATAATTCGCCCACAGCCCCATGATCAGACAGCCAATGGCAGCGGCTACACAGGTAGCGACAAATACCGCACCATAGTCCATCCCGGCTTCAGAAAGGATGCTGGGGTTGACGAAGATGATGTAGGCCATCGTCAGGAAAGTGGTAATCCCCGCGATAACCTCTGTCTTGACGCTGGTTTGATGCTCGGTGAGCCCGAATTGCTTGTCCAGAAAATTCATAGGTCTTTTTATCCTTCGCGTAAACGCTCGATGCGCCCCGGCAGCGCGAAAAGCCGCACATACTACCGAAAGGTAACGCCCGATGCGATACCTTGTGCAGCCGTCGGTCACGGGCGGATGCCCGTCTGTTACTTTCCGTCGCTTAGCATAAGCAAACTTCAGGCCAGATTTTAACCAATCGGTCAGGTCGCCACGTAAAGAATAAGCGCGGCCACTATCAGCCCATTTGGCTGGCTAAAACGCGCTCCACCGTTTCAACGATCACCTGGGTTTGCGGATCGATTTCAATATTAACCTGTGCGCCGGGCAATCGCTCGCCAAGCGTGGTGCGAGATAGCGTTTCGGGAATGAGGTTGACGCTGAACTCGATGCCCTCGCCTGAAGATCGCACGTCGCCAATCGTCAGGCTTATTCCGTCAACGCCGATGTAGCCTTTCTCGAAAACAAAACGCCCCATGGCAGCGGGTAACGCAAACCACAGCCGGCGGTTATTGGGGGCTTCGTCAATGGCCACGACCTCGGCCATGCAAATCACATGTCCCGACATGGAATGCCCGCCAATTTCATCGCCAAAACGCGCCGCCCGCTCGATATTGACGCACTGACCGACCACGACTGCACCAAGATTGGTCAGCCGCAGGGTTTCGCGCATCAAATCAAAGCTTACCCGGTCACCCGAAATATCCGTAACCGTCAAGCACACGCCGTTATGCGCTACCGAAGCGCCAATCGCCAGCCCCTCGCGCAATGCATCGGGCATCTTCACCACGTGCGTACGGAACTTATCAAGCTCACGCACTTCCACGACCTCAACCTTGCCTTGCACGATGCCAGTAAACATAGCGCCCTCGCTTTGATTAATCAGTGTGCAAGCTTACTACTGCACAAACCATCTTGTGCACCCCATTTGGAAGCACTGCCCATCAACGTAACGGCGTCAATAATTGCTACAGAGACACCCGCTATTGGCAAAAAACAGAAATATATTCTTTTTATAAAACGTTATTTAGTTAAAAGCTTTACATTCACCTTAAAAACCACAGGATGTTGTGCTTTTAATTGACATTTTCATTTCAGATCCCTAGACTTTCGCCGCAAATGTAAGACGCCGATTTGTACCCAGATTGCGGGCGTCCACCGAGTAAACGCTTGGTGAAGTGCAGCTAAAAGGGTGTGTCCAGCGTTGATGGCCACCCGCCAGGGTGGCCTTTTTTTGTTCCCCACCCTACGCTTGCGCCCTCACCTTCGTCTTTGGCCTACAGGCAAGGCAGACGCCATGATCGAACTCAATAATGTCAGCAAAACCTATGGCACCGGCAGCCACGCCGTGCACGCCCTCAAGGGCGTCAACCTGACGATTCCCAAAGGGGCTATCCACGGCGTTATCGGATTGTCCGGCGCCGGCAAGTCGACGCTTATCCGCTGCGTCAACCTGCTTGAACGCCCTACCCAGGGAACCGTTACCGTTGATGGTCAGGAAATCACGGGGCTCAGCACCCCGGCGCTCAATCAAGCGCGCCACCGGATCGGCATGATCTTCCAGCACTTTAACCTGCTTACCACGCGCAACGTGTTCGATAACGTCGCGCTGCCGCTGGAACTGATGGGCCTGCCAAGCAAGGACATTCGCGAACGCGTGACCCCGCTGCTCAAACTGGTCGGGCTCTCCGACAAGACGGATCAGTATCCGGCTCATCTGTCCGGCGGCCAGAAGCAGCGCGTGGCGATTGCCCGCGCTCTGGCCAGCAACCCTCGGGTGCTGCTTTGCGATGAAGGCACTTCAGCGCTCGATCCTCAGACCACCAGCTCCATCCTTGAACTACTGCGCGATATCAATCAGCAGCTCGGCATCACCATTTTGTTGATCACCCACGAAATGGAAGTCGTCAAGTCGATCTGCCACCGGGTCAGCCTGATCTCCGATGGCGAACTGGTTGAGGACGCCGACGTCGGCGATTTCTTTACCGCCCCGCGCACCCAGCTAGGTCGCGAGTTTCTCAATGACTTCCTGCAGCTATCGCCCCCCAAGGACCTGCTTGATCAGCTGCACGACGACCCGGCAGCCAACGCGCATCCGGTGGTGCGCCTGACGTTTGCAGGGGATGCGGTCTCGACCCCGCTTATCTCCCGCCTGGCGCGGGATTGCGGGGTCGATGTGAGCATTCTGCAGGCCAAGGTGGAGTCTATCCAGGACCGCACGCTGGGCTTGATGATCGCCGAACTGCTGGGCACGTCAGAGCAGACCCAGGCCGCCATGAACTACTTGGCAGACCACCAACTACAGGTAGAGGTACTTGGCTATGTCCAGCGCAATGATTGAGCTTATTATCCAGGCCACGCTAGACACGCTTTACATGGTCGCAATATCAGGTGTGATCTCGACGTTGCTGGGGCTTCCGCTGGGCGTGCTGCTGTACGTCACGCGCCCCAGGCAGATTCTCGCCAAGCCGCTGCTCAACCACTCCCTGGGCATCGTGACCAACGTGGGCCGCTCCATTCCGTTTATCATCCTGATGGTGGCGATCACCCCCTTTACGCGCATGATGGTCGGCACGTCCATTGGCATCAACGCGGCGGCCGTCCCCCTGACCATCGCCGCGATTCCCTTCGTCGCTCGGCTGATCGAAGGTGCGCTCAACGAACTTTCGCCGGGTCTGATCGAAGCGGCTCAGGCCATGGGCGCCACACCCTGGCAGATCATCGTCAAGGTGCTCATCCCCGAAGCGCGCGGCGGCATCATTACCGGCCTGACCATCACGCTGGTCACGCTGGTCAGCTACTCGGCAATGGCTGGCGCCGTAGGCGGCGGCGGCCTGGGTGACCTGGGCATTCGCTACGGCTACAACCGCTTCAACCCCACGATCATGCTGATCACGGTCGTGGTACTGGTGGTCATGGTGCAAGGCTTTCAGAGCCTGGGCGATTACCTGGTGCGCAAGACCGACCGCAAGTAGCCGTTTGCCTTCTGGTGGACATATAACGAAAAAGCATTAAAATTAATTTCATTATGACCTTTAACCAAAGCGGGTACTCATCAGGAGATAACATGAAAACCCTAGCCATTAGCACCGTTACCGCTCTGGCCCTGGCCATCGGCGCCAGCGCCCAGGCGGCGAGCATCAAGATGGGCACCGTCGCCGGCCCCGAAACCGAGGTCATGCAGGTCGCTGCGCAGATCGCCAAGGAAGAGCACAACCTTGACGTCGAAATCATCGAATTCACCGACTACGTGACACCCAATGCGGCGTTAGCCGATGGCAGCCTCGATGCCAACGCCTACCAGCACGAGCCCTACATGCAGTCCATGGTCAACGACCGTGGCTACGACTTTGCCATTGCGGGTTACACCTTCGTTTATCCCATCGGCGCCTACTCCGAGAAGTACGACAGCATCGACGAGCTGCCCGAAGGCGCCCAGATTGCGCTGCCCAACGACCCGTCCAACGAAGGTCGCGCGCTGATTCTGATGCACAATGAAGGCCTCATTACGCTCAATGACCCCGAGAATCTTGAAGCCACGCCCATCGACATCGCGGAAAACCCCAACGACTATCGCTTCCGTGAAATCGAAGCCGCCCAGCTACCGCGCGTATTGCCGGACGTGGACATGGCCTTCATCAACAACACCTTTGCGCAGCCTGCCGGGCTAAATCTTGACGACGCCTTGATCAAAGAAGGTCCTGAGTCGCCCTACGTCAACCTGATTGCCGTCAGAGGCGGCGATGAAGATCGCGAAGAGATCCAGCAACTGGTAGACGCCTACCAGAGCGAAGAAGTCATTGAGAAAGCGGAAGAGCTCTTCGATGGCGGTGCGGTACCCGGCTGGAAATAATCCGCCGACACCACAGCACGATCAGCACTGGGCCGACAACTGTCGGCCCAGTGCATTTATATATAGACCAAGAAAATAACCTCGGAGACGACATGGCACTGGAAACCGTGAACTACGAGCGGCTCGAGCGTCAGTTGGCGGCGCTGCTGGATGATCGCGACTGGCTGACCAACAGCGCGCAAACCTGCGCGTTTATCATGCAGGCGCTCCCTCATCTCAACTGGGTGGGCTTTTACCTGCAGCGCACGCCCGAGACGCTTGCGCTAGGCCCTTTTCAGGGCAAGCCCGCCTGCCACCCTATTCCGTTTAGCAAAGGCGTCTGCGGCGCCGCCGCACGACAGCGCGCCACTCAGCGCATCGACGACGTCCATCGCATTGCCGACCACATCGCCTGCGACGTGGCCTCACGCTCGGAGCTGGTCGTGCCTATCGTGGTGGAGGATCAACTCTGGGGCGTGCTGGATATCGATAGCCCGCTCGAAGCGCGCTTTAGTCACGAGGACCAAACCGGCATTGAAGGCTTGCTGCGCCTCTTTCAACAGCACACCGACCTCCCCCGCTGGAAGCACTAACCCGCAAGGCGGCTAGACGCTGGTCACTGGCATGCACTCGCAACCTACAAAAACGCCCCGTCATGGTGATGACGGGGCGTGATCTGGTAGGACCAGGCGGATTTGAACCGCCGACCTCCACGATGTCAACGTGGCGCTCTAACCAACTGAGCTATGGTCCTGTAAACCGGGTTGCTAAAGCGCCGATACACGGCGTTGGAGATGGTAGGACCAGGCGGATTTGAACCGCCGACCTCCACGATGTCAACGTGGCGCTCTAACCAACTGAGCTATGGTCCTGCCGAGCAACGGATGCGTATTTTACGTTTCCGCCACTGAATTGCAAGCTATTTATCGGCTTACCCAAAGGCTGCTCGTCATCATCGGCGATCTGAGGATCCGGCAATTTTCGCACGTCCCTCCAAAACCCAGTGCTACACTGGAACGACGCCTGACCGACGAACGCACATACAATGAAAGGAGACCGACCATGCTCGGCCTACTGCTGGGAAGCATTGCGATCGTCTTGCTGCTTGCAACGTTCATTGCCCGTATCAGACTCCGCTGGTGGTGGATCCGCAGCTTTGAGTTTCCCCGCCTGCAGATCGCAAGCGCCGCGGCGCTCTGTCTGCTGGCAGCGGTGCTACTGCCCGTGTCGCCAATGTGGCGAACCATTACCCTGGTGCTTTGTGGCATCGTTATCGTCATTCAGGCGTGTTATATCCTCCCCTGGACTCGCCTTTGGCCCAAGCAGGTCCGCTCGGCCAAGGTTCGCGATGATAAACGCGACATCACGCTGCTCATCGCCAATGTTCTGACACCTAATCGACGTTCCGCAGACCTGATCAAGCAAATTCACGCCCATCAGCCCGATATTGTGCTGACCCTCGAGTCCGATCAGTGGTGGCAGGATCAGCTCGACCCCGAACTGGATGAACAGTGGCCTCATAGCGTCAAAATCCCCCTCGACAACCTTTACGGCATGCACCTTTACTCGCGCCTGCCGCTGGAAGACACCTCCGTCGAGTGGCTGATCCAGGACGACATTCCCTCCATTCATACCCATGTCAGGCTGCCAGGGGGCGAGGTAATCCGTCTGTTTGCAGTGCATCCACGCCCCCCTGCCCCGGGTGAAAGCGAGAAGTCGCTGTGGCGCGACGCCGAACTACTGTGGATCGGCGAAAGAATCCATAAAACTCCGCAACCGACACTGGTCGCAGGCGACCTCAACGACGTTGCCTGGTCGCGCACCACGCGGCGCTTTTGCCGCATCGGCGGCATGCTTGATCCACGTCGGGGGCGCGGCATGTTCAACACCTTCCACGCCCACTACCCGGTCCTGCGCTGGCCCCTCGACCATATCTTTGTCAGCGAGCAGTTCATGCTCGGCAGCATGAGCCGACTACAAGGCTTTGGATCGGATCACTTTCCGATACTTGCCACCCTGTGTTACCGACCTAAACGCAGCGGCGAGCATGAGACGCCCACGGCCAGCGCCGAAGAACAAAGCGAGGCGCGTCAGACTATCCGCCAAGGCCAGCGCGAAGAGCAGGAAACCTAGCCATTATCGGGCACACCGCCTAGCGTGAGCGCGCGTGGGTCAAGTAGCCGCTCCAGCGTGCGGCGATCCAGATCGGTGTGCTCTTCGGCCACATCGATAATCGGCCGGCCGGTCTGATAGGCCTCTTTGGCGATCGCCGCCGCCGCGTTGTAGCCAATGGCACTGTTCAGGGCCGTGACCAGTATCGGATTACGCGCCAGCGGTGCGTCGATGTTGTCTTCGCGCACCTTGAAGGTCGCAATGGCCCGGTCAGCCAGCAGCCGCGCGGTGTTGCTCATCAGGGTGATGCTGGTCAACAGGTTATAGGCGACCAGCGGCAGCATCACATTGAGCTGAAAATTGCCGCTTTGCCCCGCCACCGTAATGGCCGTATCCAGTCCAATAACCTGCGCGCAGACCTGGGCGGCCGACTCGGGAATTACCGGGTTGACCTTGCCTGGCATGATCGAACTGCCCGGCTGCAGCGCCTCAAGCTCG
>Ga0208979_100261_pt1 | contig 57392 bp, 48 predicted proteins | sample HotLakConsUCCSLE_FD_184738 | JGI IMG/M metagenome (GOLD analysis project Ga0208979, IMG submission 184738) | Hypersaline microbial mat communities from Hot Lake, Washington, USA - Hot Lake Consortium UCC-SLE (SPAdes) | ecosystem: Environmental > Aquatic > Non-marine Saline and Alkaline >... | reverse complement strand
CGCCGTCAGGCGCAAGAAGCTCCGGAGTGGAGCCGTCCGCACGTGCGAGCGAAACGCCTTTGACTTTGACTGTAACCCTCGCGCCGACAGGCGCTACAAAATCTAACCCTTCGCCAGCGCCAGCGCCAAATCATTCCAAAGATCTTCAACCCCTTCGATGCCAACCGAAAACCGCATCAGCCGATCATCGATTCCCAGGCGCTGGCGCTCGGACGGATCGAGCTTGGCATGGCTGGTCCGTGAAGGCTGGCAAATGGTCGACTCCACCCCGGCCAGGCTGACGGCCGGCTGGATCAGGGTCAGCGCATCGAGAAAATCGTCCGGATCAATGGACTCGGACAGGTGAAAGCTCAACATCGCGCCGAAGTCACTCATCTGACGGCTTGCGATTTCATGTCCGGGATCGGATTCAAGTCCGGGGTAGTGAACCTTTTCCACGCCAGCATGATCGGCCAGCAGGGCGGCCAGCTTGCCGGCATTGACGGACTGCTGGCGAACCCGGATGGCCAGCGTCTTGAGTGATCGTTCCAGCAAGGCCAGATCCTGGCCGTTGAGACTGGAACCCAGCCGGATCACGGTGGGGCGCAATTGGTCAATCAACGCCTGACCCCCGACAATGGCACCGCTGAGCAGATCCGAATGACCACCGAAATACTTGGTCGCCGAATGCACGACCAGGTCGAAACCGAGCTCCAGTGGACGTTGGAGTATCGGCGTGGCAAAGGTATTGTCGATGACCCGGATCAGATCGTGAGCGCCGGCCTGCTTGGCAATTGCGGCCAGGTCGACCACCTGCATCAGCGGATTGGTCGGCGATTCCACGTGAAGCAGGCGGGTGTTTTCGCGCACCAGCCCGGCGATGCTGTCCGGATCGCCATCCCAGACCGAAAACGCCAGGCCGAAGGGCTTGAGCAGACCCTCGATCAGATCGATCGTGCCGCCATAGAGTCCGTCGAGCACGATGGCGTGGTCACCGGGCTTCATCAATCCCAGAAACACTGCACTGATCGCACCCATCCCGCTGGCGGTGATCAGCGCATCGTCACCACCCTCCAGCGCCGCCACCCGCCGCGCCACCACCTGATGGTTGATGGTGTTGTGATAGCGCGGATAGCGAACATGGTCGGCACGATAGTCAAACGCCGAACTGGTGATGATCGGCGTATTCAGCCCAAACGGTGCCGGGAAGTCCCCGGCACCGGCATGAACACAAAGCGTCTCTGAAGCAGTCTTGTCCCGGTTCCCGGCCATACCTGATTGATCCAATAAAAACCAGACTATAACCTTTCCCCCTCTTTCCTGAACCCTGCTATTCGTAAGGAGGGCTCCAGGTTCGGTGCCAAAAACCCATCTTGTGGAGGAACCGATACACGGACCGTCGGGGATGTCACCCCGACCTACAAGTGCCTTTCCCTGAAACCTGAACCCCGAACCCGTCTTTTCAATATTTAACCGTACACCCATAAGGCCGGGTCACGGTATCGCTGATGTCGATGCCGGCAGCCATTTCGGTCAATGCGGCGACCACATACTGCTTGGCGTCAGGAATATCGGCCGGGTCACGGCTGGGGTTGGAATCGATACCTCCCATGTATTGCAGGACGCCGTCTTCGTCGATGATGTACATGTGCGGGGTTACGCGGGCATCGTAGGCGCGGCCCATATCGCCGGACTCATCCAGCAATACCGCGTTGGGAAAGGCGTCGCGGGTGCTGGTCAACTCATCGGCCTGTTCCGGTGATACATGGCCCTGCGAACCGGGCTTGGAGGAAATCACGGTCAGCCAGGTTACGTCATGATCGTTGCGTGCCAGGCGTTGCTGGTCCTGCATATTACCCGAGCTGTAATGCTTGACCACGAACGGACAGTCATGGTTGGTCCATTCCAGCACCACCTTCTGACCCGCAAAATCGGCCAGCGAATGGGTCTGGCCCTGGGTGTCGACCACGCTGAAATCCGGTGCGGGCTGGCCGATCTGCGGGGCTGCTGTCACGCTGGCCGCCAGGCCGAGCATCAGGGCGGCTGAAAACAATTGAATCATTCTGTTCATCGGTTTATCTCTCCGGTTGAAGGTTGAAAAACTACAGTCTTTCCAGGGCCTGAACGACCAGCCCTGGTGTCAGAATCTGGGGCAGCACGCGTGGTTCACCGCCGTTGCGGGGATAGACCACGTAAAGTGGAACCCCGTTCCGGTCGAACTCTGCCAGATAGTCCGTGATCGCAGTGTTGCGTCGGGTCCAGTCGCCTTTGAGGTAGGCGACGTTGTGATCGGTCATCGCGGAGCGGACAGCCTCGGTATTCAGAGCGACGCCCTCGTTGACCAGGCAGGTCACACACCAGTCGGCCGTCATATTGACCAGCACCGCCTGATCGGGATCGGCGCGCAATTCGGCCAGCCGCTCGGTGGAAAACGGTTCCCACCAACGCTCGCCGTCGTCCTCATTGACCTGCGGTTGCAGGCGCGCGGCCGCCCCCACCGCGGCCAGGGCGAGGACCAGGCTCAGGGCGACCGCCGTATGGCGAGCAACCGCGAGGCTCGGTGAATGATCACGTCGACCCACCAGCCACAGACCGAAAGCCAGCACCACCATGCCAAGCAGCACTGCGGCCAGCCCGTTGGCGTCGGTCTGGCGAGCCAGTACCCACAACAGCCAGACGGTGGCCAGGTACAGCGGAAAAGCCATCGCCTGCTTGAAGGTTTCCATCCACGGCCCCGGACGCGGCAGCCTGCGGGCCAATGCCGGACTGAAGCTCAGCAACAGCATCGGCAGCGCCAGGCCGAAGCCGAGCGCGACAAAAATACTCAGACCCAGGGGCCAGGGCATCAGCACGGCCGCACCCAGGGCCGTGCCCATCGCCGGTGCGGTGCACGGGCTGGCGACGACGGTGGCCAGGACACCGGTAAAGAACGAGCCGCTCAAACCGCGTTTCTCGGTCAGCGACTGGCCCATGCCCATCATCGAGGTACCGACCTGGAACAGCCCGGATAGCGAGAGTCCCAGCGCAAAAAGTACGTAAATCAGAATGCCGATGATCCACGGTGACTGGAGCTGGAAGCCCCAGCCTATCGCCTGACCGGCCGCACGCAAGGAAAGCAGCACAGCGGCCAATGCGGCAAAGCTCAACACCACGCCGGCGGTGTAGGACAGTCCGTGTCCACGCTGGTCCTGACCGGCCGATCCAACCAGGCTCATGGCCTTGATCGACAGCACCGGAAATACGCAGGGCATCAGGTTCAGCAGGACGCCACCCAGCAGGGCAAACAGAATGGCACTCAGCCATCCGATCGGCGCAGGCGGCGAGCTGCCGTCACCGGTACTGACCAGTCCTCCTGCACTGGCGGTCAACGCGTAGCCGCGCCCCGCCTGTTCGTCGACCAGCACGAAATTCAGACTGTCCGGCGTGCCGGCCATGAACGGCGACAATGCCTGGGAGACCAGGATCCGATTGTCGTGCGCCGTCACTGTCCCGGGACGGGAATGGTCCACCAGGTTTTCCAGACCGGAGAAGAATGCCCACTGGTCAGAACGGCTGGTGGACTCGGTCTCGATCTGGACACTGAGCTGGCCACCGTCGACGCTGAACGTGGCCGGCCAGGCAACCGGCTCAGGCTGACGACCATCAGCCCAGTCAAACAGCGCCTCGGCCTGACGATTGATGGCCGGAGTCTGGTTGCTGACCGGCAGACTCAGTTCCAGCGTGGCGTCGCCGGGAATACAGATTTCCTCGCAGACCAGCCATTCGGCCTCGGCCCGGATCACGAACGGCAGATCCGGATTCAGGTTTTCGGGAATATCGATGGTCACCGGCAGCAGATGCTCGCCGTCGTAGCCATAGTTGATCAAATGGGCCATCGGCATCGCCCCGGGATAGGGCCAGGCAATCTCCGAGGCGCTGGCGCCCGAAGGCAGCGTCCAGGCAATTTCGGTAGGCAGACCGGAGTCGCCCGGGTTTTTCCAGTAGGTATGCCAGCCCGGATCCGGCAACAACCGCAACCCGACCTCCAGCGGCGTCCCCGGCTGAGCGCTGACCGTACGCGCGACCAGCTCAGCCTCGATATGGTCCCGCTGCACCACCCCACTACTCGCCGCATCCGCCGCCACTGCAAAAAGCAGGATCAGCCCGGTCAGCAGAGTACGTATTCCAGGATCAAGGCGCATGCTGATTCACTCAATTCATCCGAAATCGGTAAGACCGGAAAGATAGCGATCGGTTCTCAAGCCTTTCCCGGAACCCTGAACCCCGAACCCTTGTTTATCTCTGGCAACTTGGGCAGAAGAACGTGCTTCGCTGGCCGATGACCTCGCGGCGTAGCGGGGTCTGGCACTGCAGACAGGGCTTGCCTTCCCGGCCGTAGACGGTCAGCGACTGGCCGAAATACCCCGGCGTGCCGTCGCCGACGGTGAAGTCGCGCAACGAGGTCCCTCCCACCTCGATCGCCCGCTGCAGGATGCTGACAATGGCCTGGGCGAGTTTGTCGTAGCGCTGGCGGCCGACACGTCCGGCGGGTCGGCGCGGGTGGATGCCGGCGGCAAACAGCGCTTCGCAGGCGTAGATGTTGCCCACGCCAACCACGATCTGGCCGTTCATGATGAATTGCTTGATCGGACCGCGCCGGCCACGACTGAGGCCGTAGAGATAGTCGCCGTCAAACGCCGGATCGAACGGTTCCGGTCCCAGGCCGGTCAGGCGCGGATGCTCCCGGGGGTCGCCCGGACACCACAACAGCGCACCGAAGCGGCGTGGATCGGTATAACGGATCAGGTGTCCGCCGGTCATCTGGATATCGACATGGTCGTGCGGTCCGGGCGTCGGCGCCGGATTCCAGCCCCGGAACGAGCCCGACATGCCCAGATGCCACAACAGATGACCCGCCTCCAGCCGCCAGATCAGCCACTTGGCGCGCCGCTCCATCGCCACCACGGCCTGGCCTTCGGACTTTTTCAACGCCATCGGAATCGGCCAGCGCAGCTGACGCTGACGCACGGTAACCGATTCGATCACCCGTCCCTCGGTCAAAGGAGCCAGACCGCGACGCGTGGTTTCAACTTCAGGCAACTCCGGCATACCCAACATTATGCCGAACCCGGGCAGCCGAGATCATTCTTGATCCTGCAGAAGAGAAAGGACAGCAAATCTTTCTGTCGCTAAGCAGCCAAGCAGCGAAGACGCAAAGAAAGAAATGCAAAACACCTTTGAACTTCTTTCTTTCTTGCTTCGCTGCTTTGCGTCCAAAAGATTTTGATCTTGCGGTGCGCAAGTTTTGTGCAGTGCACTGTGGGATCTGCTGAGAATTGGGGCATCAGTTCGCCTTTATGAGATGGGCAAAACTGCCAAAAGCCCGTGATTACAGGAACTTGCTGTGCCTGGCACGACGTTTGCTGCTCCCCTTCTGAAAAGTCGCTTGTTGACGATTTCTTACAGAGGAGATGCGGAATGAAAATGATCACCGCGATCATCAAGCCGTTCAAGCTCGATGACGTACGCCAGGCCCTGGTCAAGCTGGGGATTCAGGGGCTGACCCTGACCGAAGTGAAAGGCTATGGGCGTCAGAAGGGACACACCGAGCTGTATCGCGGTGCGGAGTACAAGGTGGATTTTCTGCCCAAGATCAAACTCGAGATTGCCACCGACGACAAGCAGTTCGATGTGGTTCTCGAGGCCATCCAGACCGCCGCTCATACCGGCAAGGTGGGTGACGGCAAGATCTTTGTGACCAGTCTGGAGCAGGTCATTCGCATCCGCACCGGTGAAACCGACGAAGCCGCACTCTGACATCCCCGGGGAGAATGGATCATGGAAGGTTTGATTGAAGTCCGGTATGCACTGGACACGTTTTATTTTCTGATTTGCGCCGCGCTGGTGATGTGGATGGCGGCCGGGTTCACGATGCTGGAAGCCGGTCTGGTCAGAGCCCGCAACACGGTCGAGATCCTGACCAAGAACGCGGCGCTTTATGCCATCGCCTGTCTGATGTACATGATTGTCGGCTACAACCTGATGTACCCGGGAGATGGCGTCAACAGTATCTGGCCGGGACTCGGTTTCTTTCTCGGCGGGGATAATTCGGTCGAGGCAGTGCTGGCCAGCGACGGTGAAATCTACTACTCCAACCTGTCGGACTTCATGTTCCAGGTGGTGTTTGTGGCCACCGCGATGTCGATCGTATCCGGTGCCGTGGCCGAGCGAATGAAGCTGTGGTCATTTCTGATTTTCACCGCGGTGCTGACCGGCGTCATCTATCCCATCCAGGGCTACTGGAGCTGGGGCGAAGGCTTTCTCGACGGTGTTGGATACAGTGATTATGCCGGCTCTGGCATTGTCCATATGGCGGGTGCTGCCGCTGCGCTGGCCGGGGTGTTGTTGCTGGGGCCGCGCAAGGGCAAGTTCGGTCCCGGCGGCAGGATCAACGCGATTCCCGGGGCCAATCTGCCGCTGGCAACGCTCGGCATGTTCATTCTCTGGATGGGCTGGTTCGGCTTCAACGGTGGCTCGGAACTGATGGTCTCGAACGTCGAATCGGCGAACAATGTGGCCGCGGTTTTCGTCAATACCAATCTCGCGGCGGCCGGTGGCTTGCTGGCGGCATTGCTGCTGGCCCGTGCGCTGTTCGGCAAGGCTGATCTGACGATGGCACTCAACGGTGCGCTGGCCGGCCTGGTATCGATTACCGCTGAACCGCTGGCACCAACCCCGGGTCTGGCGGCAGTGATCGGTGGCCTTGGCGGCTTGATCGTGGTCTTTGCCATCATCGGTTTCGATCGCCTGCGGATCGACGATCCGGTCGGCGCGATCTCGGTGCACGGTGTCTGTGGAATCTGGGGCGTGCTGGCGGTGTTGATCAGCAATGACGAGGCGACGGTCGGCGGTCAGCTCGCCGGAATCGGAGCGATCTTCGTCTTCGTCTTCATTACCAGTCTGCTGGTCTGGGCCGTTCTGAAAGTCACCCTGGGAATTCGCGTGGATGAAGAAGCCGAGTACGAAGGACTGGATGCGTCCGAATGCGGGATGGAGGCTTATCCGGAATTCGTTTCCAGCCGAAGCGACTCCTGAGAAATCCTGAACGGTAAGAAAAAGCTACCCCGAAGCGGCCACTCCCCGGCCGCGCTTGATCCCGGCGGCGGTGCCGCCGGGATCTTTTTTTATTTCAAGTGAATCGCGCTTACTCGCCCTTCGAGGTCAGAACGGTGGTGAAGTTTCCACCGCCCATCTGGGCAGGCAGCTTGCCTTCGATGCGGACCGTATGATGCGGGGCCTGTCGGGTGATCCAGTAGCTCTGATCGCCACCCTCATCGTCGAGTGCTTCGAGGTCGATTTTCCAGGTTTCGAAACTGCCGGCAGGAACCTCGATCGTTTCCTGTCCGCTGACCGTCATCTGGAAGAAGCGGACTCGCTGCTGCATGCCGACCTCGGCGAAACGCACCGGCGTGCGGAAGCCTTCCTGCAGCGGCATCCCGGCCAGGGCCGCTTCCAGTGCGGTATCAGCACCGAAAACAGGTGCCTCCAACTCGATCGACACCGGGATTTCATTGCTGCCCATCACGATCGCACCGGTCACTTCGCGGCTGTCGAAATCGACGTTGATGGTTGCCTGGCCCTGCTGGGTTTCACGCCGGATCGGGCGCAGGTTGGTTCCATCGAGCACGAAGCGATCGTTGATATCACCCATTGGCGAGCTGCTCTCCGAGCGAATCTCGATGACCGCGCGTCCGTCACTGGTATCGCGGCTGACGGTTCTGGTCGCCTCGATGCTGAGCGCATTGCCGGGCAATTCGATATCACTGGTGTAGACGAATTCCCCGCTGGCAATCTGCCGGGCGTCGACCGCCGGCAAGGGACGGGTTCTGGCCGAATCCAGCTCATCGGCCAGATCCGTGACTTCGACCGTTTCGACGTCTACGGTGATTGCCGCCAGGCGCTCGGCAATGTCTTCGGGCATGTCGGTCTGGTGCCGGCCGCCGAGATGGTTGGCCAGGAAAGCCTCGGTGCGCGCATACATGGCCAGGCGGTTTTCCCGCCCGCGGAAGCCGTGACCTTCATCCGGTGCGACGATGTATTCGACGTCCAGATCCCGTTCGCGCATCGCGACCACGATCTGATCGGCTTCGGCCTGCTTGACCCGCGGATCGTTGGCACCGTGGATGACCAGCAGTGGGCGCTGAATCTTGTCGACATGGTTGATCGGCGACTGGCGCTCGAGCTGCGCCCGGCCTTCATCGGTGTCCGGATCGCCCATGCGCAAGGTGAACAGCATGCGGGCCGGACCCCAGTAAGCCGGGATCGAGTTGATCAGGCTGACCAGGTTGGAAACGCCGACGATATTGACGCCGCAGGCATACAAGTCCGGGGTGAAGGTCATTCCGGCCAGGGTGGCGTAGCCGCCGTAGGAACCGCCCATGATGCAGACCTTGTCCGGATCGGCGATGCCCTGTTCGATCAGGTACTGGACGCCGTCGGTAATGTCGTCCTGCATTGCATCGCCCCACTCGTTGTTACCGGCATTCAGGAACGACTTGCCGAAGCCGGTCGAGGCACGGAAATTCGGCTGCAACACCGCGTAACCGCGGTTGGCGAGAAACTGGACCAGGGAACGATAGCCCCAGGTATCGCGCGCCCAGGGGCCGCCGTGGATCAATGCGACCACGCCCAGGTTCTCGGGCTCGACGCCCTTGGGCAGGGTCAGGTAGGCCGGAATCTCCAGGCCATCGCGCGCCGGGTAGCGAATCGGCTGCATGTTGGCCATGTGCTCGATCGGCAGTTCCGGGCGTGACCGGTACAGCAGCTCGACCGTGCGTTCTTCGCGATCGAACAGGTAGACCGCACCCGGATCGACATCGCGTGAAAGACTGACCAGGGCCAGCCGGCGATCGTTGGTCTGTGACGGCAGGTTGATTTCACCTTCGGGAAGCTGTTCGCGCAGGAAGGCCAGATCGGCGGCAAAGGCTTCGTCGTGCGGATAAATGCGCGGACGATCGCCGACATACACGGTCGCAAGCAGCTCGTCGGTATCCGGGGCAAACACGGCACCACCAAAGTCCACTTCGCCTTCCGGGTCGCGTTCGAACAGGGTCAGTTCGCCGCTGTCGATGTCCATCAGATAGAGGCCTGTCAGGTCGACATCGTCGCCCTTGTTGGACTGGAACCAGATCTTGTCGCCGTCGGCATGAAAACGCATCGGACCGCAGGCTTCCAGCCAGCTGCAACGGTAGACGATGTCACCGAGCTCGCCGTCGACGACACGCATCACTTCGGTGCCGCCCTCGGAGTCCTGGCGCACGGCCATGCGGACGTTGCCTTCCAGATCCGCACTCCAGCCGGCAATGTTCTGATTGTTTTCGATCAGCAGTTCGCGCTCGCCGGTCGAAATGGTCAGCGCGTAAACGTCGTGCAGGGCCGGATCACGGTCATTGAGACCAACCAGCATGCGATCCGGCGTGCCCTTGGGCACCGCGATGATCATCGCGCGAACACCGTCAATATCGGTCAGGTTGCGCGCCGGCGGTACGCCACTTTCTTCTTCGCGCTCAGCATCCGGATCAACCGCCCAGACGTGAAAGTTCTCGTCGCCGCCCTTGTCCTGGACATACAGAACATAGGCACCATCCTGGGTCCAGAAGTAGCCGGGTACGGGCTTGTCGTCGGCGGTCAGCGGCTGGGCCTGGTCGAAGGGTTGGTCGATGCCCTTGATCCAGATATTGCGCACGCCCTGGTAAGGACGGATAAAGGTGACGAACTTGCCGTCCGGGGACAGTTGGGCACCGGAGATTTCCGGATCACCAAAGAACAGATCGCGATCGAGCAGCGGCGGCAGTTCTTCAAGATAGCCAAGCGGCTCGGCGGGTTCGGCCGAGACCATCGGAATGAAACCGGCCAGCAGCATCAGCGCGGCCAGCAAACTACGGGAGAGGGACATGATGGATATCCTTGAAAACTTGCGGATTGGGGGAGGCCAGACTGTAGCCGCTTCACGCCAGATTTGCCATAGCCCATAGGTCACGTCCAACCAGCGTAGCTCGGAACGAAAAAACCCTGGAACCACCGAAATCACCGAAATTGAAATAGTCTGTTCCTTCGGTGCTTTCGGTGTCTTCAGAGGTTCCTTAAAGAAGTTTTTGTTACTGTTAGTCAGACTTGGCAGGTAAATGAAAGCGGCCCAGCAAGGGTTCGTGGTCGGCGGTCTGGTTGATGTGGCGGGCGTTGATGTGGATGACCTGGAATTCGGCCCGGTCCAGTAAAGACGGCGTGACCAGCATGTGGTCGATGGCCTGTCCGGTGCCTTCGAAGATGTAGGTCCAGCGATCATCGCGGGGCAGTGTCTCGATCAGATTGTGCAGCGGTCGTGATTCATCGCCTTTGAGCAGGTCGAGGGTTTCGGAAAACCAGTGATCGTTGAAATCGCCCAGAACGATCCAGTGGGTCTGGTCGCGCCAGGCGTTCTGCTCGCGGAGGAAGCGACGAATGGCGCGCGCCTGGGCCGGGCGCTCTTCGGCCCCACCGGTGATCATCGGCTGGCGACCAAACAGGGGTGAGCTGCCCCACTTGGACGAAAAGTGATTGTTGATCAAATTCACCCGCTGCCCATTGAACTCGAACACGGCAAGAATCGATCGCCGCGAACCCTCAAAAGCAGGGTTTTCCAGACGTTCGGGACTGTTGTCGACCAGCGTGACCCGCTCAGGATTGTAGAGATATCCGTTGCGGATATTGCCGCCGGGCTGACCGCCTTCGGAACCCGGCGCTGCCGGCAGGTCGATAAAGGCATAGGCCGGCCCGCCGGCGTCGACGATCGACTGGATCAGAGCGGCATAGGTTCGGTCGGCGCTGACGACGTCATCGTTCTCGGCACCATTGTTGTCCTGGATTTCCTGCAGCGCGATGATGTCGGGTTGGTTCAGCTCAACCGCGATCTGGCGGCCGAGCGCGGCCATCCGGCCACTGCCGATGGCATCGTCCACATCCCCTGGCCCGGCCACGCGCCCGAGGCGCTCGATGACAGGATTGAGATTCTCGACGTTGTAGCTGGCGACCAGCAGATGGTCCGGCCCACCGCGCAACGCGTTCACCGGGGCTTTCAGGTTCGATGGCTGCGGGTTCAGCGCGTGCGTGGCCAATACCCGGAAATTGCCATAGTCATAGTGGACAACGCCCTCGATCCGCTGGAATCGATCACCGGGCAGGGCCGGTCGCGGAAAGTCCGGTTTCAACAGCGGGTGCTCGGTGACCAGGACCCGGTCCAGATGAAGCGATTCTGGTGTTGCAACCAGCACGCCCAGTTCATTGAGTTCGGGATGGCCCGGATCCGGGATAACCCAGGCATCGCCATAACGGTTGCTGGGACCGGTCACCCGATGGTCGTTCAGGACCACCCGCATGCCCATCAGCCGGGTCCAGAAATCCACCGCACTGTCGCTGGAGCGAACACGGTCGTCTTCGTCCACCAGACGCTGGGGAGGCTGCAGTCCATCCGGTCCGATCACCACCGCTGCCGGCTGCGGCTGATCACTGGCAATGACATCGATCTCGGGCTGAATCAGGCGCGTCACCGTCAAGTCCCGGGGCCGATCCGGCCGGCTGAAGGCGTCGACATACCCGGTCACTCGCACCCGATCACCCTCGCCGACCGCTGCTGTTTGCCCGGTAAATACATGAATCCCATCGCGACCGGAGCTGGCCTGCTCCGATGGGGTCTGCATCCAGAAGCCGAACGGCAGGACCAGGGTGACGATACCCTCGGTAGTGACCTGTTCGTTGAGCCAGGGCGAGGCGCTGCTGTCGCCGTGAATTTCACCGATGGAAAGTTCGTTGCTGGCCAGCGAATAGGCCGAGATCAGCAGCAGCGTGGCGGCCAGAACGGCCCGAGAAAAATGGTTCATGACGGCAAAACCTGGTCCAAGCGAAGGTTCGCAGTCTAGCTGATTTGCCCTGCAGAAGGCTTCTGGCTTGTACTCCCGTTCTCTATCGCATAAATTGGGAGGTAGCGGGCTGGCAGGCAGCTTGCGGCTTACTCACATCTATGGAGACTGTTCGATGAGCAAACGCGATGAACTGATCGAAAAATATGCCAAGGATCTGAAGGAGAAATGCAAGGTTGCCAATCCTGATACGGATCTGCTGAAGAAGATCGTCATCAGCCTGGGGCCGTCGGTTTACAACGCCGATTCGTCCGTGGTCGCGGCCAGTGACAAGGCGGAACTTGAGCGGGTAAAGCAGAATTTCCTGATCAAGAAGCTGGGATTGAAGGACGGCCCGAATCTGGACAAGGGTCTGGATGAGGCCATCACGACCTACGGCAAGTCCAACCGCACCAAGCATCGTGCCGTACTCTATTACCTGTTGACCAAGCAGTTCCGCAAGAGCGGCGTGTTTGCCTGAGAACTGTTCAGAGGTTCCCTAACCGGTTCCGACTTATCGGATTCCAACTCCTCTGATTCCGGCGCCGTCTATCGGCGCCGGAACAGGTTGCCCAGCAGACCGCGCGAAATTTCGCGACCGATGGTCGACCCGATCGTGCGCACCGCCGATTTCAGAAATGCTTCCCCGGTACTCTGTCGATTGCTGCGCCGCGGCTTGTTCTTCTCCGCCGCTTTCTTCGCTTCTTCCTCGGCGCGTGCTTTCTCGGCCTCCTTGGCGGCCGTTTCCGCCAGTTCTTTCAGCATCTCGTAGGCCGACTCGCGATCCAGCGTTTCGTCGTAGCGGCTGCCGACCGGGCTGCGCAATCGGACCTGGGTGCGTTCTTCCTCGCTGATAACCCCCATCCGACAGCGCGGTGGAGAAATCAGCGCCTGATCGACCGGTTGCGGAATGCCCTTCTCACCCAGCATGGAGACCAGCGCTTCTCCAGTGCCCAGGGTGGTAATGGCTTCAACTACATTGATATCCGGATTCGGCACGAAGGTTTCAGCCGCTGCGCGAATCGCCTTCTGATCGCGCGGTGTATAGGCGCGCAATGCGTGCTGAACCCGGTTGCCAAGCTGGCCGAGGATTTCGTTCGGCACATCGTCCGGATTCTGGGAACAGAAGTACACGCCAACCCCCTTGGAGCGAATCAGGCGGACCACCTGCTCGACACGCTGGCGAAGTGATGCCGGGCAGTCATTGAAAAGCAAGTGGGCTTCGTCGAAAAAGAACACCAGTCGGGGTTTTTCCGGATCGCCCACTTCCGGCAGTTGTTCAAATAGTTCGGAGAGCAACCACAACAGGAACGTGGAATACAGCCGCGGCTTCAGAATGAGTTTTTCAGCGGACAGCACGTTGATCACGCCGCGGCCCGACAGGTCGGTTCGCATCAGGTCTTCGAGCTTCAGTGCCGGTTCGCCGAAAAAGAAGTCGCCGCCGTCGCTTTCCAGGCTCAGCAGGCGCCGCTGAATTGCGCCAATGCTGGCGGTGTTGACCAGACCGTACTGCGCGCTGATTTCCTGACGATTCTCGGCGGCATGGTTGAGCAGGGCGCGAAGGTCCTTGAGATCGAGCAGGAGCAAGCCAGCCTCGTCGGCAACCCGGAACACGACGTTGAGCACCCCTTCCTGGGTTTCGTTGAGTTCGAGCATCCGGGCCAGCAGGGTCGGACCGATCTCGGTGATGGTGGCGCGCACCGGGTGGCCGTTCTGGCCAGACAGATCCCAGAACACCACCGGATTGGGCTCCTGGCGATAATCCGTTATTCCGATGGTTTCCAGACGCTCTTCGATCTTGGGATGCGGAGTGCCGGCGGCTGCCAGGCCGGCCACATCACCCTTGGCGTCGGCCATGAACACCGGCACGCCCATCCGCGAAAAGCCCTCGGCCATCACCAGCAAAGTGACCGTCTTGCCGGTGCCGGTAGCGCCAGCCACCAGCCCGTGGCGATTGGCATAGCGCCCATCAAGATGAATCTGCCCGGCGCCCGCCCCCATCAAAATGGAATTGCTCATTCGAAATCAGCCCGCAATCAAAAAAAGTCAGCCCCGATCATAAACACAAACCAACCCCAAGGAGTAATCGAAGCCACGAACGAGTAGGTCGGGGTGACACCCCCGACGGGACCATGCTGACCCATTCACCGACTGGTTGCTACAGGACTACAGAACCATGTCCTCGCATTCACCAACTCTTTGCGCCTCTCATCAAGTTAAACTGGCGGCAGTTTCATCATTTCGAGGGAAATGCGATGCGCATGCTGCTTTTGCTGATGCTGGGTCTGATGGCGGGGGGTCAGATCCTGGCCCAGGACGAACCCGATGAGGTTGAACCTGAAGTTGTCGAAGAGTCCGTCTTTCCGCTGGGTCCTGAATATGACATCCCGGCCGAATCGATTGATCAGACTGACCCTGTGGAAATGGAGTGGCTGCGCGCCGATGGCTTTGATCGGCTGGTCTGTCCGTTTCGCGGTCGCATTGACTACGAGCATGGCGAGATCGATTGCGGCCTGATCAAGGTGCCGGAAAATCGCGAGGTTGCCGATAGCCGGACCATCGAACTGCATTTTGTTCGCATCAAGGCTACTGGCAAAGACCATGAAGACAACGAGGTCGAGACCCGCGACGATCCGGTCATCTATCTGACCGGTGGACCTGGCGTTACCGTCGAAGGCTATGTAGAGCGGCTCAAGGATCACCGGATTCTGGCCCAGCGTGATCTGTATATTCTGGAGCAGCGGGGCATCGGGAATTCGGGCGACTTCTGCCCGTTCTTTTCCGATCGGAACCGGGCCGGACAGGTTCACTCCAGCTTCGAAGAGGACCAGCGCAACTTTATTGACAACGCTGCCGGTTGTATCGAACGAGCGAAAGCCCGGGGCGTGGATGTCACCGGTTATCACACCTTCGAGAATGCGCGCGACGTCAAGGCGCTGCGCCTCGCGCTCGGGCTGGATGACTGGAACGTCTGGGGCATTTCCTACGGGTCGGTGCTCGGGCAAGCTTATCTGAAAGTGGATCCGGAAGGCATTCGGGCAGCCGTGATCGACGCCATTGTGCCGTTGAATATCGGCGAGTTGATGCGCATGCCGCATTGGCACACTGCCAATCTTGAGCGCCTGTTTTCGGCCTGTGCCGAGCAGCCGGACTGCGCCCGGGTCTATGACGGTCTGGAAGCGCGCTACCTGGCAGCAATTGATCAGATGAATGACCAGCCGGTCGAAGTCGGGGTCGAGCCTGGCGCGATCTATCCGGACGGAAGGGCTTATTTCTTCAGCAATGTCCTGGCCGGTCTGCCGTTCAGCCTGATGTACGAGCAATCCGCGCATCCCGCGCTGCCCGCCATCATCGATGGGCTGACGCGGGTCGTGGAGAACGAGGACGAAACCTTTTTCCGTGCCCTGGCCGCGGCCAGCCAGCTTTCGGTCGGCTCCGAGGGATTCGACATCAGCATGGGCATGTCGGTGGCGGTGCGCTGCATGGACGGCTACGTTGAGGCCCAGGCCCGCGCTGCCGAAAACGACTTTCGCGACTATCCCACCCTGGCTCGCGCCTTCGGCCACAGCCAAGTGATTGCCGAGTCGGCTGACCGCTGTCGCGAGATCGGCCTGGCGCCGCGTGATCCGGCCAGTTTCGAGCCGGTTGAAACGGATCTGCCCGTGCTGGTGGCCAACGGCCGCTGGGATCCGGTAACACCGGTTCCGCTGGCCGAGGCCATCATGCCGGGGTTGAGCAATGGGCAACTGGTGATATTCCCGCATGCCGGCCATGGACCGACCCGGTCACTCGACTGTGCCGGCGACTTTCTCAACGGCTACTTCGATGATCCAACGGCCGAACTGGACCGCGATTGTGTCGACAACGGCGAGCAGGCGGCCGAGTTTCTCGCGCCCTACTTTCGCACTTCAGTCATGACCGACGCGGTTGCGATGCTGGATCGTGATGAAGATCGCCTGAAGTTGCATGGGGCCTGGGCTGGTGTCTCGCTGGGTTTTGTCGTGCTTGGCGCTCTGATTCTGCCACTGGCCTGGGTGGGTCGCCGTTTCAACTCACACCGGCTGGAAGGGGCAGGCGGAAGTCGGCTGCTGGTCTTTCTGGCGACGCTGGCATCAACGACCTGGCTGGTCGGACTGGCGGTTGCAGCCAAGATGACCTCGGATATCACTGAAGCCATGCTCTTGTTCGGCCTGGTGCCGTGGGCGATGTGGTTCGCGTGGCTGGGACCGGTCAGTGTCCTGTTCGGGTTGCTCGGGTTTTTCCAGACCTGGCGCAATCGCTCACGCCTGGCGCTGGGCAGCTGGATCGGATTGTTGCTGACCTCGCTGGCAGTCATCAGCCTGGGCATCTGTGGCTGGATCTGGTCACTCTGGCCAGTCTGATGACACCTTTTTGAGCTGTTCCAGCTTGGCCTGATACTGGTCGCGAGCAGACGGAGGACTGGACTGCAATGCCAGCGCCAGTGCCTGAAAAGCGTTGGCCGTATCACCCAGTTCGAACAGCACGCGCGCCAGTCCGGCATGAAAGCGTGGCTCGGAACGGCTCAGACCAACGGCCCGGCGGTAATACCGGGCCGCGTCGATCAGCCGACCGGCGTTTTCCTCATGCTGACCGAGGGCCCACTGGAACCAGGGGTCATCGGGACGCAGTGATTCGAGTTGCTGCCGATAGCGATCTGCTGCCTGAGCATCGCCCTGGCTCCGTGACAGGCTGACCAGGTTGATCAGGGTGTTGGTAATGTCACCCTCGGCATTCAACGCCTGCCTGAAGCGTTCCAGGGCCAGGTCCGGATTGCCCAGGCGTCGCTCGACAACGCCGTAGGTGTTGAGCGCCGGCAGAAAATCCGGCTCCAGCTCCAGGGCCTGATCCAGCCACGCGCGGGCCACCCAGGGCGCGTTGTCCGCCAGCAATTCGGCAGCCCGATTGTTGTAGAAGTGCGCCAGGGCACGATTTTCGCTGATTCTCTGGCCGCGCCAGGATGCGGCCAGACGCTGGGATCTCAGCAGGTCCGGATCGAAATCCACGGTGGTGTGACGCGACGGCGTCTCGACGCCGACATTGACGTGCCCGACTTCAAACACCGTCTGGCCGCGGTCCTGCCAGGCCGGCGGAACCCGAACCTCGCGTGGATACACGTTCAGGTCGAGTTGGCGGGCCAGGCTCATGAACATCAGGGTGTATGAAAGGCAGTTTCCCTCAGACTGGTCGAAGGTTTCGCCGACGGTGTGGGTTGGGTCGGACCGATAACTGAAATTCAGTCCATTGGAATCGGCAATGAAATCAATCAGCAAGTCCAGTCGCCGCTCCGGACTCTGCGCACGCGCAGCAATCTTCTCGTCGGCCAGCTTCACAAGATCGGGAGGCAGGGAAAGGACCTCGCCCGGCTCCGGCGGAGCGCCGGCCTGCAGGCTGATGACCAGAAACAGGGCAGCGTTTGTTATCCATTCCATCAGATCAACTCCCAATCGGTTTGTTGTTCATCAACTTTCGAAAGCAGCCAGTTGATTCCCGGCGGCAGTGGTTCATCTTCGGTCAGGCCGGACAGAACCACCAGCACCAGGGGAGCCAGCGCAATCGCGCGTTCCCATAATGGGCTGTCGACCGGGTTGATTTCAAGGCCAACGGCATCGAGCTTGAGACGCTCGACGAAGCCGAAGGTCTGCTCGTACTCATTTTCGTCCGGTGGAGCAATGACCAGCACATCGTCGCTGATTGCATGGACACCTTCGCGCAGCATGCAAATGGACCGGTGATCCGGGCTCAGCAACAGCCGCGGCAGTCGGGTGACGAGCTCACGGGCGGCGTGGCCGGCCGGACTGTGAACGGCAATCACGGTCGGTCGCTGAGCGACATGCTGGCGAAGGCTGGAAATCTGGGTGGTTGAAGGCAGTCCGAAGCGGTCGCGATCCTTTTCATCAACCGGCTCGAATTCCAGATCATGACCGCCCGGACCGGACAGGCTGTTGACGATCACCGCGCCCGGCGACTGATCGGGCCGAACGCTGGCTCGCCAGCGCCGCATGCCGTGCGGCGGCAGAATCTGCGAAGCCGGCGGCGACAGCACTCGATCGAGAAAAACCAGCCAGTTGTGCATCAGCGTATGGTGATGAAGCTCGCCACCATGATCGATCCAGCCAATGACCTGATTGCGTCGCACGGTCAGTCCCCAGCGACGAGCCGGCGGTGATGAGGCCAGCGACCAGAAGGCTTCAAGGCTGAGCACCTGATCCGACTTGCGGGTCAGCGGATCGAGTTGGTAGATGGTACGGATGGTCTGGCGCAGCAGGCGCGACGAACACAATGCCAGCTTGACCGACAAACCGGTGCGGCGGGACAGTTCTTCACTGAGTCCGGCCTTCAACGGAGAATCCACCAGCAGGGTCAGCCAGCGCTTGTCCGCCTGAATCGGCAGCGCGTTATTGCGCTGGGCCCAAGTGGCCGGCACCAGCGCGGCGACTTCCGGATCAATCCGGGCTGGATCGGGTTCCATGTAGGGAAGGCTTGCCTGCGAAGCCAGCCCGAAGTCCAGCTCATCCTGCTCGACAATCCCCAGGTCGACCAGCGCCTGCCCGAAATAACCACCCTGCAGCCGCTGATGCTCCAGCGCCCGCTCGATCTCGGGCTCGGAAATCCGGCCCATCTCCAGCAGCACGGTCCCGAGGCTTTTCCTGGTTGCGTTTTCGTTCACCGCTGCAGACTGCAACAGTTTGCCTCTTGATTCAAGATTGAAGGAGGATTCCCTCACCCCTAAAACGAAAAAACCCCGCCAGTGGCGGGGTCTTTCGAGACCATTATGGCCGGTCGGTATTCAGACCGTGACCACGTTGGCGGCTTGCGGACCCTTCGGTCCGTTGGTGACATCGAATGCCACCTTGGCGCCTTCGGCCAGGCTCTTGAAGCCTGATCCGGTCAGGGCGCTGAAGTGTACGAACACATCGGCGCCGCCGTTATCCTGAGAGATGAAGCCGAAGCCCTTGGCGTCGTTGAACCATTTCACGGTTCCAGTGGTGCTAGACATAATACTTAACTACCTTTTAAAAAATTAAACATATATGAGGAACGAACGGGTATAACCGAACGCGCCCCGGTGGTGCTGATCAGAATTCAAGAAATGGAGGAGTTCGAGGGTAATCGGAAGGAATACGGTCAAATTCAACCACTGCCATTCTCCGCAGCTGAAAGCACTATACGCGCTTTGCAAACAAATAGCGAATTTTATTTTTACCCGCCAATTTCCATCCCGGACTTGTCTGCCGCCGAATCCGCACCCATGTACCTTTCAATCCTGTTTCCCGTTTGATCACAACGATACGCCCGGTCCGGACCCAATCGCTAGACATGTTGCCTTTTTAATCGAGGCATCGTCTCACTTCGGCCTGGTGCGTTTACCATCCGGCCCGGAGGCCGAGACGCAATGAAAACGCTTTTCGTCAGAAATATCCACCCCGAAACCCGCGAAAGCCAGATTCGCGACCTGTTCTCGCGCTGCGGAACCGTGCGCAGCGTCAAGCTGCCGATGGACATTTTCACCCGCCGCTGCCGCGGTGTGGCCATGATCGACATGGAAGGCCACGAAGCCCGGGCCGCCATTGCCGAGCTCGACGGTGCCGAACTCAACGGCCAGTCCATCCAGGTTCGCGAAGAAAAGCCTCGCGGAAAGAAACGCGGCGGCCGCCGCTAGACCTGCCCCGAGCGGATAGGTTCTTAAGATCCTGGTCACCGGCCGGGATCGCTCAGAGCTTCCCTTGTGCATAATGAGTCATCGCAGCTTCGATCCACAGGAGAACGCAGATGAACATGAGCAAGGTGGTTTTCGGGTTTTTCGTGCTGCTGGCACTGACCCTGAACTTCGGCTTTTTTCTCGGGGAAATCGATAACCCGGATCACCACAACGTTTATGAGCTTTTCGCCGCGCTGGTGGTGGGGCTGATTGCGACGGTGATGAAGCTGGGCGAGCGCACCCAGATGAGTGCGATGCTGCTGGCTTCAAGCCTGGTGGTGGACCTGCAGCTGATCGCCGCTGCCCTGGTCTGGGCCATCTCGGTGCATGTACTGGAGATCGGGCTGACGCCTGCCGTCATGGCGACCATCGTGTCGCTGTCCGGCGGGGCGCTGCTGGCCAACGTGCTGTCGGTCATCCTGCTGACCATGGAAACCGCCGGTCTCAGTCGCTGAGCTGATCCGGGCGATGAACGACTCCTTCATCTTCCTGTTTTTCCGGCGCATGCGCACGCCGTTGGTCGTGCTGATATCGGCCTATGCGATCGCCACCGCGGGTTTCACCTTGATGCCTGGGGTTGATGATCAGGGCAACCCGTGGCGGTTGAGCGTGTTTGAAGCCTTTTATGTGGTCAGCTACACAGGATCGACGATAGGATTCGGCGAAGTACCGTATCCGTTCTCGCCCGCCCAGCGGCTGTGGACCATGGTCAGTATCTACCTGACGGTCTTTGCCTGGCTGTTTTCCATCGGTACCATCATCTCCCTGCTCGAAGACCCGGCATTCAGGACGGCCTTGCGCCGCGCCCGGTTTCGTCGTGCCATTCGCGGCCTGAGCCAGCCGTTTTACCTGGTGTGCGGCTACGGAGATACCGGGCGGATGCTGGTTCGGGCGCTGACTGCCCAGCGTCATCCGGTGGTCGTGCTTGACACCAGCCAGGAGAAGATCGATGGGCTGAGCGTGGCCCGCTACGCGGCTGATGTCGCTCCCTTTTGCATGGATGCACGCTTGCCTGACAATCTGATCCAGTCGGGCTTGCGCAGCCGCTGGTGCCTGGGAGTCTTTGCCGTGACCGGCGATGACCGGACCAATCTCAAGATTGCGATCAGCGCCAAATTGCTCAATCAAAGCTGTATTGTCCAGGCGCGTGCCGACCGCCCCTCGGTTGCCGAGAACATGCGCTCGTTCGATACCAATCATGTGGTCGACACGGTGGCCGAATACGTTGAGCGACTTCGCCTGGCCTTCGTCAAACCGGCGATGTTCGCGCTGTACCAATGGATGGCATCGGGACCGGATGCGCGAATTCCGGACGTGGGCGAACTCCCACGAGGTCACTGGATTCTGTGTGGTTATTCACGCCTGGGCCGGGCGATGAACGCGATGCTTGAAGAGATCGGCTTGACCGTGACCGTTATCGAGCAGCCCGGCCGCTCGTCTGATCTTCCCGACGGAGCCATTGAAGGTCCGGCAACCCAGGCCGAAACCCTGCAGGCGGCCGGCATCGAGTCCGCGCAAGGTATTGTGGCAACGACCGCTGACGATGTGGATAACCTTTCTATCCTGGTAACCGCGAGGGATTTGAATCCCGATCTGTTTGCTGCCATTCTGGAAAATGGTCGTTCCAGTCACGAACTGTTCCGGGCCGCCGAGCCGGATCTGGTCGGACAGCCCAGCACGGTGATTGCCGGGGCCATGCTGGCCCGCTCGCGCTCACCGCTGGCACGCCCGTTCTTCACCAGGCTGCTGGCCGAGGACGATGCTGTTGGCGACGCCCTGCTCCAGCGCCTGAAGGGCCATCAGTCCGATCGGCCACCGACGCTTCTGACCGTTCGCATCAGCGAGCGACGCGCACCTGCATTGGCCCGCTGGCTGGAACATGGCGGCCGGATTACCATTGGTGAGTTGCTGCGACATCCGGCTCGAGCTGAAGAATCACTGCCACTGGAAGCATTGCTGCTCAGGCGTGATGACAAGGATAGCCTGTTGCCATCTGCCGATACCGCGCTGGAGCTGGGCGATCGGCTGCTGCTGGCCGGACGCGACGGTTGTTCCCGCTGGCTGGAGAGCACCCTTCAAAACGACACCACTCTGACCCGACTGGTGACTGGGCAAGCCGTCCAGCAAGGCTGGGTCTGGCGCTGGTTATCCAACCGCCGCCGCGCCGCTTCCTGACTCAGACGCCAGGTCCGCAGTCCAGGCAGTCGTTGTTCGGTTTCGGGCCGGCCTTGAGTTCGTGGTTGAGGTCGTAAAGTGCGCTGCGCAGCCCTTCTTCGATGACCGGGTGATAGAACGGCATGTCGAGCATCTGCGAGACGGTCAATCCCTGCTGGACCGACCAGGCCAGCAAATGGCCTATGTGCTCGGCGGCCGGCCCGAACATTTCGGCTCCCATGAAGCGCCCGCTGCCAAACTCTCCATAAACGCGCAAAAGACCGACATTCTTTCCGATCACCCGGCTGCGGCCCTGGTTGCTGAAGCTGACCGAGCCCACAGCGAAATTTCCCCGGCAGTGTTCCTCGACCTGGTCAATGGTGCGACCGGCGGCCATGATCTGTGGATCGGTAAATACGACCGACAGCGGCGCACGCCGAGTACCGACGCGGACCTTGGGCCAGGCACCCGCGTTGGTGCCGGCAATGCGGCCTTCATCGGCCGCTTCGTGCAACAGCGGCAGCTCATTGTTTGCGTCGCCGGCGATAAACACCGGATGAGTGCCGCATTGCAGGGTGTGCCGGCTGAACAGCGGCATCCCGCGCTTGTCGAGTTCAAGACCGGAAGCCTCCAGGTTCAGGCCGTCCACGTTGGGTCGTCGGCCGGTCGCGGCCAGCAGGTAATCGAATGACTCGGTGACCGGATCGCCGTTGGCATCATCGAAGGTAATATCAACGCCGCTTTCGGTCTGCTGAATCTCGCGGGTTTTGGCATCTGCGTCCAGTGGAAACTCCTCGTTGAACGTTTCCAGTGCGAGCTTGCGAATGGCCTCATCCCTGATCGGCCCGACCGCACCGCCAATCCCGAACATGCGCACCCGAACGCCCAGCCGGGCCAGCGCCTGACCCAGTTCCAGACCAATGACCCCGGGACCGAAAATCGCCACTGACTGCGGCAGATCTTCCCAGTAGAAAACATCATCGCTGGTGATCAGGCGCTCGCCGGCCGCTTTCAGCATCGGAACCACGTTGGTGCGCGAGCCTGTGGCAATGACAATCCGCTCTGCCCGAAGGGTGGCACCGTTGTCGAGCTTCAGCACATGAGCGCTGGCGAACCGGGCCCGGCTAAGGATGCGGTCGTCGGCCGGGATTTTCTCGATGGCCTCGAGGACGCCGTCGACAAACTGGTCGCGATACCGGCGAACCCGGCGCATCACCGCTCGTCCATCTACCGTCACCTCGTCGGTGCCGACCCCGAACTGCCCCGCCTGGCGGGCCAGGTGAGCAGCCTCAGCGGCGGCGATCAATAGCTTTGACGGCATACAGCCGACCCGTGCGCAGGTGGTACCAAACTGATCGCCTTCAATCAACACGACACTGTCGGTGTGTTTGCGCGCCTGGCGCCAGGCCAGCATGCCGGCGGTGCCGCCGCCGATAATTGCCACATCAACCTGTCGATCAGTCATTTTCGATGCCTCCATGATTCGTGAGTTCTGGTCCGTTGGACCCCAGCCGTATCTGCCTTGTCTGACAGAATAGCGTGTCTGCTCAGTGGACTTCGGCAATCAGTATGTTTAATCTTGCGCCATGCCTATTGCAACCTGCTGGCGGGGAATAGCGTTGAAATTCAGTCCTGTCCCGATCCAGATCGCTTTCCTGCTCGGTTTACTGCTGATTCCGGCATTTGCCCCTGCAACCGGAGTGGTCGAACTTCCGGTTCGTGACAGTCTCGGCAATATCAAGGCCGCCGCACTGGTGCGACCGGATCCGGACGGCGTTCTGGAGCCGCTTGATCTGCTGGCCAGCGACGAAGGGTTCGTCGATTTTGACCCTGGTCTGAACAGTCAGTCTCCGCCCGTCTGGCTGAAGTTCCACCTGAGCGCACCGCTTGATGCTCAAGGTCATCATGTACTACGAGTGTCCCGCCGGTTTTTTGCCCGCTTCGACCTTTACACGCTGGATGCCGATGGCGGTTTGCTGCGCCGCTCGGCCACCGCGACCGAAACCGTCGAAGCACAGACCGTCGGCCGGGAATTTATTTTTCAGCTTGCCATCGAGCCCGGGCAAACCGAGCCGATCCTGATCCATGTCGAGACCTTTCAGGGCAGCCTGCAGCCGCTGGAACTATGGGTGCAGGACACCAACAGCTTTGCCGAAACCAGGGCCGAAACCTTTCTCGTATTCGGATTGATCTTCGGCGTTCTGCTGGCGCTGATTTTTCACAACTTCGTGCTTTACCTGAACCTTCGTCAGCGCGGTCACCTGTTCTATGTTCTGGCGATGACCAGTACCTTGCTATTGCTGGGTGTTGATTCGGGCATGCTGCAGAATTTCCTGTTGCCCGCCTTTTTGCAGCCGTTGGTGGCTCGGCTCAATGTTCTGTTCGCTGCGCTGCTGGTTATTACAATCTTCCTGTTCTATCGATCGTTCGTCGAAGACTCAAGCCAGCCTCAAGGGTTGGTGAAATGGAGCCAGGTCGGCGTGGTCGCGTTGGCGCTGATGGCGATCGCCCAAATGCTCGTGCCACCCGAGCAGTTTGCAGGGCTGGCAACCAGTATTCAGCTCCTGAATGTTGTACTGATGCTGGTCGTGCTGGTTGCTGCATTTTTGGCGGCGCGTCGAGGCTCCATCGAAGGCCGAATTTTCCTGGCCGCCTGGAGCATCTACATTCTCAGCGGCTTTGCCCGGACCTTGCTGACTCTGGACCTGGCCGGGCGAAACTCGGTCTACGAGTACTTGATGTATTTTGCCGCCGTTGCCGAAGCCAGCATCCTGGCCCTGGGCCTTTCCTATCGTGTGCGCCAGCTCTACGAGCGTCACGCCACGGCCTTGAAGGAACAACACAAGGCGGCCATGTTGGCCAACCTGGACCCCCTGACCAATGCCTACAATCGACGTTTTCTCCAGACTTTTCTGCAGAATGCACTGATGGACCGGGAAGCCAGCAGTTTTCAGCGCTCGGTACTGATCCTGGACCTCGATCATTTCAAGGAAGCCAACGACGAATACGGGCACGCTGCCGGCGATGCCATCCTGCGCGAACTGGTGCGCCGCTGTCTGCGAAAACTCGGCGACAACGGTGTGCTCTGCCGCCTGGGCGGCGATGAGTTCGTGATCATCACCTCGGAGCAATCCAGCCAGAGCGGACTGGCGCTGGCCCAGAACATTCTTGAAGAGTTTCGCCGAGAGCCATTTGTCTACGAGGGCAAGTCCATGCCGGTCACGATCAGTATCGGGGTTGTTTCGACCATCTCGCCGAAGAGCTCGGTCAGCGATATCCTGCGCATGGCTGACCAGGCGCTCTACCAGGCCAAGCAGTCAGGCCGAAATCGTGCCACTCTTTACGATCCGGACAAAGCCACACCGTTTCGCCACGGTCCGTCCATGGAACCTGCCAGGGAGCAACAGTCTTGAATCAGTCCAGAACCGATCTGGTTATCGCCGGTGCTGGCGTGGCCGGTCTCTATGCCGCCTGGCGGTTGGTCGAGGCAGGGCATGATCCGGCAACCATCCGGGTGCTTGAATGCGCTGATCGGGTTGGCGGGCGATTGTGGTCGGATTCGATGCGCTCGCCGGGCGCATTGCCGGCCGAGTTGGGCGGGATGTTCTTCAATGATCAGCAGCCGCTGGTCTACGGCCTGTGTTCGACCGTTTTCGAGCTGGACAAGGCGCCAGTCACACCGGAGCCGGATTTTGCCTGGCTGCGGGCCCGACGCTTTACCGTCGCCCAGTTCGCGGATTCGACTATCCTGCCCTATAATCTCGCGCCTGACGAGCAGGGCCTGAGCTATGACGCCTTGATCATGCTGGCGATCGAACGCCTCGCCCCGGATATCAAGGACTACTGGCCCTTCAAGCCTGAAGGCAGCCGTGATGACAGCCTTACCTATTTGCGCCAGCTGAAGTTTGACGGCCGTCTGCTGACCGATTGGGGCTTCTGGAATCTGTTCGCCCGGGTGGTCAGCAACGAGGCCTGGCAAGCGCTTCGCGACATCGTCAGCTCTTTCACTCTGTTTGCCAACTGGAACGGCTACGATGCGATCGTTTCGATCGTGCTGGAACAAGCCGGCAAGTGGTATCGATTGACCCACGGCTATCAGCAGCTGCCCGACCACCTTGCCGCCGCACTTGGCAAGGCTGGCGTCGATATCGACATGCATCATGCCCTCAAGCGCGTCGCGCTCCAGCCGGATGGGGAATTGACACTGACCGTCGAGACCTCCGGACAGCGCCACGAGTTGACCACGGCAAAACTGATTCTGGCCCTGCCCCGGCATCCGGTGGCCGAACTGGTGGCGGCCAGTCCGGATTTGACCGGTTCTCCGCTGGCAAATGGACTGAATGCCATCAGGTCGGTACCGGCCTGCAAGATCTTCCTGACCTTCGACAAGCCCTGGTGGCGTGACGTGCCTGATGGCCCCGGCCAGATCAAGGCGGATACCTACGGGGTGTCGCATACCGACCTGCCGCTGCGCCAGTGCTACTACCTGGGCGAAGATGCCAACAGCGGCGAGGGCTTGATGATGGCCAGCTATGCCGACGGAGAGGCGGTGGAATTCTGGCGCGCGCTGGGCGTGGACAGCGGCCGCAGCCACGCACTGAGGACCGGCTTGAGCCATCGCGCCCTGGTCGAGATCCAGCGCGAGCTGTCGCAGATGCATGGCGTCGAAGTACCCCGGCCAACCGATGGCGTGTTCATCAACTGGACCGAGCCGCCGTTTGGCGGAGCCTGGCACAATTGGCAGCCGGGCTTCAGGAGCTGGGAATGCTCGGCCGCCATGCAAAGCCCCGTGCCGGGGCAGTCCATTTACGTGTGCGGCGAGGCCTGGAGCGAAGCGCAAGGCTGGACCGAAGGCGCACTGGAATCTACCGAAGCACTGCTTCAGAATCAGTTCAAACTGCAGCCTCCAGACTGGCTTCAGTCAACCCGCAAGTAACATTGATAGCGACTCAAAGGGAGCACCATAATGTCCGACAACACCCGAAAAATGCTCGTCGCCCTGGGCGAAAACCCGAACCTGGTCGAAGAGTTCCAGAAAGACGCTATTGGCGTGATGAATCGATACAACGTACCTGCTGACCACCAAAAAATGATTCTGCAAGGCGACAAGGCCAGCCTGAAGAAAGCCACCGACCTCGACGACGACACCCTGCAGTTCATTATCTTGTAGCCCGATTTCCTGCAAGATCGTCACGCGAGTTCATGAAGTGATCGGACCAGCCATGCCGGACAGCGGTCGCCTGAGTATCGTCGGCACCGGTATTCGCCCGGGCGGCCAGCTCACTACCGAAGCGCGCCATTTGATTGCCGCTGCCGATCAGGTGCTGACCGTGGTCGACGGTCTGGCCCTGAATGTGCTCAAGGCGATCAACCCGGCCACCGAATCCATGCAGGATTGCTATGCCGTCGGGCGCCAGCGCGACGATAGCTACGCTGAAATGGTGAGTCGGCTGCTCGCCCCGCTCTCTCAAGGCAAACACGTCTGCGGCGCCTTCTACGGTCATCCCGGGGTGTTTGTCTGGCCGGCGCATCAGGCCATCAAACTGGCGCGCGCCAACGGCCACAGTGCAACCATGTATCCGGGCATCTCGGCCGAGGGCTGCCTGTTTGCTGACCTCGGTTTGGATCCGGCCATGCATGGATGCCAGAGCTATGAAGCCAGTGATTTTCTACTCTATCCGCGCAAGATTGATCCAACCGCGGCGCTGATCCTGTGGCAACCCGCGGCACTCGGCGATCATTCGCGCTCGACGTTCAAGACCGATCCCGCCTGGGTGCAAGTGCTGGCCGATGTGCTGCAGGCCGATTATCCAGCCGATCACCCGGTCATCATCTACCAGGCAGCAACCTTTCCCCTGGAATCACCACGGATCGAGTCGGTGCCTCTGTGTCAGCTCCACCAGGCCCGATTCAGCCAGCTTTCCACGCTTTTTCTAAAACCAACGGGCCCGCCCCGATTGAGCGAAGAGCGTTTAATACGGCTGGGCCTGAAACCCGAAAATTTCACCCATGCCGAGTTCCAACTATCCCGTGGAACAGGCAATTGGAACGCTTCCAAAAGCGGTACCCGTAGGTCGGGGTGACACCCCCGACTGACCATGTTGACGAATTCACCGATTGAAGTCTCTGGACTGGTTCCGGGCCGGGGAGCGTGATAGCATCCAGAGCATAAAAGCCGATCCGGTCGAGACCGTCCAGGCCGGACCGAAAGATCCACCAAAAGCAGGGGACCGCAGGGTGAACGATCTCTCAACAGATCCTGGTGATCTTGTTGCCCGCATTGCCGCCGGAGACCGCGCCGCCGAGGCTGAGCTGGTTCGGCGTTACGGTCCGAAAATCGAATTCATTTTGCGCCAGCGAGTCCGCGAAGCCTCGCTGGCCGCCGATCTGTGTCAGGAAGCGCTGATCGTGGTGATCGAGCGCCTGCGTGGATCGGGGCTGGAACAGCCTGGCAAGCTGGCCGCCTTCCTGCGCCAGACCGCCGTCAACCTGGCCATCGGCGAGGCGCGCACCTACTACCGTCGCAACACCCACGCAGATTCCGAGCGCGTCGACCTGACCGCCCACGGCGCGCCGTTGATGGTCGATCTGGTCGAGCAGGAACAGCTGGCCGATGCCATTCGCCAGCTGCTTGGCGAATTGACCCAGGCTCGCGACCGCCAGATCCTGCGCCGGTTCTATCTGAGCGAAGAACCCAAAGCCAGCATCTGCGCCTCGCTCGAGGTCACCCCGGAGCATTTCGACCGGGTGTTGCACCGTGCGCGACAGCGCTTTCGCGTGATCATTGAAGCGCGCCTGGGACCATTCCACAACGGGCGGTTTGGAGACAAGCCATGAATCCATTTGCAGGTGAGAGAATCTCGGCCATGACGACAGTAACCCGGAGAAGGCGATCGATTCGATCGCTTCGAATCGCGGGTCAGCTGTCGGGCCGAATCAGGTCTGCCAGCGCTGACGACCCCGGTTGGCGTAGGCGCTTTCAACGCCGTCTGCCGATTTTGGCAGGCGGCTTGAAAGTTCAGAACCGAGGGGATGACCACACTGGTGAACGTCCGTGACCGGCATCGACCAAGAACAGGATCGACTGATTGCCGCCTACATCCGCGGCACCGCCGACCCGGAAGCCGTCGCCCGGCTGGAAGAAGCCATGCTCGACGATGACGAGCTGTTCGAGCGCGTCCAGCAAGAGGCACTGCTCCAGCGCGGCCTCAAAACCACGCTGATGGAATCTGACTCCCCCGCCACCTCGAAAAGCACAATCTGGCGCTGGCCCGGCTTCGCCCTGATCGGTACCCTGGGCCTGGCCGTAGTTGTCCTCGGCGGCATCAATGTCCATTTGAACGGAGAGCTAGAGCAACTGCGCAGTCCACATACTGACGTGCCGGTTATTACGCTTTTTGAAGAGCGGTCGCTGCTAACCGAATCGATTGGTTTGGTTGCTTCTCGTCAAGAAGGTCCGGTATTGATTGAAATCGATGTGTCAGCAAGCGAGCAAGATCGATTTCAATTGGAGCTCAAATCAGCAAACTTAAATCACAGCTGGGAGAACCTGACACCTGACGACAGGGGTTACGTGACAGTTTACCTGCCACATGTTGAGTTCCCATTGCAACTTGAAGTACTGAACGAATTCGGACAGCGGATACGATCCTACACTCTGGAATGAAATTGACTTCAAACTTCCAGGCCAACCATCACTATTGCTCGGAGATACGCGATGAAATCGATTCTTCTGTATGCGACGCTGGCTATTTTGCTTTGTACAACACCAGTTCTGGCTCACGACCTTGGAAATGCTACAAGTGGTCCCGCAGATATCATTAATTTTGAATGGACCGTTGAGCTCAGCAGAACGCCCAAGGGCGATAGCAATTGCCCCGGGAACGGATGTTTGCGACAAGGCGATACCATAAGTGTCAAGCCACCAAAAAGTGGCACAGACTACTACATCGCCATAACTCCTTCGGGAAGTCAAACATATGAGTTTCCCGCACGGGTTGCGTTTGAATATGATCAATCCCATCCGCCAAAAATAGAGCGTTTGGTTGCACTATTTGAAGATGATATCGGTTGCAACGGAAATCCTCCCAGAAAGGCCCTAATGATTACGCCTGTGATGATCCAGGACAGATTCGATCAGTTCAGCTGTCATATTCGACTTGCAAGAGAAACAGGAAGGTTATTCCCGGAAAATTTGGTCCGGAATTCCTGCCAAGACCCCGAACGCAATGTGATTCACTGGAGTATCGTTACCTTGGATGAAGGCAACTGTGACGGTCGTCCTCCCGCCCGAACGTTTAGCCCACCCGACGACGGCCAGGGCACCGGCACCGGAGGCAATTGATTCTGCTCGACGGTCCTGGACTTTGAATGGGCTTATCTTCCGTCCAAGTCGGACTGCTGGCTTTGGCGCTGGCGAGTTCGACCAGCGCCGAGAATCTGCAGATCGACGCCCAGGACTTCGAAGAAGCCGGCGGCTGTCTGGTGGCCGAGCACCGGAACTTCGATGGCTATGCGGAATATCTTGATCCCGATAACCAGGTGCTGGCCCGGGCTGGAAGCTGGCTGGGACGCGATTCGCGTTACCTGATTCTCGGTCTGGACCATCCAGACTACCGAGTGCTGATCCGCCGCCTGGATGGCCAGGCGGCGGGCCCCGACGAAGTGTCTGTGACGCCCTGTCCTGCAACACTCGATGAATCCTTCCAGCGGGCATTCTTTGATGCGCAGAATCTGCGGCTGCAACGCTACCTGGGGGAGTCCATCGCATCCGAGGCGATTGATGAGCGCTTTCAAACCGTGCTGGATCGTATCAGTGATCAGCCGCCGGAATGGCAGGGCCTGGCAGCATTCGAAGCAGCCGCTCACTCTCGAGCATCAACCCGCTATCTTCAGGCCTTGCCGCTATATACCGACGCGATTCAAGCCTTTCAAACGGCTGGGGACGAGGCCCGCCAGGCCGCGGCGACCAATTCACGGGGGCTGGTTTTCTGGCGTTCTGGCGAGTTGAATCAAGCCGCTGCCGATTTTGAAGCCGCAGCCACCATTCGCCAACGATTGGGAGACCACTTTGGCCTGGCCGTGATCGACAACAATCTGGGCCTGGTGTTGAAAGAACTTGGTGATCTGGACTCGGCCGAGTTGGCCCTGGAACAGGCACTCGGACACTTTCAAGGCGGGCTGGATTTGCGCCGGCCGATCAACGCCGCGGAAGTCCAGGCCGCGCTGGCGCAGACGGAAAACCGACCGGATCTGCCATCAGCACTGAACACGCTGAACAACCTGGCGCTGCTTCAGCGCGACCGCGGACTGATCGAACTGGCCGAACGCTACTGGCGAAACTACCTGGCGCTGGAAGCCCATGTGCCGCGTGCCCAAGCCATTTCGGAAGCTCAGATCAATCTGAGTCGTCTGCTGCTTGACCAGGGCCGCATTGACGAGGTACTGGACCTTGCTTCGCTGGCATTGGAGCGGTTGCTGGCGGCAGATCGCGGTGGATGGGCTGCGCATGCGTACGGGGTGCTTGCCGAAGCCTATGAATGGCTGGGTGATCGCGGCCAGGCGCTCGACTACCTGGAACAAGCGGTGACCCTGGCGCGCGGGGATGTGCTGGTCCAGGCCGAAGCGCTGAACAATCTGGCCTGGTTGCGTTATCGCGAAGGGCAAGTTGAGGCGGCTGCCGAGGCGACTGACCAGGCGCTGGTTATTCTGCGGTCGGTCGAGGCCGAGTATCTGACGCTCCGAACGGAGGTCGATGCGGCCTGGATGGCCTGGAAAAGTAGCAACGCTGATCCCCCGGAACCGGAAACGATTTCACAGTTTGAACACTGGGCCGATCGCCTCGATGCGATTGGACGAGCACGCATTGCTGCCGAAACCCGTTCGCGACTGGCGGAGCTACTGGCGGCAGCTGGCAGAACGACCGACGCGATCAGCCTGCTGGACAGGGTCATCGAGCGCCAGGAAGCGCTCGGTGATGTGCTCGGGTTGATCGACAGTCTTGACCGGCTTGGCCGGATCCAGCAAACACTGGACGACCCTGCGGAACTGATTACTCTGCGGCGCGCTCTGGACCGGATCGAAACCATCCATGCCTCCAATCTGCCGCCGCTGCGGCGCGCCGGTTTTCTGGCCGCCAGCCGCCAGCTGTATGACCGCCTGGTGATCTCGCTGATTCAGCACGGCGACGACGAGCAGGCCTGGGATGTCGCGCAGCGCGCGCGCGGACGTGGCCTCAGACAGGCCCAGGGCTGGCGCGACCGCCGCGAGCGAGGCCGAAATGTTGACCAGTTGCTTGACCAGCGCGCCGGTCTGGTCGAGCAACACTTTGTCCAGGTCCGACTCGATGATTCAAGCAATCACCTGGTGCAGACCGAACAGACCCGTCGCGCGCTCGATCGTCTGGATGTCCAGCTTGAGCGCTTGCGCCGCCCGTCACCAGCGAATGTCGGCGAAGAGCTGTCGGCACTGGAATCCAGCCTGAACGAGAACCAGCGATTGATCAGCTACTACCTGGCCGGCGATCAGCTTCTGGTCTGGAAGGTTGAATCTGGGCATTCACAGCTGCTGCAACTTGAACCAGACCTTGATCTGGCAGACAGCATTTCCGAACTGCTGCGGCGAGCGCGTCATCCAAGGCAGGCGCTGGGCGCCCTGACTCGCCAGATGGCCAAGCTTCGGCGCGTTCTGGTCGAGCCGCTGGAATTGCTGCCTGATGATCGAGCTGAGCTCATGATTCAGCCCGACGGCGTGCTCGCCTCGCTGCCGCTGGCACTGTTGTTCGATCAGGGTGAAAACGGGCCGCAGTCGCTTAGTCAGTGGCAGGGTCGCTCGACCAGCTCATCCAGTCATCGACCCGAATCGACGTTACTGCTTCTGGCTGACCCGGGCTGGACCGATGCCTCAACGCCCCAACCACGGTTCCCCGAACACAGCTTGCTGGGTCGGCTGTTGCGTGATCAGTCGTTGGGACGCCTGCCGGGCAGCCGGCTGGAGGCCGAGGCAATTGCTGAACTGGCTCGCGAGATTCCCCGACCCGGAGCCGTGACGCTGCGCCTGGGAACCCGGGCCAGCCGCGAATTCGTGTTGGGCGGCGGCTTGAGCAGCTTTGACCGGATTCACATTGCCTCCCACGGCCTGGTGGATCTGGAATTCCCGGAACTCTCATCTCTACTGCTGGGCAGCGAAAGCTCGCTCGGACCGGCCTTTCTGCGCCCGCATGAAATCGCCGAGCTCGACATTGATGCCGAACTGGTGGTCTTGAGCGGCTGCGAGACCGGGACAGGCCGGGTCCTGGCCGGCGAAGGCGCGCTCAGCCTGGCACGACCGTTTCTGATTGCAGGAGCTGAACAGGTGCTGGCCTCGCTGTGGAAAATCGACGACCACCGTACAGCCGAATTCATGCAGCGTTTCTATCAGCATTTGCTGAGCGATGGCGATTCGGCCGCGCGCGCCTTGAGCCGCGCGCAGAACTGGATGCGGCGGCAGCCGGGCACTACCCATCCCTACTACTGGGCCGGGTTTATTCTGATTCGAGCCTGAACGTGCAGCAACCAGATTGACCGGATCGACAGCTTCAGGCGGCATGAAAAGTATCGTTGGCTATACTGGTGCGACACTCGTTTCAAGGAGTCGACGGTATGCCCTATGAGCGCAATGCGGACCTCCCGAAGCAGGTCACCGACAATCTGCCGGATCATGCTCAGACCATCTATCGCAAGGCCTACAACTCGGCCTGGGATGACTACAAGGACCCGGAAGATCGACGCGGCGACGCCGATCGTGAGGAAGTGGCGCACCGGGTCGCCTGGTCGGCCGTCAAGGAAGTCTACGAGAAGAACGACGATGGCGACTGGGTAAAGAAAAGCTGACTGCTTACCAGCCCAATACGAACATCCGTATTGGCATCCAGATTCCCATCGCGATCATGATCAGGTTTTCGGTCAGCGATACAAAACCCAGCGGGACCTTGCTGTTGCCGCCGACGCAGGCGCACTTGATCTCGCGCCGGTCGATGTAGACCGCCTTGAACACCGATATCGCACCCACCGTGCCGATAAACAGTGCGACCGGGGCGGCCAGCCACATCAGCGCGCCGGAGAGCATCAGCACGCCGGCCAGGGTTTCGCCGAACGGATAGACATAGCCATAAGGCACCCATCGGCGTGCCAGCAGATCGTAGTTGAGGAACATGGTGCTGAACTGCTCGACATCCTGCAGTTTCTGGATGCCCAGAATGCACATCGCCGTGGCCACGAACAACTCGGGAAAGCGCACGGTCAGAAGGGTGCCGAACATGGCCCAGCTCAGCGATAGCGCCATCAGCAGGGCCGTGGCGAAAATCGCGATGACCGGAACGTAGCTGGTGGCGTCCTTGTCGGATACGGACAAGCCGAAGTAGCGGCGAAGATCGTCATGGCCGCCGATACGCTCGCCGTCGATAAACGTCTGTGGCGTGGTCTTGACGCCGTGCTTTTCCTTGAAGGCGTCGGTTTCGGCTCGACTGGTCAGCCAGTGATCGTCAACCTCGAATCCCTTTCGCTCGAGCAGATATTTGCTCTTGAGCCCGTACGGGCACACGTGATCGTCCATGACCATGCGATGGAGTTCGGCGATCCTGGTCTTGTTTTTTTCAGGGCTTGCATTCATGACTGTTTCCAGCAGTGATACACCAACCCAGTATCCCCGAACCAGAGCATTGATGCAGGCAATTGACTGGAATGCAGCCTACAATGCCATTCATGCAAGCCCATCGCACGGAGCTATCGTGAATCTCGCTGAATCGACGTCGCGGCAATTGTTCCTGCAATCATTCCTGCAAGCGGCCCTGCCATTCTGGATCATCGCTGCTGTTGGTTTTCTGGTGATGTTGCCGGCCGCCGGGCTGGCCGACCCGATTGACTCCAATCAGCCAGACGGCCTTAATCCGGCGCTTTTGGAGGCAATTGGCCAGCAGGATGACGCCATCAGAACGACCATCGTCACTCGCCTGGCGGTCATTGATGGCATGGAAGACGTTCGAGTGGAGGTCAACGGCGGGCTGGTCAGGCTTCGCGGGCAGGTCGCCGATGATTTCAGCCGGGAGCTGGCCGAAACCGTTGCCACGGGCACGACCGATGTGATTCGCGTGGACAACCAGCTTGTCATCGATACCGACGTCGCCGTTAGACTGGCGCCGGTCCTGAGCCTGATGGAAGACAAGGGTCGCCAGTTTCTCAACGCTCTGCCGCTGTTGATCGCATCGATCGTTATCGTGATCGTTGCCTGGTGGCTGGGCGGCTGGCTGGGACGGCGCAAGCTGCTGCAGCGGCGTGCTGCCAGTCAACCGTTCCTTGCCGAGCTGTTGCGCCAGACAATTCGCCTCGGGGCTTTGCTGGTCGGGCTGCTGGTGGCCCTGGACCTGCTCAACGCCACGGCATTGCTGGGTGCCTTGCTGGGAACGGCCGGCATCCTGGGCATCGCCTTCGGTTTCGCCTTTCGGGATGTGGCCGAGAACTATATCGCCGGTGTTCTGTTGAGCATCCGGCAGCCGTTTTTGCCGAATGACCACGTTGTTGTTGATGGTCACGAAGGGCGGGTGGCCAGTCTCAATTCACGCGCGACCATTTTGTTGACCCCCGAGGGCAACCACCTGCGCCTGCCCAATGCCCAGGTCTTCAAGGGTGTCATCCTCAACTACACCCGAAACCCGGCCCGCCGTTTTGTCTTCACGCTGGCAGTTGGCAACGACGAGGACCTGACCGCTGTGCGTGACCTGGGGCTCGAGACCCTGCGTGGAATGCCCGGTGTGCTTGATGATCCGGCCCCGAATGTACTGATTGAAGCCGCGGGAGACTCCAGCATGACCCTGGTTCTCTCGGCCTGGATCGACCAGCGTGACAGCGACCATGCCAAGGTGCGAAGTGAAGCCATTCGGCTGGTCAAGGCAGCTTACGACCAGGCCGGCGTTGCGATGCCGGATCCGGGTTTCCGGGTCGAGGTTCGGCGTCCTGGTTCAACCGACCGGGGCATCGAGCCCAGGCAGTCAACCCCGGCACCGGCTCAGGGCGATGTTTCGCCGGATGATCCGATTCGCCAGACCGTCGAGCGCGAACGGGCCAGTCGCAGCGAACCGGACCGGCTCGATCCGTCCGCTCCCCGAGAATAGACACCATCGTTGCATCAGTGACGGGGCACGATCAGAATCTTGCCGTCTCGCTCGCCCTGGTTGGCGGCCAGAACCGCATCGCTGATTTTCTCGACAGGAAACGTTCTGGCGATTGGCGCTTGCAGCTTGCCGGCAGCAATTTTCCCGATCAGGTCGCCAAAAAGCGTCATCTGCTCTTCTTTTGACGCCTTCCTGAACCAGCTGGCCAACCAGAAACCGGTCAGCCGGATGCCGCGGAAGATCAGATGCGCCGATGAGAGCTGACAGGCCTCGCCACTCATCATGCCGTAGTTGACCACGCTGCCACCCGGGGCCAGGCAGCTCGCCAGCCGCTCGGTCGCCTCGCCGCCCACCGCATCGATGCCCAAGCGAATCTTTGCCTTGCCGGTCGCCGCTTTGACCTGCTGATCCAGATCCGGTCCGTCGACCAGCACGACATCGCCACCCAGCTTCTTGACCGCGTCGACCGCACTGTCACGGCGGACCACGTTGACCGTCTTGAGACCCCGGTCAGCGGCCAACTGAATCAGATAGCCACCCACTGCCGAGTTGGCCGCGTTCTGGATGACCCAGTCTCCCGCTTCGAGATCGACAAAGCCGCTGAGCAGCAGGGATGCGGTCGGCGGATTGATGGTCAGCATGGCCAGTTGCTGAGGGTCGGCCTGACCGGGCAACGCAATCAACTCCGAAGCGGCTGCGATCAGATGACTGGCCCAGGTTCCCGAGCCCGTCGGCAGCAACACGATCTGGCCGACCGCAGGCTGATCGACCCCGCTCCCGACTTTCGCAACCCGACCGACCCCTTCGTTTCCGCCAACGGCCGGCAGATCGGGAAGAACACCGTAATCGCCGGTCAGGGTCAGCAAATCCGACGGATTGATGGGTGCGGCCAGCACTTCGACCAGCACCTGGTTTTCTGCCAATTCCGGAATGTCCAGCTCGACCGGTTTGATCAAGGTATGAGGCTCCTCGCCACGTTGCTCATAGCGCGCTTGAATCATTTTCATGCTTATCTCGCTTAAGGAAACTCTGACCAAGTCTACACGGGCGCGACAGCGCAGGCGGGAACGCAAGGGCGGTTTGCCCGCAGGGCAAGTAGCCCTGGAGTGGAGCCGTAGCGCGTGCCTTTGCGGGAGGCTCCGGCTTGGCTTGGGCGAGCGTGGTTTGGTCATTCCAAATGAGCGAGCCCAAACGAGGCGGAGGCCCCGCAAAGGCCCGTCCCGTAAGGGTTTCGCTGGAGAAGCCGCATCTCGCACGTTGCGCCACTCGGCCGTAGCTAAGGCTACTGTCACTCGTGTCGCACCGCACGATCTGCGGCTTCTCCGACTGAAACGCGCTCCGCGTAGACTTGGTCAGAGGTTCCTTAACTCGGAGTTTTCCAGTGCGAACTGTATCACTGGCACCGTAGCCGGCTTCACGATTCCTCTATTCGCGCATGCTGTATTGGCACCATGAACAATCTGCCAAGCAAGGTCTGCCCGGTTTGCCGTCGTTCTTTCAGCTGGAGAAAGAAATGGCGCGCCTGCTGGAGTGAAGTTCGCTACTGTTCCGAGCGTTGCAGGCGCAGCCGGCAAAAAACGATATATACCGCCAATTCCTAATATAAATGCAGGCTGGAGGGGATTGGTCTACGCGATGCAGTGCGATGTTGCTGTGGGTTCACGTGATCGAATGATCTGAATTCTCCGGTTGGTACGAAAAATGCATCATTATTGCCGGCGGCTCCTCGCTATTGGACTCAAGCCTTACATGAACCTTGACTACACCGGTCCACCTTTCAAACCGACCGACGAGACCCGCGAATGGCAACGCAAGCCGTTGTATGAACAGGAGAGCGAGCACCAGCTGACCTGGACCGAACGTCTGTCGGATGACCTGGCGCTGGCCATGGTTTGCTTGCTTGGCGTTCTGGCCATGGTGGCCATTGCACCGTTTGCGGTCTATCGGCTGCTGCAAGGCGACCTTGTGGCAGCGCTGATAGACAGTCTATTTGTGGCCGGTCTCGCTGGCGGTGCCGTCCACGCCTGGGTCACCGGCAACTCACGTCCGGCCGGAATATTCATGGCCGTTCTGACCACCTCGGGTTGCATTGCCGTTGTCTGGATGCTGGGTCTGACTCCGATGTGGGCTTTTTCGACCATACTTGCTCATTTCATCGTGGTGGATCGCCGCTTTGCGCTGGTTCTGAGTGCCTTGATAATCGCTGCGATTGCCGTCTGCGAGCCTGCTTTCTCAAGTCCGGTCGATCGCTTTTCATTTGTCGCGGTTTCCAGCATGGTCACCCTGTTCGCACTGATTTTCTCGACCCGCAGCGCGCGTCAGAATGCGCGGCTTCGCCATCTGGCTGAAACCGATTCATTGACCGAAGCCGGAAATCGACGTTCCATGAAGAACGACCTGATGGAAGCGGTTCATGCGTTCCAGGTGAGCGGCAAGCCGCAGGCACTGGTGATCATGGATCTGGATCACTTCAAGCAGGTCAACGACCGCTTTGGTCATGAAGCGGGTGATCGAGTTCTGGCTGACCTTGCTGCTATCGTTCATCAGACAACGCGGCGCGGGGATAGCCTGTACCGCTACGGCGGCGAGGAGTTTGTGTTGCTGCTCGGAGACATCGATGTGTCCGGCCTTGAAACCGCAATGAACAAGATCCAGACAGCGCTGGCCGAGCGCTTGCGGGGACCCGGCGGGCCGGTGACCGTTTCGATGGGAGCGACGCTGCTGCAGCCGGGTGACGGGTGGCTGGACTGGATGGCACGCGCCGACGACGCGCTTTACCAGGCCAAGAACGATGGCCGGGACCGCGCCGTTCTCGATGTCGGGGATGCTCCGTTGATTCTGGTCGGTCCTGGCCCTGGCTGAATCTCTGACAACCGACCAGAACGAACGACATCCTGACCTTTGTGCCAGAATGATCCGGAAGATCATTCAGGATTTGGCGAACATGTTTTCGAAGGTGCTTTCACTCTGGTCGCCGCCAGCACTGCCATGAGGACTGGCGGTCTCGCGAACCGGGCCTGCCAATGGCTGGCCATTGCTGGCCTGATGTTGGTGACGACTGGCTGCATGATCACCGATGCCTTTCGCCAACTCGAGGAGATCGATTCGGCCTGCCTGCTGAGTGGTCAGCTTGCCAGCTCCGGAGATCAGACGGGGCCGTTCGTAGTCGTGCTACTGGATGGGCCGGCGTCCGCTGAGACCGGGGAACACACACCGGTAGATTTTTTCGTGATGGAACGGCCGGGTAACTGGGCATTTGCGGTCGGACCCGGTCAGTATCGACTGCTCGCTTTTCTCGATCGCCGCGGCAACCTGGAGTTCGCGTCGGGAGACCCGGCAGTGACGTTTCCGGTCGAGGGCGCTATTGACTGCCAGGCGGGAGAACGAATCGAAGGTCTTTCCCTTGAGATCCTTGCCGAACAATCCCTTGACGGACATCGGCCGATTCGTCTCTCACGCCAGCGCGACGGATTGATTCCCGGCTCCGTTCAGGAAATCTTCAGCCTGGGACAGGCAACGTCTTTTGGCGAAGTCACGACGCTCGATCACAGTCGATTTGCAATGGAAGTCGCGCGCGACAGTCTCTGGCGTCCGGTTGATTTCATGCGCAACGGTCATCCCGGCATCTATTTTCTCGATGCCTACGATTCTCGAAAAACGCCGGTGCTGTTCGTTCACGGTATCAACGGCTCGCCCCGGGTGTTCGCCGACATGATTGATCAGCTTGATCAAACGCGCTTCCAGCCCTGGCTCTACTACTACCCCTCGGCGATCGGCCTCACCGAGAACGCGGACTATCTCGGAAACATCATGCTTGAACTCGAAGTGCGGCATGACATCGACAAGTTTCACGTCATCGCGCACAGCATGGGTGGCCTGGTCGCGAGGGCCTTTCTGGGCAAGCGCGCCGAGCGCGGTTCGCCCGCATCAGTTCCGCTCTTTATTCCGCTGTCAGCACCGTGGGGAGGCAATGCGGCGGCCGGACAGGCGGTCGATTCTTCGCCCCTGGTCATGCCGGTCTGGAGAGATATGGCACCGGGCAGCGAGTTTCTGGCACAACTCTGGGCGCCGGATTTCTCGCTGCCGCAGGAAACCGAAACCCACTTGCTGTTCAGCTACCAGGGTGGTGAGTATCTGAACTGGGGTTCAACCGACGGCGTGATTTCCTTGTCCAGCCTGTTGCTGCTTCAGGCCCAGGACGAGGCCGATGAGATTCTTGGAATCAACGCCACCCATATCGGCATACTCAGCGATCCCCTGGCCCTGGAACGCATCAACCGCATACTGCAAAAGTAGTCTGGAGGTTTGTTTGCAGACGGTACATCAGGACCCGATGTGCAAGTCATGGAATCGTTTTATACTCGCAAAACATCCACCCAGGGACCTTGACCATCATGAAGACGAAATATTTTTTGCCCGCCGCTGCTACCGCAATGCTGTTTGCATCCGGTCTCGCGGCCCAGACCGAAATTTTCTCCGAACAGGGTACGTTTGCCGAGAACGGCGATGCGACGGCCAATCGCCATGTCATCCCGGTTGAAGCGGGAATGACCCTGGAGGTTGTCGTCATCGGCGACAACATCGATACCACCTTGAACGCCACGCTGCCCGACGGCGAAACCCTCTACAACGACGACTACGAAGGTCTCAATGCCGGCTTCATGCGAACCATGCAGAGCGGCGGAGCGCTGGAAGTGGTCGCGTCACCGCTGTCCAGCGGTCAGACCGGTACCTACCGGGTAGTGGCGCGCACTTTGCCGCCACCGGGTCAGATTTCGGTCGGCGAGACTGTCACCGGTCGCCTGGTTGAAGGTTCATCCGGGGATCGCTACGAACTTCGTGGTGAATCGGGCAGCCGGGTGGCCATAGATCTGAAATCCTATGATTTTGACGCCTACCTGGTTCTGGTCGATTCGGATGGCGACGAAATGAGCGACGACGATGGCGGAGACCAGGGCCGCAACAGCCGGCTGCATTACCAATTCAGCGAAGACGAGACGGTAACCCTCACCGCGCGCGGCCTGGATTCGTCCAGCACCGGTAGCTACGAGCTGATTGTTACTGAGCTGTCCAACGAGGTGGCGGCCCGTCACGAAGGTACGCTCGAGGTCGGTGACACCCGAGGCCATGACGGAACGCGTTATGACCGCTATGAAATTGACGCAAAGGCCGGTGAGACCTTGACCATCATGCTGGACTCGACCGCGTTCGACACTGTCTTGTACGTGTCCGGCCCGGATGGCAGAAATCTGGCCCGCGATGATGACGGTGGCGATGGCACCAACAGCCTGGCCGTCGTGACCCCGGTAGAGGATGGCACTCACGTCATCTTCGTCACGGCCCTGTCGGAAAGCACCGGCGACTACGTCCTGACGATTTATCGTTGATACGCTGGATTGCCGCTCCGGACGATTTGTCCGGAGCGGTCCATAACTGGGAAGGTTGTGGTGAATTTTTGCTGTTTTCTACAGCACGTACTCGTCGATCAGATTGCCCAGCTCTTCGCGAGAAATGCCGTTGTCGTGATCGGTGTCGAAGTGATCAAATATCCGTGAGCTGGTCTTGATGCCGTGCTCGCCGAGCAGGTAGCGGACGAGTTCGACGAATTCCCCGCGCGACAGTTCGCCGTCGCCATTGCGATCAAATTCCTTGAACAATGCGTCGATCAGCTCTTCCTGGTTCATCAGCGCTTCCCTGCTCCATCACACTTGCTCGCATCATGCCGCAAACCCGCGTGCCGCTCAACCCTAGCTGTGATCTCTCAGTTGTCCACATCAACGATAAAAACGTTAAAGCCTCTGGAATTTGAAATGTCGAGGGCATCGAGCATCGGGTACTGCCGGGCGGTTCGGGCTGGCCGGGACGATCGGCTCTGTTGAGTCGGCCGGTTTCGTGGAGCCAGGTGCCAACGAATAAGCAGCGTTGAAGATGGCCCCGCTTCAGGGCTTCCTGAAAATTTCGTGGAGTCTGAAATAGGCTGTTGGCTTTTAAGTCGTTTCCGCGTCCCGGCCAGCCCGCCCCTCCCGACAGCACCCAATGCGATAGATTGAGGGTTTGGTAAAGGCAAAACCCTGCCCCTTGCAACCATCTGACAACGGGGAGTGGTGTTGTCTGATGGCGAGCCGAGGGTCACGGAGGCAGGCAGCAACGGTTCAGCATCTTTCCACCGCCACGTTCCCATGAAGAGACCTTTGCAGCTTCAGCAATCGGATACTAATCGCGGGCACCCAAGCTCCAGAGAAGCCGAATCTATCGACCCTGACGATCTGACCCTCGGCTCGACAGCAGGCGGCACCACTCGCCGCCGGCCACCAAATTTCCAGCCTGCTCGTGTGGATAACTGAAAGATCACACTCAAGTCTTGAGCTTGTAGCCGGTGCGCACGATCCAGGTAATCAGGATCAGGCAGGTCACGATAAAACCGGCCAGCGCAGCCAGGCTGACCCAGATGCTGACATCTCCAACGCCGAAGAAAAAGTAGCGGAAGCCGGAAATGATGTAGACGATCGGGTTGAACAGACTGACCGTCTGCCAGGCTGACGGCAGCATTTCGATTGAGTAGAAAACGCCGCCGAGAAAGGTCAATGGCGTCACCACCAGCATCGGCACAAACTGCAACGATTCGAAGCCCTCGGCGAGAATGCCGATGATGAAGCCGGCAAGGCTGAACGAAAACGCGACCAGAACCAGGTAGCACAGCATGCCGAACGGATGACTGATTTCCAGCGAGATAAACAGGCTGGCGGTGGCCAGGATGATCAGGCCGAGGAGCACCGACTTGGTCGCAGCTGCTCCCACGTAGGCCAGCACCAGCTCGATTGCTGAAACCGGCGCCGAGAGAATTTCGTAGATTGTGCCGGTAAAACGCGGCATATAGATCCCAAAAGACGCGTTATTCAGGCTTTCGGTAAAAACCGTCAGCAGAATCAGGCCGGGGACGATAAAGGCGGCGTACTGAACACCGTCGATCTCACCGATTCTGGAGCCGATCGCCGAGCCGAAAACAACGAAATAGAGCACCGTAGTCAATACCGGCGTGGCCACACTTTGCCACAGCGTGCGCTTGAACCGGGCCATCTCGAAGCGGTAGATCGCCAACGTGCCGCGCGGATTGAAACGGGGGGCTGAGCTCATGATTCACGCACCAGGTCGACAAAGATTTCTTCCAGTGAACTCTGCCGGGTATCCAGATCACTCAACTCGATACCGGCCTCATGCACCCGCCGGATCAACGCAGGCAGACGAGAGTGTCCGCGCTCGCGGTCAAAACTGAAGCTGATCGAGCTGCCGTCTTCGGCCAGCGCCAGATCCCAGTCCTGCAGCGATTCCGGGATGGCCGCCAGCGGTTCGGCCAGCGTCAGGGTCAGCTGCTTCTTGCCCAGGCGCGCCATCAGCGCAGCGGTGTCGTCGACCAGGATCAGATCACCGCGATTGATCACGCCGACTCGATCGGCCATCTGTTCAGCCTCTTCGATGTAGTGGGTGGTGAGCACGATCGTGACCCCCAGCGCGCGCAAATCCCGGATCTGATTCCACATGCTGCGCCGCAGCTCGACATCCACTCCGGCCGTGGGCTCGTCGAGAAACAGCAGCTCCGGTTCATGGGCCAGGGCCTTGGCGATCATGACCCGCCGCTTCATGCCGCCGGACAAGGTCATCAATTTGCTCTTTCGCTTGTCCCACAGTGAAAGATCCTTCAGCACTTTCTCGATGTGGGCCTCATTGGGTGGCAGACCGAACAATCCCCGGCTGAAGCGAACCGTATCCTGCACCGATTCGAACATGTCGATGTGTAGCTCCTGCGGCACCAGGCCGATCATCTGCCGGGCCTTGCGGAAATCGGCAACGATGTCGAAATCCCCGACCCGAACAGACCCGGTCGACGCATTGACGATGCCGCAGATGATACTGATCAGCGTTGTCTTGCCGGCACCGTTCGGACCGAGCAGGGCGAACAGCTCGCCGCGCTGAATGGTCAGCGAAATCTCGCCCAGCGCCTGAAATCCGCCGGCATAGGTCTTGCTCAGCCGATCGATCGTGACGATCGGGTTAGAATGAAGATGCTCACTTGTCATAGTGCGCGATCATACACTGCGATGGACTCGATCACGGGTCCGCTGCCGAATTGCGAAATTGCCATGAACTACGACCCCGACAACGCACCCGATCCCGAGGCCTGGCTGGCCTTGTCCGAAGATGAGCGGGTCGAATTGATCGAGGCCTGGCACGAAGACTCCCACGAACCGTTGCCGGATGCCGGCGACTGGTATCTGCACTCGACCCTTCATGCCGTTGTTGAAACCCAGCTTGCCGCGAACGACCCCGACATCGTCCGGCCAACGCTGGAGCGCCTGATGAACGATGGACTGCATCGCCACGATGCGCTGCATGTCATCGCCGGCCAGGTCGCTGAGCTGATGTTCGACGCCATGAACGATGACCCGGATAATACCGATCTCGGCGACGATTATGTCAATGCGCTGAGCAGGTTGACCGTGGATGATCCCGGTCTCGACGAGCCCTTTGAGGAGGGATGGACGCTGGCCGAGGAACCCAATCAGCATGATCGCCACTTTTCGGCCCAACAGCAGCATCGCCTGAGTGCGCTGATGGAAGCCAACAGCGAGCAGATGATGAGTTTTCCGGAAGCCGCCGGCTTCCTGTTCGCCATGGTCTCCTGCCCCGAGCCGGTGATGCCGTCCCAGTGGCTGGAAGTGATTCTGGGTGACACGGAGTTTTCTGACCAGGCTCAGGCCGAGACGTTTTTTGGTGATCTGATGGCGCTGAACAGCTGGATTGTTCAGCGTCTTGAAGAAGGCGGTTCGCCGCTGCCGCCGGGTTGCGAGCCGGCGTCTGACCCGATCGATAACTTCGACGAGGATCTGGACTTCAACCGCTGGGTGCGCGGTTTTGGTCAAGGCCACGGCTGGGTGGAGGAGATCTGGGCCGAGCGGGCACCCGACGACATGGGCAGCGGTATGTCGCTGATGTGTCTGACCTGCTTTTCCAGTCACCAGACGGCCAAAAACTATCATCGCGAAATCTTCGACAGCGAAGTCTCGCTGGAACAGATGATTACTGCGGCCCACCAGATGATTCCGCATGCGTTTCAGGACTACTTCAATGCGGGCAGGAAGCTTCGGGAAAACTGGGTCAAACCGAATCGCCAGCCGGCCCGCTCCACCAAGATCGGGCGCAACGAACCCTGCCCGTGTGGCAGCGGCAAAAAATACAAGAAATGCTGCGGCCAGCCCGGCGGACCGACCAGCACCAGCATCCATTGACCGGATTATCTGATCGGGCTACCAATCGCCCACAGGTAGCCGAACGGGTCGCGCAGTTGTCCGTAGCGCATGCCCCAGAACTGATTTTCCAGTGGCATGACAATTTCAGCGCCAGCATCGAGGGCCCGTTGCCAGGCCGAATCGGCGTCGGAAACGTCAAGATGGAACGTACAACTGGCACCTTCCAGTTGCCGCGGCGATTTGGCACCGCCGCAGTCGCCCACCTCGGGGAACTCATCGTGCAGAAACAGCCGGCCATTGCCGATGAACAAGGCAGCGTGCATAAAGCGCTTGCCGTCATCGGCCAGGTGGGTCTCGCCAAGCCGGGCACCGAAAGCGCGCTGATAAAAGTCGATCGCAGCCTGACCGTCATTGACAACCACGTGTGGTGTCGGTGCAGACATACTACTGCTGGAGGTATTGACAGGGTCGATCTGCCGGAAACGTTCGACTGATTCGCTGGGCTCGAAATCGTCGAGCTCGAACATCTGCCGGACTTCGACTTCGGCAGGATTGCCTTCGCCAGCAGGATTCGGGAATCGGCGAGCCCACTCCAGCGCTTCCTCGCGCGAATCAACCCGAATGATGGTGTATCCCCCGATGAGTTCTTTGGTTTCGGCGAATGGCCCATCGATGATCGTGCGCTTCTCGCCGTCATATTGAATCCGGAAACCTTTCGAGGTTGGCTGCAGTCCGGAGCAGTCAACCAGCTTTCCCGCCTGGGCAAGCTCCTCGTGATAATCAGCCATCTCGGCGATGCTCTTCTCCTCCGGCATGGCACCGCCCTCGACCCGCTCGTCCCCTTTGACAATGATCATGAAACGCATGGTGACTGGCTCCTGTTCAGTTATTTGTTTCATAGTCGCTGGAGCCACTCACAAATCGACAGCCGTCCGAAAATGTTTTTCGAGATCCGCCAAGCGGCGCTCCAGCAGCCGACGCTCGGGCTCCTGGCCGACCAGCTCCAGTGCACGCTGCAGCGCCTGGCGCGATTCTTCGAACCGACCCAGTCGGCGACACAGCTCGGCCCGGGTGGCGAACGCCAGATGAAAGTCATCCAGGGCACCGTCCCGGGTCACGCTATCGAGTGCTTCCAGTCCCGCGGCCGGGCCGCGCGCCATCGCCAGTGCGGCTGCCCGGTTCAGTGCCACAACCGGCGACGGCTGCATGCGCAGCAAGATATCGTACAGCCCGAGAATTTCCTCCCAGTCGGTCTGGTCGGCCTGATCGGCAGTGGCATGCACCGCCGCGATCGCCGCCTGAATGCTGTAGGGGCCGAAACGCTGCGATCGCAGCGCCGATTCAACCAGGGCTTTTCCCTCGGTGATCATGGCCTGATCCCAGCGGCCGCGATCCTGGTCGCCCAGCAGGACCAGGTCACCGTTCTCATCCGTTCGTGTGTCGCGCCGTGAGTCCTGCAGCAGCATCAATGCCAGCAGTCCCTTGACCTCGGGGTCCGGCAGCAGCTCCAGGATCAATCGACCCAGTCGTATCGCCTCGGCCGACAAATCGGCGCGTACCAGTTCGTTGCCGTAACTGGCGGAGTAGCCTTCGTTGAAGACCAGGTAGATCACTTTCAGAACACCATCGAGCCGTTCTGGCAAATCAGACGGACCGGGCACTTCATACGGAATGCCGGCGTCCCGGATCTTGCGCTTGGCCCGAACAATCCGCTGGGCGATGGTTGCCGGACGGGAAAGGAACGCACTGGCGACTTCTTCGGTAGTCAGGCCGCAGACCTCGCGCAGGGTCAGCGCGACCCGTGCCTCCATCGCCAGTGCCGGATGACAACAGGTAAAGATCAGGCGCAGCTGATCATCGGGAACCGACAAGTCGGCCACAGCGTCGGCGGGGTCGGGTTCTCCTTCGGGGCTGACCGGGTGTTGGCCCAACAGCTCCCGGTGACGCTGCTGGCGACGCCAGCGATCGATGGTGCGAAATCGGCTGGTTGATACCAGCCAGGCGCGCGGGTTGGCCGGAATGCCGTCCCGCGGCCATTGGGTCATCGCGGCGGCGAACGCCTCCTGCATGGCTTCCTCGGCGGCATCGAAATTGCCCAGCAGGCGAATCAGCGAGGCCAGTACGCGCGGCGACTCCCGGCGGTAAATCGCTTCTACCGCAGGCCTCATCGCTGAATCGCCCGACCCGGTCATGCCGGCAATTCAGGGTTCCAGTTCGCGAATCGGCCGAACCTCGATGCTGCCGACCCGGGCCGGCGGGATGCGGCGGGCGAAATCGACTGCTTCGTTCAGATCACGCGCGTCGATCAGGTAGAAGCCGGCCAGTTGCTCGCGGGTTTCGGCAAACGGACCGTCGGTAACCGAGACTTCACCGCCGCGAACCCGCACGGTGGTCGCAGTGCTGACCGGCTGCAACGCATTCCCACCGAGCACACGTCCGAGCGCGGCCTGCTCCTCGGAAAATGCCAGACATTCGGCATCCCGCGGGCTGTCGGGCAGGGAATGAAGTTCGCTCTCGGCGGCGTAGACCAGACACAGGTATTTCATCATGCTCTCCAGACTGGGTGTATCGACCAGTCGTTTGCCAATGCCGGAAATCGACACCCCGGCAGTTTGGTTATCATGACATGCCCCCTTACGCAGAGTCATGGTCCCGATGAGTTCAAGCGAAACCCCACAACGCCTGCTGATGAACCGGCAGAATTTTTCCGAGATGCGCCTGGAAACCATGAATGCGGTTCCCGAAGCTGGCGCAGGCGAGGTGGTGTGTCGTATCGACTGTTTCGGCCTGACCTTCAACAACATTACCTACGCGACCTACGGCGATGTGATTGGCTACTGGCGATTCTTCCCGACCCGCCAGGACGGATGGGGACTGTTGCCGGTGTGGGGTTATGCCGATGTGATCGACTCCGGTGTCGACGGCATCGAGGCAGGTCAGCGCTACTACGGCTACTGGCCCAGCGCTCAGTATCTGAAAGTCCGGCCGGGCAAGATCACCCGCCACAGTTTTCGCGATGATGCCGGCCATCGGAAAGACCTGCCGGAAATCTACAACTGGTACCAGCGCACCGACGACGACCCGCTTCACGACCCGGAATCCGAACCGCTGCACGTGATCTACCGGCCGCTGTTCATCACCGCTTTCTGCCTGGCCGATTTCCTGGTCGAGAACGAGCTGTTCCAGGCCCGTCAGATCATCATTTCAAGCGCCTCCAGCAAGACCGCTTATGCTGCGGCATTCTGTCTGCGCCAGCTATCCGACGTTGAAATGATCGGACTGACGTCTTCCGGCAACAAGGCCTTTGTCGAGCGCCTGGGACTTTACAGTCAGGTGCTGAGCTACGATGAGCTCGACCGGCTGGACACCGCTATCCCGACGGTCTATGTCGATATTGCCGGCAACCCGGACCTGCAGTCGACGGTTCACCAGAACTTCGGCGATCAACTGGTCCACGATGCCAGCGTCGGATCGGCACAGTCACTGACCCCACCCGATCCGACCCGCGAACTCCCTGGCCCCCGACCCGAGTTCTTTTTCGCCCCGACCTGGATCGCCCGCCGCCACGCCGACTGGGGCGCGGCCGGCTTCAACCAGCGAGCCGGCAAGGCCACCGCGGCGTTCCATGACTACGTGCGCCAAAAAGAACTGATCAAGCTGATCGAAAAGCAAGGCCTGGAAGCCGCCAGGGAAGTCCTGTCCGACATGCTGGCCGGTCATACCGACCCGCTCGAAGGCAATGTGATTCGCCTTTAGTTCTGACCAACGACCAAAATTCTTTCAGCCTCTCAGGCATGAGATGTAGAGGGCGTAGAGCATCGGGCACTGCCGGGCGGTTCGGGCTGGCCGGGACGATCGGCCAGCCCGCCCCTCCCGACAGCACCCGATGCAATAGATTGAGGGTTTGGTAAAGGCAAAACCCTGCCCCTTGCAACCATCTGACAACGGGGAGTGGCGTTGTCCGCTGGCGAGCCGAGGGTCACGGAGGCATGCAAGAAAGCTTCAGCATCTTTGCTGAACCACATCTTCAAGAAGAGGCGTTTGTAGCTTCAGCATTCAGATTGCGAGTCGCGGGCACCCAAGCTCCAGAAAAGCCGAATCAATCCACTCTGGCGATTTGACCCTCGGCTCGCCAGCGGACGGCACCACTCGCCGCCGGCCACCACACATTCCAGCAACCAGTTTCGATTGGATTGAACCGAATGCCGGTTTCGGCGCACTGTACTGTCACAACTGAATTGAATCGGGAGCTGACAAGCCAGTGCGAACTGAAAAAGACAAGGTCTACGATGCCTGGCTTGCCGCCTCGGCAAGGCTGGGAGATCGCCAGGCCCTGACTCGACTGGCCGAACGCTGGCAGTCCAGGCTCAAGGCACACGCCTGGCGTCTGACCGGCGACACCGAGCTCGCCGCCGATGTGACCCAGGAAGCCTGGATACAAATCATCCAGGGCATCGCTCGCCTTGATGACAGCAACGCCTTTGCCGCCTGGGCATTCCGCATCGTTTCGCGCCGCTGTGCCCGGGCAATCCGGCATCGGCAGCGCCAACGTGCCGGCGTAGCAGCACTGGGCCGCGAGCCCGAACCCCAGGGACTCGATGCCGGCAGCAGTGAAAACGGTGCCGATCTGGCGATGGTCAGAGCGGCCATGGCCGAACTGCCGACCGACCAGCGCGCTGCCCTCGGACTGTTTTACCTCGAAGGCCTCCGGATTGCCGAAATTGCAGTCGCACTCGATACCCCACCCGGCACCATAAAAACCCGTCTCGCTAATGAGGTCGTTAATCAGCAGTCATTCAGAGATTCGGAGACGGCCTCCGGCAAGGCGCGCGAGCGCAGACATAGCACGTCTATTTCAAGTGAGCGGAACGCAGCTGGTGGTCGTTTCCGAAGCTCCCGTAGGGCTTGCCTCTCAGCGTCCGTGGACTGCGTTCTCGGCGCTTGATGTAGGCTGGCTACACCGGCGCGCCGACGCCTTGCCACGAACGCTGAGAGACAAGCTGAATGACTGATGATTAACGACCTCATTAGCATGCATGCGCGCAACAAACTGCGCGCCAAACTCGAAGGAGATACACCATGAACAAGATCGATGATCTGATCAACCAGACCCTGACCGAAGAAGACGAAAAGCTGCTCGCGGATTTCAGCAACGAACCCGGCTACTTCAGCCAGGCCTTTGCCCTGTTTACCGGACGCCTTGGATGGGTCATGTGCCTGGTCGGGATAATCCAGCTGGTTTTCTTTGTTTGCGCGGTCTACGCGCTGGTCCAGGTCTTTTCAAACACCGAACTGCTGGCTGCCCTGCGTTGGGGCGTGGTTGCAATCATTCTGGTCCAGCTCTCGGTCTTCCTGCGCGGCTTCATGGGTGTGCATTTCGAAGCCAACCGGGTGATGCGCGAAGTCAAGCGCGTCGAGCTGCGCCTGGTTCGGCAAACTGCTCAGTAGGAGGCTTGCTGGCCGCCCTGGCTCGGAGCCACGCGATCATTTTTCGATCCGATCCGACATGGCTTGATACCAACGAGCCAGGGATTCCAGGGAGCTGTCCGGCTCAAGTTTGATCGCCCGGGCGGCAAAATCGATTGTCACCAGCGCATCAATATCGGCTACGCTCAGTGTTTCACCGCCGATCCAGTACGTCTGCTTAAGCCGCTGATCCAAGTCACTCAAAAAGTGTCCAAAACGCTCTCGGCCACGCACGGCCAGCTCGGAAATCTGGGCGACCGGCCGCCGGCCGGTCAAAGCGTGATCGCGAAACCCCGACGAGCGGTTGCGAAACGCCTCCATCACCGCCAGCAGGCCATGGGTAAACACCCAGTCGGTCCACTGATTGATCTCGGCCCGCTCGTGCAACCCGGATCCGTAAAGCGCAGGCTCAGGGTTCTGCTCCTCCAGAAAGCGGCGGATCGCATTGGTTTCCCACAGGCACGATCCATCATCCAGCTCCAGGACCGGCACCGTGCAGTCGGGCGACTTGGCCGCAAACTCATCGCTCAGGTGTTCACCCGAACGCAGATCGACCTCGACCTGGTCGATAGCAATGCCTTTCAGCTCCAGAAAAAGGGTCACGCGGCGCGGGCTGGGGGCACCGCTGCAGGTATACAGTTTCATGCGGATTTCGATCCCTGGTGGTTCTGACCGTCATTCTGGCACCGTTGGCAACTCAGACTCAACTTCCGGCCAATTAGTAGCGGAGTCACTCGTAATGCACAACAGACCGTTACACTGGGGGTCTATCAACTCCAAGGAGTATTTCAAATGGCAATTCGCAAAGCGACAGCACAATGGAACGGTGACCTGAAAAACGGCAAGGGTTCGATGGCACTGGGCAGTGGCGCGTTTGAAGGCCAGTACTCGTTCAATTCACGTTTTGAAGAAGGCACCGGGACCAACCCGGAAGAGTTGATCGGCGCGGCGCACGCCGGCTGTTTCTCCATGGCCCTGTCCAACATCCTGGCCGAAGCCGGGCACACCCCCGAATCGGTCAGAACCGAAGCCCGGGTGCACCTGGAGTTTGCCGACGACGGACCCGGCATTCCGCGCATCGAGCTGACCACCGAAGCCGTCATTCCCGGCATCAGCGACGAGGATTTCCAGAAACACGCCGAAGCGGCCAAGAAGGGTTGCCCGGTATCCAAGGCCCTGGCCGCTGTCGACATCAGCCTGAAGGCCACATTGAAGTCGTAGGTCGGGGCGACGTCCCCGACGGGACCATGTGCCAGCGTTCTGCGAGAGCCAGAGGTCGTAGGTCAGAGGGAGTGTTTGTTCGTTTTTACGCGTTGGCGGAGGAGCTGCGAGGCGGCAATCACGCCGACCAGGCCAATGAGCGCACCCGGCATCGCGCCGAGGATCAGTGCGGTGACCAGACCGGCAAGCAAGGCAAAGCCGCCGGCCAGGATGGGGATGTCAGCGGTTGCCGATGGAATATCGCGTTGTCGGCGCAGCTCGAAATTGACCACGATCGCGATCACCGGAATCACCATCAGCGTGCACAGCGCCAGCCACCACAGGCGTCCGGCCCAGAATCCGGGCGTACCAGGCAGACCTGCATCGATCGGCAACTGCAGCCGCTCGCCCAGCCAGGCAGCCGGCAGTTCGGCCAGCTTGTGCCACAGATACAGCGGCATCCCCAGCGCGCCGAGGATGGTGACGGTCCGACGCACAGGGTGACGTTCCAGTAGCCAGCGGGCCGGGCGCTCGCACAGCAGGACTGCGCCCACCTGAAACCACATCACCCCGATCAGCGCCAGGGTGGGTGGCAGCATATTGCTGCGTCCTTCGAAATCCATGCCGACCATGGCCATCGAGTAACCCGAGGCCACGCTCGCCGCCAGCCATCCCAGGCCGAGCAGAATCAAACCCAGTCCGACCAGACTGCCGCGAAACCGGCCCTGCTTCCAGGCGATGCCAAGCTGCTGCGGAATCAGCCAGACCACCAGCGCATTCAGCCAGCCGATGCCGCTGCTGTCCTGGCCGGTGCGCGTTCCCAGTTCCAATAAATGCTGGATCGAACCCGGTGCAGCCCGGACCAGGTCAACTACGGCGGCGATCAGAATCAGTCCGAAGACAGCGCCCAGGCCAAAGCGCCGGTCAGCGCGCCAGGAAAGCGGCAGCAGCGACTGCACGATCAGCAGCATGATCAGAAACCACAGGTGTACCGTGAGCGACCCATTGAGCGGACCGAGCAAGCGACCGCCGGTGTAAATCGCCAGCACCGCAAACGCGGCAATGGCCGCCATATAGGTCACCGTCGGCCGGGCAAGACTCAGCGCCCTCCCGGCCCACCAGTGCAACTGCTGGTGGCCGTCCTTGAGCCGCCGAGCCACGCCGTCAGCACTGACGGCTGCTGAGACGAACACAAACAGCGGAACCACCTGGACAAACCAGGTCAGAATTCCGGCCGGGGGCCAGACTTTCAGCAAGTGATCGGTTTCGACCATCAGGCCGTCTTCCAGCCTGGGAAGAGTCGCAAACCAGTGCCCAAGCACCACCACAATCAGTGCCAGCGCGCGCAGCGCATCGGGATACTGGTCACGAACCGGCTTGGTCATGGACTCATTCATCTGGGCAAACTTATCACGCGATTCCTGCGCAGGGCACGGTATGATGATTCTCAGGCGTATGGAATGACAGACTGGAGCTCAAGTCATGGGGATAAACCAGCGTGGACTGGTGATCGTTTCCCTGCTGCTGATCACGGCCTGTGATCCGGGGACCGAGGCGACTTCATCAGGCAACACGATCAACGTGGCGGCCGACGATGAAGTGGTGCTCAGCGGTGAATTGTTCTACCCCGAAAGAATCGCCTTGCCCGACGACAGCATACTGCTGGTCGAAGTGCGTTCTGACGCCTCGCCAGAGGCCAGCTTGCTGGCCGATGAGCGCGAACGGCTCGAAGGACGCCAGGTTCCGATTGCGTTTCAACTGCGAGTCGGCAAGGAGGAACTGGCCGAAGCGGCGAATCCGGTCCTGCGCGGCGCGATCATTTCAGCGTCCGCCAGTTTCAGGGTGACCGAGGCCGTGCCGCTGGCGAATATCGCGGCGGATACGGATCTGGGCATGCAGCGTCTGCAGTCGATTTCTCAAGTCGCCTTCGGAACGGCTTATCGCTGTGGCCCGAGATCGGTCGTGTTCGGTACGATCGGTCGCTACGCCCGCTTGATCGTCGACAATGAGGACATTATCGATCTGGAGCCGACGCCAGCCGCCTCCGGCGCGCGCTTCATCGGTCAGGATGATAGCGAGACCGAGTTCTGGAGCAAGGGCGATCAGGCCATGGTCAGCGTTCGCGGCACAGAACTGCCGCCCTGCCATCGAATCGTAGCGCCATCACTGCCGTTTGCCGCTCGCGGCCAGGAACCGGTCTGGCACTTGCGCGTGGGTGATCAGTCGGTCATTCTGCGGGCCAATTACGGCCAGCAGCAGTTGCATCTGCCCGCCGCCACGGCAACCGTGACCGCGGCCGGCGTCAACCTGACATCCAGCAATCAGGACCATGAGCTGACCGTTCTGGTCGTGCCGGAGATCTGCCATGACAGCATGAGCGGCATGCCGTTTCCCTACAGCGTGTCATACCGCCTCGACGGTGTGACCCACACCGGCTGTGGCGGCGAAACCCGGAGTTTGCTGACCGGTCGTTCGTGGAATGTCCTGGAAATCGACTTTCAGCCTGTCATCGAGGGATCGAATGTGTCGATCGAATTTCTCCCGGAAGATTCGCGTGTTTCCGGCCAGACTGCCTGCAACCGTTTCCTCGGTGGCTTTGAACTGGGCGGCGAAGGAATGACGCTGGGGCCGATCGCCACCACTCGCCAGGCTTGCCTGAGCGAAAACCTGAACGCCCAGGAGCAGCGATTACTCCAGGCTCTGCCCGAGGTCAACGGATTCGACATCGATCCCGACGGTCGGCTGTTGCTGATGGCCGACGGTGTCGTTCGGATCATCGCAGAACCCTGACATCGCAGACCCGGGCCGTTGATGCCCGATCGTTTAACATATCGGGCTGTCATCGAAATCAGGATCGTTTCTTATGCGCTTGAATCAACATCGGGCTTCCCGTTGGGCTGCCAGTTTGCTGTTTTGCCTGTTCTGGTCGATGACGTCGTCGGTCAGCATGGCCCAGGCCCCCATCGTTCAGCCCGGCAAACCCGGTGAATCAAGCCGGCTGATCTCGGCCGAAGAAGCGGTTGAACTGGCCGGTTTGCGCTACTCGGCAGCCGATGTGAAGTTCATGCGCGACATGATTCCGCATCATCAGCAGGCGCTGGACATGGCGGCGCTGGTGGCCGAGCGAACCAGTCGTAACGAGATGATCGAATTGGCTGGTCGCATCGAGGCCTCCCAGAACGACGAAATCGCGTTCATGCAGGGGTGGCTGGCCGAGCGCGGTGAGGATCCGGCGGATGTCGATTGGCATCACCACGCCCATGGCGACCACGCGATGGAAGGCATGGCGACGATGGAGCAGATGACCGAGCTGGAAGCCTCCAGTGGCGCGGATTTCGATGCCCTTTTTCTCAAGCTGATGATTGCCCATCACGAAGGGGCGTTGATCATGGTCGAAGAATTGCTGGAACACAGCGGCTCGGCCCAGGATCCGGTGCTGTTCGAATTCACGACCGATATCGAGAACGACCAGGACGCCGAGATCGAGCGCATGAGCGCAATGTTGCGCGACTTTTCACCCGACCCCAGAGTCGGCCTGGCTGCGGGTTTCAGAGATGCCGGCGAAGCTCTGCTGAACATGACCCTGGTGGCAGCGCTGCCAAAACCGGACGGCTTTTTCGACCCCGAGAATCCCGGGGGTCGCGCCAGGGATCGCGGCCTGGCCGAGGGCGGTGACGATGAAGCGGCCGAGTCGGAAGACGGCAATGACGACTCGGACAAAGAATCCGACGACGAGCCCCGTCCCACCCTGCTGGACTTCGCCAATACCGATATGGCGTTCTTCGATGACGTGCTGGTGGTCGGCAACTATCACGGCTTCCAGATTTACCGACTTGCCGAGAACGGTCTGCCTGAACTGCTCAGCGCAGTGGTCTGCCCCGGTGGCCAGGGCGATGTTTCGGTCGTCGATGATTTGCTGATCATGTCGGTCGAGCAGAACCGCGGCCGCCTGGACTGCGGCCTGATGGGCATTGCCGAGGAAGTCAGCGAGGAGCGTTTCCGCGGCTTGCGCATCTTCGATATCAGCGACCTGACCATGCCGATCCAGGTCGGCGCGGTTCAGACCTGCCGGGGTTCCCATACCCATTCGGTCGTCGCCGGTCCCGGTGAGGATGGAAAGATCATCGTCTACAACTCCGGCACTGCACCGGTGCGCGAAGAAGACGAGCTGGAAGGCTGCGTCGATGAAAATCCCTGGAAGGACGAGCGCACCGCGCTGTTCAGAATCGATGTGATCGAGATCCCGGTCGACCAGCCGCAGGAAGCCCGCATCATCCACAGCCCGGCCGTGTTTGCGGACCCCGAAAGCGGCATCCTGGCCGGTCTGTGGGAGCGCGGCGATCACGGCCCGCGCACCCAGACCACCTCGGAAACCAACCACTGCCACGACATCACCGCCTTTCCCGAGTTGGGCATTGCCGCCGGTGCCTGCTCCGGCAACGGCATCCTGTTCGATATCTCCGATCCGATCAACCCGACCCGGATCGACGAGGTGATCGACACCGGTTTTGCCTACTGGCATTCGGCCACCTTCAACAATGACGGCACCAAGGTCATCTTTACCGACGAATGGGGCGGTGGCTCGCGTGCGCGCTGCCGGCCTTCGGACCCGCTCAACTGGGGTGCGAATGCGATCTATGACATCGTCGACGGCGAGCTGCAATTCGCCAGCTACTTCAAGATGCCGGCACCGCAAACCGAGTTTGAAAACTGCGTCGCCCACAACGGCTCACTGGTGCCGGTACCGGGCCGCGACATCATGGTCCAGGCCTGGTACCAGGGCGGCCTTTCCGTCTTCGATTTCACCGACTCCAATCGCCCGGTCGAGATCGCCTATTTTGACCGCGGGCCGATCCATGCCGACGAACTGGTCACCGGCGGTTTCTGGTCGACCTACTGGTACCGGGGCTTCATTTACGGCACCGAGATCATCCGCGGCCTGGATGTGTTGGCGCTTGCTGCCAGTGACTACCTGAGCGAAAACGAGCTCGCCGCCGCCGAGCTGGCCGAAGTCGGCGGCGCCTTCAATCCCCAGCAGCAGCTGAGCGTGAGTTGGCCGGCCGACCCGGCCGTCGCCCGCGCCTGGCGCGACCAGCTTGTGCGCGGCGGTCACCTGAACAGCGAGCACGAACAAGCACTGAACCAGGCCCTGGAGCGCAGCGATGCAGCCCTGGCCGATGGACGAAGCGACCCGTCACTGGCCACCGACCTGAATCAACTGGCCGAAACCCTCGCCGAAAACGCCACCGCCCGCAGCGGCCTCATCCGCAACCGCCTCCTCGGCCTCCACGACGCACTGATCGCCCTGGCCGAGCAACTGCGATAACGTCAAAGTCAAAATCTTTATGTCGCGAAGCAGCAAAGCAGCGAAGAAGAACAAAGGCTTTTTAAATTTTATTCCTTGATTGCTTTGCTGCTTCGCTGCTTTGCGACCAAAAGATTTCCTGATTACGTATGAACCTCAGCCATCTTGGCGAGCCGATATGGAAGCGGCGCTGTCCGGCAAGCGACATAGGCGAGTCGGTCGACCATTCGTTCCAAATCGAAGCGACGATTGAAGCGATAGGCGA
>Ga0208979_100256_pt1 | contig 58704 bp, 57 predicted proteins | sample HotLakConsUCCSLE_FD_184738 | JGI IMG/M metagenome (GOLD analysis project Ga0208979, IMG submission 184738) | Hypersaline microbial mat communities from Hot Lake, Washington, USA - Hot Lake Consortium UCC-SLE (SPAdes) | ecosystem: Environmental > Aquatic > Non-marine Saline and Alkaline >... | reverse complement strand
TCTTTCAGCGGATCAAACGCTTCCGCCGCATCGCCTTGCGCTGCGAAAAGACCCTCACCGGGTTCATGGGCTTCGTCTTCCTCGTCTCCGCCATCGATTGGCTCAGATGAATGCAGACAGGGCCTAGGGCTGGAGTATCGCCGGATCGATGCGGACGATCCCGCCGTTGCCGGGCTCATTGCACGCCACGCGGCCCATGGCGACGCCCACTACCCGGCGGAGAGCAACCACCATCAGGACGCGGCGGCCATGGCCGCGGAGGGTGTGACCCTGTTCGCGGGCCTGCGCGACGGGATCGCGGTCGCGATGGGCGGCTACAAGGTCATCGCGCCGGGCGAGGGCGAGGTGAAGTCGATGCATGTGACCGAGGCGGCGCGCGGGCAGGGGGCCGGGGCGCGCATCCTCGAGATCATCCTCGATCACGCGCGGGATCGGGGGCTCGACCGAATGTTCCTCGAGACCGGTAGCCGAGAGGCCTCGGCCGCGGCGCGGCGGCTCTACGAACGGGCGGGGTTTTCCTATTGCGCGCCATTCGGCGCCTATGTTGACGATCCGATGAGCGTCTTCATGACGCGGACGCTTTGAACGTGGACCGGGCGGGCCGGCTCGGGTATTCAGACGCCCGTGCGGCCCCTTAGCTCAACAGGATAGAGCAGCTGACTTCTAATCAGCAGGTTGAGGGTTCGAGTCCTTCAGGGGTCGCCATTCGGGCCGGATGCTGCGCATGGGCACCGGCCTTCGATGGGCGCGTCATCGCTTCCAGCTCCCTTGTTGCGTTTCCTCACGAGGCCCGGACCGCCCGATGACACGGCCACTCGATCAGACCTCCCGCGCGTTGATGCCCGACTACCTGCGGCTTGTCGCGCTGTTCGGGATCGTCGTCGTGAACGTACAGTATATCGCCTTCTCCGCGCTGCACGGTTTTGCCGATCCGGTGGCCGAGACGGCGCGGGACGCGATCACCCTCTGGCTCGTGAACGGGCTGGCGCTTTTCAAGACCTATGGGCTGTTTTCCTTCATGTTCGGCGTGGGCCTCGGCTTTCTCATGCGCTCGGCGGCGCGGCGGGGCCTGCCGTTCGGGCGTGTCTATCGCAACCGGATGATCGGGCTTCTGATCCTCGGCATCGCCCATGGCTGCCTGTTCTTTCCCGGCGATATCCTCACGATCTACGCGATCACGGGTTCGGTTCTCTACCTGTTGCGGGACTGGCCGGTGCGCCGTCTGGCACGCGTCGGGGCGGCGCTGTTGGTGCTGCAGGTCATCATCGCGCCGCCCCTGCTCCTCGCCGCGCCAGAGACGCCGCCCGACATCGTGGCGCTGGAGCGCGAGATCCTCACCGAGGGCGGGTTCCTAGACGCCGTGGCCTTCCGCAGCGTCGGCTTCGCCTTCTTCCTGCCGTCGTTTCTCGTGATCCAGGGGATCTCGGCACTGGGGTGGTTCTGCCTCGGGCTGGCCGCCGTCAGGTCTGGCATGATCGACAATGCCGCCCATCCGCTCTGGCGGCGCGCGCGGCGCTGGTGCCTGCTGTCGGGGCTGGCGCTGGGTCTCGCGGGCGCGGCGCTGTGGCAATGGGGGCCGGCTATGCCCGGCGTCGTGATGACCATGGTCGCTGCACCGATCGCGACGCTGGGATACCTCGGGCTGATCGCGGCGCTCTCGCGCCCGCCCGGCCCGGTGATGTCCCGTGCGCTGGCTGCGGGCGGATCGAGCCTCAGCGTCTATCTCGGCCAGTCGATCATTCTCTCGACCGTGTTCGCGGGCTACGGGCTGGGCCTGTGGGAAGCGGTCGACAGGCTGACGGCTGTCGCCATCGCCATCGCCACGACCGCAGTGCTGATCGCGGCGCTGTCGGTATGGCGCAGCCGCTTCGCGCTCGGGCCTTTCGAATGGGCCTTGCGGCGGATCACCTACGCCGGGTCGAGGGGCTGATCGCTGGATTGCACCCGCCAAGATCCCGGCCCAGATCCCGGTCCGCACCTCGATCCCGACGGCGGGTTTGCGGCAGAGGCAAAGCTGCAGCGATTCGCGCCACTGTGCCGGTTCGGGTGCTTCGATCCTCCGGGATCGAACGGGAATCCCGGGGAAAAGCAGTCATTTGACCTGCCCCGGGCCCGGAAAACCGTTCGAATCCGGTATCAACCCCAATTGCTTTTGCCTATACTGGGAGGGTAAACCACGTCGCAGGGTCGGGAGGGTGACCATGATACGCTCGGAGCTCATTCAGAGGCTCGCTGACGAAAACCCGCATCTCTACCAGCGTGACGTCGAACGGATCGTCAATGCGATTTTCGAAGAGATTACCGAGGCGCTGGCCAGCGGCAACCGTGTCGAGCTGCGGGGCTTCGGCGCCTTTTCGGTGAAGAAGCGGGATGCCCGGATCGGGCGCAATCCGCGCACCGGGGAAAGCGTCGACGTGGACGAAAAGCATGTGCCCTTCTTCAAGGCGGGCAAGCTCTTGCGGGACCGACTGAACGGTCTGGACGGATAATCAGGAAATTCCGGGGGACGCGATGAACGTGATCCGCGCCATCAAGTATCTGTTTCTGATCCTCGTGGCCATCGCGCTCGTGGTGCTCGCCATGGCGAACCGCGGTCCGGTGACGCTGACGCTCCTGCCGCAGGAGCTGGCGTTGTGGTCGGGGGTCGAGGTCGCCATCGAGTTGCCGCTCTTCGTCGTGATCCTCGGCGGTGTGGCCACGGGCCTTCTGGTCGGTTTCGTCTGGGAATGGCTGCGCGAGCACCGCTATAGGTCCGCCGCGAAGACCAACCAGCGCGAGGCGAAGAAGCTCGAACGCGAGGTCGCTTCGCTGAAGGGCGAGAAGAACGAGGGCCGCGACGAGATCCTGGCGCTGGTCGAGGATGCCGAAGCGGCGCGCTGACGCCTGTACCCCATGCCCATCGCGATGAAATTCTGCGGGCTGACCCGCCCCGGGGACGTGTCCGCCGCTGCCCGCGCGGGCGCGGCCTATATCGGGCTGGTGTTCTTTCCGAAATCGCCGCGCAACCTGTCCTTCGAGACCGCGCGGGAGCTTGCCGTGCTGGCGCCGCCGGGGCTGGCGAAGGTCGCGCTTACGGTCAATGCCGACGACGCGATGCTCGACGCGCTGATGGCGGCGGTGCCCATCGACATGGTGCAGCTTCACGGGTCGGAAAGCCCCGACCGCGTGGCGGAGGTGCGCGCGCGCACGGGCCTGCCGGTGATGAAGGCGCTTGGCATCGGGGAGGCCGCGGATCTTGCCCGGATCGACCTCTATTCCGGGGTGGCGGACCAGCTTCTGATCGATGCCAAGCCATCCAGGGATGCGACGCTTCCCGGCGGGAACGGGCTCAGCTTCGACTGGCGGCTTCTGGCGGGGCGGAAATACTGGACGACGCCATGGATGCTGGCCGGTGGCCTGACGCCCGAAAACGTCGCCGAGGCGGTGCGTCTGACGGGCGCGCGGCAGGTGGACCTGAGTTCGGGGATCGAAAGCGCACCGGGCGTCAAGGATCCGGCGAAGATGCTGGCCTTCGCGGAGGCGCTGGCGGCGGCGGACTGACCGGCGCTTCCCCACTGTGAGGCAGGCGTCACGCGTTTGGCGCGATATCTCGCGTTGCGAAGGCGTTTCGAAACCCCTTGCCCTTGCCCAGCCCCTGTCCCCGCGCTACCCCTTTCCCGACCCCGAGGGAGGCGCAGCAAGATGCCCGACGACATACTCAACAGCTTCATGACCGGCCCCGACGAAAAGGGACGTTTCGGCGATTTCGGCGGGCGCTTCGTCTCGGAGACGCTGATGCCCCTGATCCTCGAACTCGAGGCGCAGTACGAGCATGCCAAGACCGACCAGAGCTTCTGGGACGAGATGAACGATCTCTGGACCAACTACGTGGGTCGCCCCAGCCCGCTCTACTATGCCGAACGGCTCACCGAACGCCTTGGCGGCGCCAAGATCTATTTCAAGCGCGACGAGCTGAACCATACCGGCGCGCACAAGATCAACAACGTGCTGGGCCAGATCATCCTCGCCCGTCGCATGGGCAAGACGCGGATCATTGCGGAAACCGGCGCGGGCCAGCATGGCGTGGCGACGGCGACCGTCTGCGCCAAGTTCGGGCTCAAGTGCATTGTCTACATGGGTGCCACGGACGTCGAGCGGCAGGCGCCCAACGTCTTCCGGATGAAGCTTCTGGGCGCCGAAGTCGTGCCGGTGACCTCGGGCCGTGGCACGCTGAAGGACGCCATGAACGACGCGCTGCGGGACTGGGTGACGAATGTCCGCGACACGTTCTACTGCATCGGCACCGTGGCGGGTCCGCATCCCTATCCGGCGATGGTCCGCGATTTCCAGTCGATCATCGGCAAGGAGACACGGGAACAGATGATGGCCGCCGAGGGCCGTCTGCCCGACACGATCATCGCCGCGATCGGCGGAGGGTCGAACGCGATGGGCCTGTTCTACCCGTTCCTCGATGACACCGATGTGCGCATCATCGGCGTGGAGGCCGGGGGCAAGGGCGTGAACGCCAAGATGGAGCATTGCGCCTCGCTCACGGGCGGGCGTCCGGGCGTGCTGCACGGCAATCGCACCTACCTGTTGCAGGACGAGGACGGGCAGATCCTCGAAGGCCATTCGATTTCGGCAGGTCTCGACTATCCCGGCATCGGGCCCGAGCATGCTTGGCTGCACGATATCGGGCGGGCCGAATATGTCTCGATCACCGACACCGAGGCGCTGGAGGCGTTCCAGCTGTCCTGCGAGACCGAGGGGATCATTCCCGCGCTCGAACCCTCCCACGCGCTGGCGCATGTCACCAAGATCGCGCCGGACCTGCCGCCGGATCACCTCGTGGTGATGAACATGTGCGGGCGCGGCGACAAGGATATCTTCACCGTCGCCCGCGCGCTGGGCTGGGAGATGAACGGCTAGGCCCCGCCCGCCGCCTCGCATCCACCTTTGGTTCAAGCCCTTTGGCCCGGCGTTCATGGCGCCGGGGTCAAACCGCGTGTGACCGTGCGCCCTTGAGCCGACACGGCAGAACCGGCTTTTTCGCCCGCCGGTCAGGGATCGCCGAACGCATGGGCCTCCAGCACGTCGAGCGGGACGATATCGAGCGTGCGTTCGTGGGTCGCGGCGAGGTTTACGCGGGGCGCGACACCTTCCTCATGGGCCTGCAGGAACCGCGAAGCGCACAGACACCACTGATCCCCGGGCTTGAGGCCGGCAAAGGAATGCTCCGGGCGCGGTGTCGAAAGATCGTTGCCGACATATTTGGAGAAGGCGAGAAACTCCGCGGTCATGACGGCGCAGACCGTATGCACGCCCCGATCCTCGGCGCAGGTGTCGCACGATCCGTTGCGAAAGAACCCGGTCATCGGGTCGCGCGAACAGCTTTGCAGCGTCTGCCCGAACACGTTTACGGACGTATCCATCTCGAATGGCATCGAAATTTCCCCCTTGCTTCACTCATGTTTCACCCGAGACCACGCTAGCAGCCACGGAGCGAAGAGCAATTGCTAACCGTGCCAATCGACCCACCGGCCATGGAAATCCGCCCGCGCGAGGGTCTGCGGCGCAGGCGCATGCGGCCAGAGGCGGATGGTCAGGGCAGCGCCGTCGCGCCGTCCGTCCGCCTCGAAGGCGACATGCGCCAGCGGGCTTTGCGCGGTCGCGCGGGCGCCCGCCTGCTCCAGTCTGTGCGTGCAGGTTGCCTGCGTCTGCGGAGGGAAGTACTGCCACGCGATGGTCGTGTAGACCGCGTGAAGCCGTCCCGGTTCGCGAGCGACAAGGCGGCTTTCCAGCCACGGCGCGGCATCGCCTTCGTCGGGCCGTTTCGGGCCCAGGGCGATCGCGCCACGGGTCAGGGCCATGCGCTCCGGCTGATCCGGCCAGAGGTAGGACAGCAGCCTGAGCGCGTCATCGGGGTTGGTCGCGTCGATCGGGTGGCGGTCCACGCCCGCCCTGTCCACGACGCGCAGGGGCCGCGCGGGCGGCGGCGGGCCGCGCCATTCCGGCCGCAGGTGGACGGGACTCTTCGCAGGTCCGACAAGGCCCTCGGGCGTTTCGATGGAAAAGCGGTCGAGCATCAGGTTCAGCCCCGCGCTCGCGCCCAGTTCCGATAGCGCGACCGGCATGTCGCCCACCTTCGCCAGCAACCACCAGAGCGCCGGCAGCAGGATGGCGGAGCGGCGGACCTCGTTGGTTTGCGGCGCGCGGTCGAGGGCGGCCATGATCCGCGCGCCGTGGCGGTCGACGGCGCCCTGCACCGCGCCCCAGAGCGTGTCGTCATCCACCTTCGCGGGCGGGTAGGCGGCCGCAAGGCCCTTGTCGGTGCCGTCGAGCACCAGCGCATGCAGCGCGCCGGCCGTTCTCAGCGGGACGGATTGCCCGGCGGGGCCCACGTCCCCCTCCCAGCCCAGAATCCGCGCGCCCACCTCCGTCCCGGTCGTCAGGCGTTCGGCGATGAGCGGCATGAGCCGACCCATGAAGGGCGAACCCAGAAGCGCGCAGCTTTTGCCCTGCGACCGGAACGCGCCGCGCACGGGCGCTTCGGTGTCGCTCACCGGAAGCGGTCCACGAGCTTCTGCAAGGCCGAGCGGCTGTCGGACTTCGGGGTGTCGTTGCCGGGGCGAGGGGCGTCGGATGTCTCCGGTTTCGCCGCTGGCTTGGCGTTGCGCGCGGGCGCCGTGCGCTGCGAGACGGCGTTCAGGAAACGCCCGGTGTCGTCCGCGGCCAGCGCAGGCGCGCCATCGGCCACACCGCGCAGCACGTCGTCGAGCCAGTCGGCGTCGGATTTCGCGAAATCCGACAGGACATACCCCGCCACCCGGTCCTTGTGGCCGGGATGACCGATGCCCAGCCGAACGCGGGCGTAAGCCTCGCCGATATGCTGGTGGATCGACCTCAAGCCGTTATGCCCCGCATGCCCACCGCCCTGCTTGACGCGCACCTTGCCGGGGGCGAGGTCGAGCTCGTCGTGGAACACGGTCACGTCCTCGGGCGAGAGCTTGTAGAAGCGCATCGCCTCGCCCACCGACTGGCCGGAAAGGTTCATGAAGGTCTCTGGCTTGAGCAGCAGGACCTTCTCGCTGCCGAATTTTCCTTCGCTCAACGCGCCTTGAAACTTCGCCCGGAACGGGCCGAACCCATGCGCCTCGGCGATGCGTTCGACCGCCATCCAGCCGATATTGTGGCGGTTGCCGGCATATTTGGCCCCGGGATTTCCCAGCCCGACCCAGAGTTTCATCGCGCATCCTCCGTTGGCCCATGTGATGCCAGCCCGGGCCGGATTTGCCAAGGCTCGCCTGCCCGTGTCAGGCTGGGTGCGACGGCCGAACGAGGAGCGTTTCGATGACCGACCTGCCTGACACCATGCGCGTCGTGGTGATCGACGAACCCGGGGCTGAGCCTCGGGTCGAGGAAAGACCGCTGCCGCGCCCGGCGCCGGGGGAGGTGCTGGTGCGGATCGCGGCCTCGCCCATCAACCCCTCAGACCTCATGGCCCTGCAGGGGCTTTACGGCACCAGCTGGGCGTTTCCGCTGATCCCCGGCTTCGAAGGCTCCGGTCGTGTTGTCGCCGCAGGCGGCGGCCTCCTTGGCCGGTATCTCATGGGCCGGAGCGTCGCCTGCGTGGCCGACAAGCAGGGGCTCTGGGCCGAATACGCGGTCACCAGGGCGGCCCGCTGCGTGGCGCTTTCCGGCGACCTGCCGCTGGGACCCGCCGCGATGAGCTTCGTCAACCCGCTCACCGCGCTGGCCCTTGTCAGGATCGCGGGCCGCGGCGGGCACGGATCGGCGATCTCGACGGCCGCGGGTGGCGCGCTGGGACGGATGATCCAGGCCCGCGCGCGGATGCAGGGGCTCAAGATCATCAATGTCGTGCGCCGCCCGGAGCAGGCCGAGGAGATGCGGGCCACCGGCGTCAGCCGCGTCCTGTCGACCGAGGCGCCGGATTTCGATGAGCGGCTCGCCGAGATTTGCCGTCGCCTGCGCTGCCGGATCGCCTTCGACGCCGTGGGCGGCGCGCTGACCGGGCGGCTGGTGCAGGCGATGGGCCGCCGGTCCGAGGTGCTGGTCTATGGCGCGCTGGCGATGGAACCCGTCACGCTGAACCCCGGCACGATGATCTTCAAGGGCGTCACCCTCCGGGGCTTCTGGCTGTCCGACTGGCTCACGGCCCGCAGTTTCCCCGAACAGCTCCTGATGGCACGGTCGGTGACGAAGGCGCTTCGCGGCGGCTTCGCCGAAAGCAGGGTCGCGCGGGTCTTCGACCTCGGGGAGGCCGGCGCGGCGCTGGAAGCCTATACCTCGGCGATGAGCGCGGGGAAGGTCCTGATCTCTACCGGGGCCGAACCGCTCGGCGTCGAGGACGGGGCCGGGGCGGGCGGCACATGAAGGGCCTGAGCACCGAGATCAACGGCGTGGAGATCCACCTGCCTTTCGCCGAGACCGCGCCGTTGGTCACCAATGCGCTGCGCGACGGCACCTATGAGGCCGACGAGGCCAACGCCGCCGAGCGCTGCGTGCGCGAGGGGTTCCGTGTGCTCGAACTGGGGGCGGGCATCGGCTATGTCACCGCGATCTGTGCGCGCCGCACAGCGCCCGAAAACGTCCTGACGGTCGAGGCCAATCCGGCGCTGATCCCGGTGATCGAGGCCAACCTCGCCCGCAACGGCGCGGAGGATGTCACCGTCCTGCACGGCGCCGTGGTGCCGCGCGCCGAAGAGGGCGAGACGGGCGCCTTTCGCGTGCAGGACCATTTCCCTGCGTCGCGCCTTGGGGCCAGAGGCGGGCAGAGCGTCGAGGTTCCCCTGATCGGCTTTCACGACCTGTTGCGCGCCCATCGTCCGCATGTGGTGCTGATGGATATCGAAGGCGCCGAGGCGCATCTCTTCGACCGTCCGTGGAAATGCCCGCTGCGGTTCTGCGTCCTCGAGCTTCATCCCCGCCACTACCCGCCGCGCGCCATCAAGCGCATCGTCGACGCCATGTCGACCATGTCGATGACCTACGACCCGGCCGTTTCGCGGGGCAAGATCATCGGCTTCCGCCGGGTATGGAAGGACACCTGAGGCAGCCGGTGAAGTCGCCGGTGCCATCGAAAAGGCCGCCACACCTGCCCGGTGTGACGGCCCTTTTTTCGCAACGCACCCCATGTCGCGGGACGCGGTGTCGATGGCCTCAGCCCTCGGCCTCGGCTGCCGCATCGGCCGCTTCGGCGTTGTCCGCGCTCACGAGGCCCGACGGCGCCGTGATGTTGGCGATGACGAAATCGCGGTCGATCGTCGGCTTCACGCCGTCGGGCAGCGGGATGTCGGAGATGTGGATGACGTCTCCGATGTTGCGCCCGGACAGGTCCGCCGTGATGTGATCGGGGATCTCGCCCGCCACCACGATCAGTTCCACCTCGGGACGCACCACGGTCAGGACGCCGCCGCGCTTGAGGCCGGGGGCCTCTTCGTGGTTCACGAACTCCACGGGGATGAAGAGGTTCACCTTGCTGGTGCGGCGCAGACGCATCAGGTCGACATGCGTCGGCAGGTCCTTGACCACGTCGCGCTGCACGCCGCGGCAGATGACGCGCACGTCCTCCTGCCCCTCGACCTTCAGGTTGAAGAGCGTCGAGAGGAACCGGCCGTCCTTGAGCCGCTTCACGAGTTGGTTGAAGGGGATCTGGATCGGCAGCGGATCGACGCCCCCGCCATAGACGATACCGGGCACCTTGCCTTCGCGGCGAGCTTGGCGGGCGGCCCCCTTGCCTGTCCCCGCGCGTGCCTCGGCCATAAGATCTGGAATCTCACCAGCCATTGCAATTCTCCATATATCTAAGGGCGCCTCCAAGGGTGTCGGCCCCGATGAAGCAGCGCGTATAGGCGAGATCAGCACGGAAGGAAAGACGCAAAACCGCGCGGTTCGGCGGGCGCCCGCGTGTCCGTCTTGCGGGTGTCTTGCGGGTCGCATCGGGCCGTGGCAGAGCGGGCCATGGCTGTCGTGTCCGCCCTCCGCATCACTGCCCGCCCGGCGCGGGGCTTCGTCGCCATGGGGCTGGTCTTCGGCAGTTTCGCGGCGCTGCTGCCCGTGCTCAAGGCACAGATCGGCGCGGACGACGCGACCTTTGGCCTGGCGCTTCTTGGCTCACCGGCGGGTCTGATCCTCACGCTCTGGCTCGCGCCCCTGTTCGATCGGCGCCTCGCGGCGCTGTCGCTGCCGGTGTCGGCGGCTTTCCTCGGGGCGACGATGGTGCTGACGGGGTTCACGGCTGGGCCCGTGGCCTTCTTCGTCGCGATGGTGCTGGTGGGCGCCAGTTCCGGGACGCTCGACATCATTTCGAACGCGCGTGTCGCCGACATGGAGGCGGCGCACCGCGCGCCCCTGATGAACGCCAATCATGGCATGTTCTCGGTCGCCTACGCGCTGAGCGCCGTCGCCACCGGTGCCGCGCGGGAAGCAGGCTTCGGCCCGGTTGCGATCTTCGCCTGCGTTGCCGTTCTGGTATGGCTTTTGGCATTTGGCATGCGGATCGCCCCGGCCGAGGACGCCGAGGTCCGCACACCCGGTCTGCCGCCGCCCGGAATGCCCGGGCTTGCCGTCCTGCTATGCGGCGGGATCGTCCTGATCGCGTTTTTCGTCGAGGCCGTGGTCGAAAGCTGGTCCGCCCTGCACGTGGAGCGCACGCTTCAGGGCGGCGCGGCGGAAGGCGCCTTCGGTCCCGCGATCCTCGGGCTGACCATGGCGGCCGGACGGTTCTCGGGGCAGATCGCGGCCGGGCGGTTCGGCGATACGGCGATCATCACGACGGGCTCGGTCATGGCCTGCCTCGGCGCGGGCCTCGCGGCGGCGGCACAGAGCCCGTGGGCGGCCTATCTCGGCTTCGGCCTGATGGGGCTCGGCATGTCGGTGGTGGGGCCGATGGCGCTGGCGCTGGTGGGGCGGATCGTGCCGCCCTCGCGCCGGACCGCGGCGGTGGCGCGGGTGAACGTCATGGGGTTCGGCGCCTTCCTGCTCGCCCCGGTGGTCATGGGGCAGATCTCCGACGCCTACGGCCTGCGGACCGCCTTCGCGGTGGTCGGCGCCATGGCCCTCATCGCGCCGCTTCTGGCGTATTGGCTCGGCCGGCCGCGCGCGGGGGAGCCCGCCTGACTTCGCCTATTGCCAGCGGGTTTCGAAATCCGACGGCAGCAGCAGGTTCTGCCGCCCGAGATTGGCGACGTCGCGTTCTCCGCAAAGCGCCATCGTGGTGTCGAGCTCCTTGTGGATGATCTCAAGCGCCCTCGTCACGCCGGCCTGACCCATCGCACCCAGCCCGTAGACGAAAGCGCGCCCGATCATCGTACCCTTGGCGCCGAGGGCCAGCGCCTTCAGCACGTCCTGACCCGAGCGGATGCCGCTGTCGAGATGCACCTCGATCTTGTCGCCGACCGCATCCATGATCCGTGGCAACATGCGGATCGAGCTGAGCGCCCCGTCCAGCTGCCGCCCGCCATGGTTCGACACAACGATGGCGTCGGCGCCCACATTGGCGGCCATCCGGGCGTCTTCCTCGTCGAGGATGCCTTTCAGGATCACCGGGCCGTCCCAACGGCTGCGGAATTCCTTGATGCGCTCCCAGTTGAGCGACGGATCGAAGGCCTCGGCCGTCCAGGACGCAAGCGAACCGGGATCGGAGACACCCTTGGCGTGGCCGATCACGTTGCCGAAGCTGCGGCGGTGGGTCTGAAGCATCTCCAGCCCCCACGGCACCTTGGTGGCGAGGTTCAGGATCGTGGCCGGCGTCAGCTTGGGCGGCGCGGACAGGCCGTTTCTTATGTCCCCGTGGCGTTGCCCCATGATCTGAAGATCGACCGTAATGACCAGCGCGGAGCAATTCGCGGCCTTGGCCCGGTCGAACAGCCGTTTCATGAAGTCGTCGTCGCGCAGGGTGTAGACCTGGAACCAGAAGGGTTTGCTGGTGTTCGAGGCGACATCCTCGATCGAGCAGATGGACAGGGTCGAGAGCGTGAAGGGCACGCCGAATTTCTCGGCGGCGCGGGCGGCCTTGATCTCGCCATCCGCCGATTGCATGCCGCACAGCCCGACGGGGGCGAGCGCCACGGGCATGGCATAGTCCTGTCCCACCATCTGTGCCGCGGTCGAGCGCCCGTCCATATCCACCGCGATGCGCTGGCGCAGGCGGATCTCGTCGAAATCCGAGCAGTTGTCGCGGAACGTCTGTTCGCTCCAACTGCCCGATTCCGCGTAGTCGTAGAACATCTTCGGCACGCGGCGTTTGTAGATGCGCTTGAGGTCCTCGATCTCGGTGATGACTGGCATGGAATGCGGCTCCTCCCCCGTGGTCAGGTTTTCGTACCAATGGCCCGCCATGTCGTCCATGCGGCGAATGAGGTTTGCAAGTAATACGAAATCGTACTATATGATGCGATATCGTATTATATTGGAGCACGCCAATGTCGCTTTCCCGTCGCAAAACGCTCGCCCTCATCGGAGGCGGGGCGATCCTTGCCGCCGCTGCCGCCGTCGGCCATGACATCACCCGCCTGCCCAGGGATGCAATGCGTCCGTGGGACATGGCCGGACAGTATGAAGACCCGCGCATGCGGGCGCTGAGCTGGGCGATCCTCGCGCCGAACCCGCACAACCTTCAGCCATGGAAGATCGACCTGTCCGTCCCCGATCAGGCGACGCTCTTCGTCGATACGGACCGCCTGTTGCCGCAGACCGATCCCTACAGCCGCCAGATCTTCATCGGCCTCGGCTGTTTCCTGGAGGTGCTGCGCATGGCGGCGCTGGCGGACGGGATGGCGGTGGAGGTCGACCTGTTCCCGGACGGCGCCGACGATCTGCGTGTCGATGGCCGGCCCGTCGCGGTCTGCCGGTTCACTCCGACCGATGAAGCACCTGATCCGCTCTTTGCCTTCGTGCAACAGCGCCGGTCCCTGAAGGAACCCTACGACACGGGCCGCCCCGTGCCGGGCGCGGACCTGGAGCGGATCGCGGCCGCGACCCGCCATTTCGGGATGGGCTTCACCACCGACCCGGCCAGGGTGCAGGAGATGCGCGATATCTCCACCGAGGCCATCCGGATCGAGTTCGCGACCGAACGCACCCTGCGCGAGTCCGTCGAACTGTTCCGCATCGGTTATCGGGAGGTCAACGCGAACCCCGACGGCCTCGAATTCATGGGGCCGATGTTCGAAACCCTGCGGGTCACCGGCCTGTTCACCCGCGAGACCAGCATGGATCCTGACAGCATCGTCGCCCGGTCCGCCTATGCCGCCTTCGTCGAGACCATGCAGACCGCCATGGGCCATATCTGGCAGGTGACGCCGACCAACACCCGGCTGGACCAGATCCGCGCCGGCATGGACTGGGTGCGCATCAACCTCGCCGCCACGGAACTTGGCATCGGCATGCAGCCCGTGAGCCAGGCCTTGCAGGAATACCCGGAGATGGCCGCGCTTTACGACGATATCCACCGCCGTCTGGCACCGGAGGGGGGAACCGTGCAAATGTGGGCGCGTGTGGGCTACGGCCCCGATGTCATGGCCACGCCGCGCTGGCCGCTGGAGGCAAAGATTGTCGGAGGAACCGGCTGATCCGCGCATGATCTTCGCGCTCTTCAACGAGATCGGGATCATCGAGCAACTCAGCCGCGCCATGTTCGAGGCGCGGCTGCCCAAGGGCGTTCTGGTGTCGCATTTCGCTGTGCTCAATCACCTGATCCGGGTGGCGGACGGGCGGACGCCGCTGGAGCTTGCGCGGGCCTTTCAGGTGCCCAAGACGACGCTGAGCCATACGCTCGCACTGCTGGAACAGCGCGGCTGGATCGAGATGCGGCCGAACCCCGGCGACAAACGCTCGAAACAGGTGTGGATCACTCCGGACGGGCGCGCCTTCCGCGAGGAGGCGATCGGTTTGCTGTCGCCCGAAATGTCGGTGATGGCGCGGGCGCCCGAGATGCAGGGGGTCGATGCGCTTGTCGCGCGCCTGTCCGAGATCCGCCAGTATCTCGACGCGCGGCGCGATCCCGACTGAGCGGCGGCCCGTTTTCCCCGGACCTTCGTCCTACGCCCGGTGCGCGCCCTCGGCGAGCGACGCGACGAAGCTCAGGATCTCGTCCACGGGTTTGCCCGAGGCGATCTCCGACACGATGGCCGAGCCCACGACGCAGCCGTCCGCGACACCGGCGATGGCCTCGGCGGCGTCAGGCGTCCTGATGCCGAAGCCCACGATGACCGGCAGGTCCGTGGCCGCCTTGAGCCGTGTCACCTCGGGGCCGACATCGCTCGCCTGCGCCTCCGCCGCGCCGGTGATCCCGGTGATCGAGACGTAATAGACGAAACCGGACGTGTTCTGCATCACGGTGGGCAGGCGCTTGTCATCCGTCGTGGGCGTGGCCAGCCGGATGAAGTTCAGCCCCGCAGCCTGCGCGGGGATGCAAAGCTCGTCATCCTCTTCGGGGGGCAGGTCCACGACGATCAGACCGTCGATCCCGGCCTCTTTCGCGTCCTTGAGGAACCGGCCGACGCCGCGCGAATAGATCGGGTTGTAGTATCCCATCATCACGATGGGCGTGCTGTCGTCCTCCGCCCGGAGCGCGCGGGCCATGTCGAGCGTCTTTTGCAGCGTCTGCCCGCCGTCGAGCGCCCGCTGGCCGGCAAGCTGGATCGTCGGCCCGTCGGCCATGGGGTCGGTGAACGGCATGCCAAGCTCGATGATGTCGACACCTGCACCGGGCAGGCCCTTCACGATCCGAAGCGAGGTCTCGTAATCCGGATCGCCCGCCATGACATAGGCGACGAACGCCTTTTTCCCCTCGGCCTTCAGCCGCGCAAACGTGTCGTCGATCCGCGTCATGTCCCGTCCCAGCGTCGAAATGCTCCGCCGGGGTTTGGGCCATGTCGCAGGGGAAATCAATGGCGCGGACGCACTGCAGCGGAAGCCGCCGCACGGGGGGCACTCCTCCACGGGGCCGGTTGCCAGCCACAGGCTTCGGCCTTAGAAGGCGGCGGACCTAGGCAGAGGGCAGGCACATGGGCTTCAAGGTGGGGATTGTCGGTCTTCCGAACGTGGGCAAATCCACGCTCTTCAACGCGCTGACGCGGACGGCGGCGGCGCAGGCGGCGAACTTCCCGTTCTGCACGATCGAGCCCAATGTGGGCGAGGTGGCCGTGCCTGACGCGCGCCTCGACAAGCTGGCCGAGATCGCGAAGTCGAAACAGGTGATCCCCACGCGCATGACCTTCGTCGATATCGCGGGTCTGGTGAAGGGCGCCTCGAAAGGCGAGGGGCTGGGCAACCAGTTTCTCGCCAATATCCGCGAGACCGACGCCATCGCCCATGTCCTGCGCTGCTTCGAGGATGGCGACGTGACCCATGTGGAGGGGCGCGTCGATCCCGTGGAGGACGCCGAGACAATCGAGACCGAGTTGATGCTGGCCGATCTCGAATCCATCGAGAAGCGGCTGCAGAACATCGTGCGAAAGGTGCGCGGCGGCGACAAGGAGGCGATCCAGCAGGAACGCCTGATGCAGCAGGCCAAGGCACTGCTGGAGGAGGGCAAGCCCGCGCGGCTGCTCGAGGTCGCGAACGAGGACCTCAAGGCTTGGAAAATGCTTCAGCTTCTGACCGCAAAGCCCGTTCTCTATGTCTGCAACGTGGCCGAGGACGAGGCGGCGACGGGCAACGCCCAGAGCGCGCGCGTGGCCGAGATGGCAGAGGCGCAGGGCGCGGCGCATGTGGTGATCTCCGCCAAGATCGAGGAGGAGATCGCGCAGCTCGACCCGGAAGAGGCCGGGATGTTCCTGCAGGAACTGGGCCTGGAAGAGGCCGGGCTCGACCGGATGATCCGGGCGGGCTACGAGCTTTTGCAGCTTGAGACCTATTTCACCGCCGGCCCGAAGGAGGCCCGCGCCTGGACGATCCCGAAGGGCACGCACGCCCCGCAGGCCGCAGGCGTCATCCACGGCGATTTCGAACGCGGCTTCATCCGGGCCGAGACGATCGCCTATGACGACTATGTCAGCCACGGCGGAGAGCAGGCGGCCAAGGACGCGGGCAAGATGCGGGTGGAAGGCAAGAGTTACGTGGTGAAGGACGGCGACGTCCTGCATTTCCTGTTCAACGCCTGAGCTTACGCCCCCAGCAGCAGCACCGTGACCGGCACCGGGCTGACCGCGATGGCGATGGCGAGGAAGGTCTGCACCGGCGCGAAGATGCCGCTCATGCCCGCCATCATCATGATGCCGCCACCTCCGCCGATCATCGCATTGCCCGGCACGTTCACGATCACGGCCAGCGCCACGTAACGGTGCCGCAACGCAAGTCCGACCGTTCGGGGCGGCGCACCTTCGAGGAGCAGCGCGAGCCGCTCATCCGGTGGCAGCGCGGAGGCACGGGCGACCAGATCGGCCGCCTTGCGCAGCCGCAGAAGGCCAAGCAGCCGCGCCAGCGTCGTGCCGGGCAGAAGCCGCCCCAGCGTGTAGGACAGCATCATCGCCGCGACCGTCGCCACGTACACAAGCGGCGCGATGGCGGCCCCGAAGGCGGTCAGCATGGCGATGCCCACCTCGGCCCCGGGCACGAAGGGAATGGCCAGGAGACCCACATAGGCGACGGTCCCGAGCATGAGCGTGCGATGCACCTGCTGCTCGTTCGTCGGCATGATGGTGAGGTTCAGCGCCTCTTTCAGCAGATGCGCGGCCCATGTCGCGATAACGACGATGGCCAGCAGGACCAGCACGCGCAGCGCGATCCCCGTTGCGGTGAAACCGGCCGATCCGGCGTCGCTGCGCCTCACCCCGATACGGCGCTGTCCGGTGCCGCGATTTCCGGTCCTCCGCCCGCCCCGTTGATCTGGTGGGTCCAGTACCAGCGGCGGGTGGTCCAGCTCATCTCGACAGTGATCTCATCGCCCGCGACCTGCCCGTGCCAGACCGTCCTGTGCGGCGCGGTGGGGCAATCGGCGGTCGCGGTGAAGTGGATCACGCCGTCGGCGTCGACCCATGTCCGGTAATCGCTATAGCCAAAGTCGCAATATTCCTCGCAGCCCATCGAGATGAAGCCGCCATCCGCAAAGCGCAGCTCGTCCACATCCGTCTGGCCATTGTCGAGCATCGCCTCGATATGGAAGGCGCGCCCGTCCAGCTCATGTCCCGCTGACCACTCGGCCTCCGGCACGGCCATGTCCGGGATATCGCCGTTCATCACCGACACGGTCGCCGCGCCGGTACCAAGGGTGACCACGGCGATGGCTGCGGCCTGGGCGATGGGCGTCATGGGGCGGGCTCCGGTCTGGTCGCGGGAACGGTCGGACGTCACCGAAGGTTAGACCGGTCGACCCGTGCGGCAAAGTGAATTCGCGCGGTGCGGCAGGGTCCTTGCCTCAGACCGCCACGATCAGCTTGCCCATGTTCTCGCCGCGATAGAGCATCCCGATGGCGTCCATCGCCGCGTCGGGACCGTCGAGGACGTGCTCGCGGACGGTGAGCCTGCCCTCGCGCAGCCAGCCGGCGAGGGCTGCGCGCGCCTCGTGCAGCCGGTCCTTGTAATCAAAAATGAGGAAGCCCTGCATCCGCGCCCTTGCGATTAGAAGCTGCCGGTGCACGCGCGGCCCCATCGGGATCGGGTCCCACTCCGTGACCGCGGCGGTGCCGCAGATCGTGATCCGCGCGCCCTGTGCCAGCCGTGTCATGACCGCGTCCGAGATCGGCCCGCAGGTGTTGTCGAAATAGCAATCCACCCCGTCGGGGCAATGGGTCGCGATGGCTTCGGCCACGTCCTCCGCCTTGTAGTCGATGGCCGCGTCGAAGCCGAACTCTTCGAGGCACTGCCGTTTCTTCTCGGCGCCGCCGGCGATCCCCACCGTGCGACAACCAAGGATCGTGGCGATCTGCCCCACGGCCGAGCCGACAGCACCCGCGGCCGAGGAGACCACGACCGTGTCGCCAGGCTTTGCCGCGCAGCTTTCCGTGAGGCCGAAATAGGCGGTGGTGCCGTTCAGCCCGAGGATCCCCAGCGCATAGGTCCGCGGCAGGTCGGTCTCCGTGACCTTGCGCGCGATGGCCGCGCCTTCGACCAGCGCATGGGTCTGCCAGCCCAGCAGGCCCTCGACCACGTCGCCTTCGGCATAGGCGGGATGCTTCGAGGCGAGCACGTCGCCCACCGCGAAAGCGCGCATCGGATCGCCGAGCGCCACGGGCGGGGCGTAGTTGGGCACGTCATTGGCCCAGCCCCGCATGGCCGGATCGACCGACCAATGGGTGATCCGCACGAGGACCTGCCCCTCGGCCGGAGAGCCGACATCCACCTCGCGCCGCGCAAAATGCTCAGGCCCCGGAACCCCGACTGGCCGTTTTGCAAGGATGATCTGCGTGTTCTTCATGCGCATTCTCTCCGGCGTGCGTCCGCCCGGCACCAGATCGTTCGCCCAGGTAAAGGTCAAGCATGCGGGAAGGGCACCGAAGGCAAACACGATTTCGGGTTGTAGCCGCCGTCCTGTTCCAGCTAGAACCGCCAGCGGAGACGTGGCCGAGTGGTCGAAGGCGCTCCCCTGCTAAGGGAGTAGGCGGGAAACCGTCTCGAGGGTTCGAATCCCTTCGTCTCCGCCATTACCCATTGATTTCGCTGGGTAAATGTTACAATCGGATGACTTGCCGCTCATAAAGCCCCACCGAAGGGTCTTGTCAGATCAGCATGGCTTGAGGCGGTGCAGGGCGCTGGTTGGGGTCGGCGCATGACCCGACCCAACTCCTTCAAATGCCGCAAAACGAGCCCTGACCTCTCCGAGGGTCGGCGCTCCTACACCACGCCGTGGGGCACTACCAGTTTGGGCGCGTGGCGTGCGGGCAAGCACCGGCAGGTGGCGCAGCGGCTCAGGCAACCTTCGCGACCGGTTCGAGGCCGGCCCTTGCGCCGTCGCTTTCCTTGAGGCGGTCAAACTCGAGAAAGAAGGTCGAACCGCTCCCCAGTTCGCTCACGTAGTCAATGGTGGCCTTGTGGCGCTCGACGATCTGCTTGGAGATGTTCAGGCCAAGCCCCGTGCCGCCGACCTTGCGGTTGTCGGAGGAGTCGACCTGCGTGAACTTGCCGAAGACGCGATCCTTGGCGTCTTTCGGAATTCCCACTCCCTGGTCCTCGACCGAAATGCGGATGCGTGAGCCGAACGTTTCCACGCGCACCTCGACCTCGCTTCCCTCGCTTGAGAACTTCATGGCATTCGACAGCAGGTTCTGCATCACCTGCATCAGCCGGCTTCGGTCGCCCATGATCCGGCCATCCGCTGCGCATGGGACGGTCGTGACATGTATGCGGAGCTTGCTGGCGAAACCCGAGGTAGCTTCAACCGCTTCGGCGACCAATTCGTTCACGTTGACGGGCTCGAAACGGAACGCCATCTCGCCGGATTCGATTTTTTGCAGGTCGAGCAGGTCGTCGATCAGATTCGCCAGCCTCTTGGCGTTCTTGCCCGCGATGGCCATGACGGGCTTGAGGTGTTCGGGCACGTCGCCGAGTGCGCCGTTGTTGGCGAGATCGAGAGACGCCTTGATCGAGGTGAGCGGCGTGCGCAACTCGTGACTGACCGTGGACAGGAACTGCGACTTGACCTCGAGGGCGGCTTTGGTGCGCTCGTTTTCCTCCTTGAGAAGTTTCATCTGTCCGAGCCGTTCCTGATAGCCGAGGTAGAATTTCAACGATGTGTCAGCCACGAAGTAGAGCACCAGGGTAATCGTGAAGAACTCCAGCCAGATGTGGGAATTGAGCGGTGGACGGAACCGGATCACATCGAGAAACGCTATGAAAATGAAGGCAATTCCGTAGATCGAGAGGCGCAAGGCCAGGATCGCGATCATCTGGCTGTTGTACATCGCCGCGAAGAGCGCCGCGGAGAACAGGAAAAAGAGCGGCGTGAAATGCCCACCCGTTGTCTGCTGAACCGCGATGCTGACGATGAAGAGGCTGATCGCCGTCGCGCTGAAGGCCGTGTTGAAGGCAATCCGCTTGAGGATCTTCCGGCCCAGGACCGTATCCTTGCCATCCCAGGCTTCGGACTGGCGGCCAAGCCTCTGGTCCAGAATCTCGGCAAACGACACGATCACGTAGCATGTGAGCGCCCAGACCGGATCATAGTACAGGGCCGCCAGCACCGCGACGGCGAAAAAGCTGGCCTGCCGCTTCCAGATCAGCTGATTGGTCAGGACCATGTAGTCCTTGATCCGCTGTTCACGACCCTCGGGGTTGAACCATTCGGATCGCGCTGACCATAACGCCTTCAGACCCACCATGTTCGTCTACGCCGCTGTTTCATGCGTGCCTCATTGCGCGACACACCAGTAGGTCGCTGTAGCCACGATAAACGGAGTCCTGCCTGAGGATCTTGAAGCCGGCCGCGGTGACGGAAGATGCGATTTCTGCCTCGGTGTGCGTCCAGTAGACGCCACTCACCTGTGCGTGGAGGATCGACTTGTTCTGTTTGCCGATTTCTCGACCCTGCCAGAAGATACGGAGCGCACCGGCCAGCCCGTGTTCCCTTTTCAGGTGCGAGAACAGGTAGCTGCGCCACTCGGCCACGTTCATGTATCGGCCCAGGTCGATGAGATAGAGCCAGCCGCCCGGACGGAGCAATCGACGCAGGTCACCGAGCCGCTCCTCCTGACGTGGCATCGCGTAGAGCGCGTGGACGCAGATCACGAGATCGGCCGTGCCCGATGCATCCACGTCTTCAAGCGCGCGATTGAAATAGGTGACATTTCCATGGGCTGACAGTTTGGCCTGCGCCAAGCCCATCATGCCTGCGTCGGGTTCCACGACACGGATCTCGCTGCCGGGGCAGACCCTGGTTGCGACCTCCGTGTAGTTTCCGGTGCCGCCACCGACGTCGTAGATCACGCGAGGTGTTTCGATCGTTCCGAGGAATGTCTCGAAGTCCTGCAGAAGCACCTGATATGCCGGGTTGTACTCGGACAGCATGTCGTAGGCCTTCGCATAGGCGCTCCAGTCGGCACGCGCCGTTTGACCGGCGGGGGCCGACCAATCGAAAGACAGGGGCGCAGGTGCGCCAGCACGTGCTTGTGAAGGCATGGGAGACAGACTCCAAAGGTCACCTGTGAACGTTCTGGCGCCATGTCAGGCGTGCTCCAGACGCTTCTTGAGCCTGCAACGTACCGAGCGAATTTGTTGGAAATTTGCCCTTTCTTGGACATGCCGCGCCAGTTTCCTCGCAGCATTCGGGGCATGGCTTGAGTAACGACCGTGGGCCGCAGTCCATACCGCGATCCGCGGTGTGCCCTGATTGCGCTTGATTCCGAGGTGAAGCTGCGTCCGTCGCGACGGTCAGGCCGCGTTGTGACGGCCACCCGAGGACGCGACCGCGATCCCGGGAAGGGTGGGAAAATCGATGCTGGCGCTCGGAATGTCGTCCACCGGACCGAAGATCGGATTGCGCTCCAGCACCGCTTTGCGCTGTTCGCGTTTGGCGATCAGGAGCTGGATGGGCTTAGTCAGATTGGGGTAGCTGCGCGGTTCTATCGCCATTTCATGTCCGAGGTAGCGGCGGTAGAACGCGGCGTGTTCGGACCGGACCGGGGCAAGCGCCACGTCCACATCGTAGAAGATCGTGGCCATGACCGGGACGCGCAAGGTCAGGAAATGCAGTGGCAAACGCTCCTTGCGGGCCGTGGGATCGACCACGAAGCGCGTCGGATCGAGAAGCGTCTGCCCACGCTCGAGGTATTCGTGAAGCTCGGGAAACACTTCGAGCGTCGGCGAAAAGGGCGAGCGCTTCGAAATGAGGTGCAGCCGCACCGACGCCATGAGTTTACCGTCCATATCAACGGCGACATGCACGCAGTTGTCGGTCTCGTCGAACGCGTCGGTCATGATACCGCTCTCGTTGGCCGAGATCGACTGTTCGGCGCAGTAGCAGTCGTGCCGCAAACGATAGATTTCCTCGAGGTCCTCGCGGTCGGTGAGAACCCTGTAGCGGGACCGCTTCAATGCCTCGATAACCTGCTCGTTCATGATTTTCTTTCTGGTCCGATTCTGCTGACGCCCGCGTGCCTGAACGACCGTTTTGTTCGGCAAGTCGCAGCGTCCCAGCCTATACTGCACAGCTTTCATTACAAGTTTTTTATCCACAGTCTGGCGTATTCACGCCGATCGTTTCCGTCTTGACAGGCGGAGCTGCGGCCATCGGCACGCCGTTCCGCGCCGTGTCCGGAGGCGTCAAATCCGTAGCAGACGGGCATGCTGGCACCAGATTTGCGTTGCGTTGAATCGGGCATGCCAAGGTGTTGTAGGTGGCGGCTGGCCCCGGGGTCGTCCCTGGGCGGCGGGGCGTCCCGCGATCGACCAGATGACTAAATCCGGCCGGTGCCCATCACCCTTTCGAACTGCCGAAAATTGAGGCGCAAAGAAGGCAATGACGTCCGAATCCGGCGGCGAATTCCGCTGATCCAACAAAACGCCGCCCCAATCCCGGGCGATTAACGGACGCGTCGGTGGGGGCCGATGACCCTGGGCGTGTGATGAAGAATTTCTCGATCTACAACGATGAGGCGGTGCTGGATCTCGTCGCGCATTTTCTCGGCATCGCAACGTACGACAACATAAATGCTGCACCCTCCGGTCTGGAACGGCTGGCTGACCGACGCGACCCCAAGGCCGCGCAACCGGCCGGCACGTCTCCAAGCAAGGCGGTGGATTTCGGTTTGTCCGTCTGGCGCGATCCGTGACGCGTCATCGCGCCGGCATCAGTCACCTCCCATCCCGACCTCGCGTTCCTTGTCTTATGCGACGCGACGAGGAAATGGACTTCGAGAACGGCGTTGTGATGGCGCTAGGGTGCGCGCGCACTCATGCCCGGCCCGCCCTGCAAGTGCACCATCACGGGCGCGTCCATGCTCCTGCCACGTAGCAGAAAATACTGCTCCACGCCCCCGAGGGTTGTCCAGCGCTCCTCCGCCATCGCGTTTGGTACGGTGTTCCCGCCCGCATCCGCGCCCCGTGTGCATGCCGGGCAGCGTTGCGGCCACCCGACTTCAGTAGGCCCCGCGGCCGCTCAGTACCGCGGAGACGGTTCGGAGCAGCACCGAAAGATCGGTCCGCACCGACACACGGCGCACATAATCGAGGTCGAGGTCGATCATCTCCTCGAAGCCGATATCCGCGCGTCCCGACACCTGCCAGAAGCCGGTGATCCCGGGCTTCACGCGGTGGCGGAGATGGGCGCGCTCGGGGTAGACCGCGACCTCCTCGATGAGGGCGGGACGTGGCCCGACGAGCGACATCTCACCCCTGAGCACGTTGAAGAGCTGCGGCAACTCGTCGAGGGACCAGCGGCGCAGGACCCGGCCGACCGGCGTGACTCGCGGGTCGTGCCGGATTTTCAGGCAGATGCCGTCCCGGTCGCTCAGCGACTCGAGCGCGGCGCGCCGTGCCTCGGCATCGCGATACATCGAGCGGAACTTGATCATCCCGAAGGTCGTCCCGCCGAGCCCCACGCGTTTCTGCACGAAGAAGACCGGCCCCGGTGAGCCAAGCGCCACGGCCGCCGCGATGAGCAGCAGGAACGGCCAGGTCAGCAGTAGGATGTTGAGGGTCAGGACGATGTCCAGCAGGCGCTTGGCGCCCATCCGGACCTTAAGGGGCGCGAGGCGCGCGATTTCGGCATTGGTCGTGCTCATCGGTTCGGGCTCCGGAAGACGGGGGTCAGGTTCTGACGGCAAGCCAGGGATCGCCCGGCCGCGCATCGCGCATCACGGCGACGCTGCCGTTGCGGGGCAGGCCGTCGAAACGGCCGATCTGTGCGAGTACCGCGGCCTTCCGGTCGGTCGGGCGCAGCGAAAGCACGCCAACATCCGAGGAAGACAGCAGGAACTGGCTCGAGAGGCGGTCCTGCAGGCTTCCCGCCGACAGGACGATCACGTCGAAGGAGCGGGCCAGCCCGTCGATGGCCTCGCGCACCATCGGCGCCGAAACCGTACGGTCGTCGATGGCGCTGGCGCTGCCGGCCGGTACCACCCAGAGGCCCGCGGTCTGCGACGAGCTGCGCGGCTCGACCGGCGCACCCGACAGGATGTCGCTCCATCCGGCGTCCGTTCTCACGGCGGAGGCCAGACCGAGGTCGGCCTCGATGAAAAGCGTGCGCATCCGCGCGCGGGCGTAGCTTTCGGCAAGCGAACGGGCGAGGTCCGACGTGGTGCCGCCGTCGGCTCGGGCCACGGCGATGACGGGCGCGTCGCCGACAAGGCGCGGTCGCCGGAGGGGATGAAGCTGAAGCTCGTTGCGCAGGCGGTCCGCCGCGTCGGGATCGGCATCCCCCGCGGCGGAGACCTGCAGGACCTCGACGAGGTGTTCGACCGGGGTGAGCGTCTCCGCGAACCGCACCCGCCGCTCGAAAAGACCCAGCGCGAAGGCGATCATCAAGGCCAGCGCGCCGCCCCCGGCAAGCCCCCCGGCCGCGAGGAGCTTGCGGCTGTCGTCGGCCGGCTCGAGCGGCTCGGAGGGCGGCGACATCAGCACCGTATAGCCCGGCAGGGCGCGCCCGGACTCGAGGCGGATGACCTCCAGCGCGCGCCGCGTCTCGGTCAGCAGCTCTTCCGTTTCCTCGATCTCGCGCTCGATGCGGCCGAGATCGACGCGCCGGCGGTTGAGGTCGCGCGCTTCGAGCCGCGCGGACTCGAGCTGGTCCTCGACCCTCTCGTAGAGGCTGCGGATCTCGGCCGCGCTGGTCTCGCTGCCCTCGGCCGTCGCGTCGGTCAGCGCACCGGTCTGGCCGAGCACGCGGATCTGCTCGCGCCGGTCCGCGAGTGCGCCTTCGACTACGGCGATCTCCTGGAGAAGCGCCGCCTCACGCTGTTCGAAGCGCGGGTTCGTTCGATCGACGAAGCCCGCGCGCAGCCGGGCGAGATCGCTCTGGAGTTGCGCACGCTCGAAGCCCAGATCGGCCATCGTGCGGTCGAGCAGTGTCGCGCGCATGATTTCCTGGTCCGAGGTGTCGGCCGAGGTGGCTCCGCTGCTGGCCTCCAGGGCGGCGACCGTCGCCGTGATCTCGGACCGGCGGTTGGCGAGGGCCGCGATCTGCGCGATCTTTTCGTCATGGGCGCGCGCGATGGCGCCGGTCCCGTATTCGCCGCCGATCTCGAGCTGGTCGGCGCGAAGGTCGAAGAGGCGGGCGACGAGTTCGCCCTCGCGCTCGTGGAGTTCCCCGAGACGGACGGCGGACCGGGCCTCTTCGGCCTCGGCGTTGCGCGCGAGATAGGCGCCGACGACGGCCTCGAGCTTGGCGGTGGCGAAGCGCGCCTCCCGGCTCATGGTCGTCAGCACGATCAGGCTGTCGGAGCGCCGGATCTCGATCGAACCCGTAAGGTCGGACACGCTCAGGTCGGCGGCGAGGTCCGGCCGTTCGGCGGCCAGCGTTTCGACCGCCCGGGACATGACCGGGTGGGAGGCGACATAGCTCGTCTCCGCCCGCACGAAACTGTCGAAGGTCTTGAGAACGGAATCGTCCCCTGTCGCGTAGAGGATGTTGGATTCCTGCGGGAACACCCTCAGGATCGCCTGCGACTGGTAGAGCTGCACGCCCGAAAGGTAGCCGGCGACGCCGAGGCCCGCCCCGAGCATCATCGCGCCGCCCAAGGCCGCTTTCCAGCGCCCCCGCATGGCACGGGTGGCCGCGCCGATCGGGTTCGGCTCGGGCGCCTCGGGCGCGGCCGCGACGAGCGGCTCCTGGTCGTCCTCTAGGGACCGGATCGCGGCGACGACGGTCATGTTCTCACCCGTTCACGCGGGTCGTGGCGTCGCGTTCCCAGCGAGACGCGCCGCGGTCGAGCAAAAGAGACAGGCGCACCCAGACCGAGAGCAACAGGAAAAAGGCGACCGGAAGCGCTTCGGCAGGCGAGACGACGGCGCGGCGCAGCATCGCCCGGGCGCTTCCGCGCTCGGGGCTGGCCTTGCCCATCCGGGCCACGTCGCGCGCGCCCCTGAGGCTGCGGCGGCGCACGTGCAGGAGGCTCGCGAGCGTCCTCGGCGCGCGGGCGACGAAGCGGCATCCGGGCACGAAGGCGATTTCGTGGGGCGCGAAACTCCGGCGGATGTATTCGTCATCCGCTGTGATGTCGGGCAGCGGAAAGACCCGCGCCGCGCCATCGGGCGACAGCGCGAAGAGGCCACCGAACTTTCCCTGCGAGAAATAGGGGTTGGCTCGCCAGCCCTCGTAGAAGATCCGGACGGCCGGCGCGACGCCGGACGTTTCCACGTCCATCTGGCCGCAGGCCGCCTGAGCCGTGCTGTCCTGCAGGGGCGCCAGCAGGGACGCGAGGGCCTCCGCCGTGACGTCGAGATCCGCGTCGAGGCAGACGATCGGCGCGTCGGGATCTGCCGCGCGATAGCCGAGGTTCAGCGCGTGGCACTTGCCCGCGCGCTCGGTTTCGATCACCTCGGCCTGCGGCAGCGCCGCGCGGGCCCGCGCCGCCGTCGCGTCGGTGCATCCGTTGGCGATGACGATGATGCGGAACCGTCCGAGCGGGAGGCCCCGCGAAAGGTAAAGGAGCGTCCTGCCGATAACGGCCGCCTCGTTGTGGGCGGGTATGAGGATCGTGGCGGATGTCATGCCGATTGCCTCCCCCGCAACCGGCTGCCGGTGCCCTTGCACTGGGGCTGGTTCCAGACGAACTCGCGGACGACCTCCAGCAGCGGGTCGAGCGCCTCGCACCCCGCCTGCACCCGCGTCCGCGGCGCCTCGAAGCCACGCGCCAACGTCGCGTCGAGTTCCGCGTGAAGCGCCTCGCCGTCATCGACCACGGTCACGTTGGACAGGCGCGCCATCTCGCGGACCGTGTCCTGCTGGTGGTCGTTGCGATGCTCACCGAATTTCGCACGGCGCGGCATCAGGATGAGCGGCTTGCCGAGCTCTGCCGCCGAAAGGATGGTTCCCATTCCCGCGTGGGCCACGACGAGCCGTGCCTCCTGCAGCCGTGCGAGAAACGCGTCCTGGCTCAGCCGCGAGACGGTCTCGATATGGCGGAAGCTGCGGCGGCTCGCGCCGGCCTGCGCCACGATATGGACGCCGGGTCTGGAGGCGGCCCAGCTGTCGAGGCCAAGCAGAAGGCGATCGAAGGGCAGTTGCGTGCCCACGGTGGCGAAGATCATGGCGGTGTCCTTTCCTGTGCCTGCTCCCGTGCCCGCGGGTCAGATCACGGCGCCGCGGTATTCCGCGCCGGTGATTTCGGCCACGCGCGGCCACTGGGAGAGAACGCGGTCCGCGACGCCCAGCGCGAGGCGCGCCGAGATCGACAGCTCCCGCGCGTTGGCGATGCTGTCGATGAACATCGTCCGGGCGCCGATCAGCCGCGCAAGCCGGATTGCCAGGAAACCGCCGGCCGCCCCGGTCGACACGACCACGTCGGGCCGGACGCGGAGCACGATCCAGGCCAGCCGGACAAGGCAGAGCAGGAGCCGCAGGGGCGTGTCCTTGTTCGCATCCGGATAGACGTGGACGCGACCCGCGTCCTTGCCGGTGGCGGTCGTCGCGTCGGTGACGGCGTAGTGCACCTCGGCGCCGGCGAAGGCGGGCTTCAGGCGCTGCATCTGGACCCAGTGCCCGCCGCCCGAGGAGACGGCGAGAATGACGGGGCGGGTGCGCTTGGGCTTGAGCATGGGATGGTTTCCACTGTCCTGACTGCGTTGTTCGCAATCTGGATAACACGAGTTAACCATCTGAAGAAATTGCGTAAAAAGCAAGATGCGACGCTAAGCCGGACAGGTCCGCCTATCCTTTCGGATGACCGGGCGCGCGTTCCGGTGATTGAGGATCTCCTTGTAGAGATCGACCATCCGTTTGGCCTTGGACGACCAGATCCCCTCGCGCGCGACCTTGCTCCGCGCGCCGTCTCCCAGCCGTGTCCTCAAGGCAGGGGATGCCGCAAGGTGGCGCAGCGCGGCGGCGATGTCCTCGGCATATCTGCGTGGCTCGGTGACCGGGACGCGGAGGCCCGAGGCATCGTCCACGATGAAGGCCGGCCCGCCCCGATCCGCAGTCACGACAGGCAGCCCGTGGCGCATCGCCTCGTAGATGACGCCGCCGGCTGCTTCCCGAAAGGACGGGAAGCAGAAGACGTCATGACTTTCGTAGAGCGCCTCGACCTGCGCATGCGGCACCCGGCCGAGGAAACTCACGCGCTCGGCCACGCCCAGGCGCTCGGCCTCCGCGCGGCAAAGCTCCAGGTCCTCCCCCGCTCCGGCGCTCGTCAGCGTCACCCCGGGCAGGTCCGGCAGGTGCGCCAGCGCCCTGACGGCATCGCGCAGGCCCTTGGTGCGCACGGCGCGGCCCACATGCAGGACACGCATCTTCCCGTTTTCAGCAGCCCGCGCATGAACGGGCGCCACATCGTCGGCGCCGAGTTCCAGCACGCTTTCGAACCGCCTCAGCGGCACGTCGGCCAGCACCTCCTCCACGTAGGGGGCGACGCCGAGGATACAGTCCGCGCGGGCATAGCTCTGCCGCAGCCACGGGTCGTGACGGAACCTGTAGGCATCGAGCGCCCGGAGCCGCGTGAAAAGCGGGGCGCTCGCGACCTCGGTGCGGAAGGCTTCCGGCGTGTCGAGCGCGCCGCCGAGCGGGCCGATCACGTAGGGGATGTCGAAATGCCGGAGCGGCGAAGCATAGCGCGCCGCCTGCGGCATCAGCTGGTGAGCGAGGTCGAAGCGGTCGCCCCGCGCCAGCGCCGCGCCGATCCAGCCGCGCACCCGGCCGGCGAAAACGGGCCAGGCGGGCTTGAGCATCGCGTTCAGCCGCTCGTGGGTCATCGCCCAGGCGGGCTCGGGCCATGTGACCACGCGGGCCGCCGGCAACTGCGCCGCGACATTGCCGCGGCCGGGTCGCTGGAAGGTCAGGACGGTCAACTCGACGCGTGCGCTCAGCGCCTCGGCCCATTTGAAGGCCATGAGCGCCTCGCCCACATCCGTGCCGTCCACGTTCGGGGCGACGAGAAGGACCTTCACGGCCGTGCCTCCTGCGGCAGCGCCGTGGGCCAGGCCTTGGGCCAGGCCTTGGGCAGGTCGGCCACCACGGCCAGGAAATGCCGTGCTCTTGCGCGCGCTCCCGGTCGCCCCAAAAGCGAGACCGCAGACCACAGCACCGCACGGGACGCGTTATGGGCCGCGAGGATCGTGAAACAGGCAATCGCGGCGGCGAGCCCCCCGTGCTTGCGGTGGAGCCGCGTGGTCCCCTCCGTCATCAGCACGTCGCGGCGGTGGTCGAGCTTGCTTGCCGTGCCTTTGCCGTAATGGGTGATCTCCGGGATCGGCGCGAAGACCAGTTCCCAGCCGGCCCGCGCGAAGCGGTGGCACCAATCCGTCTCCTCTCCGTAGAAGAAGAACGCCTCGTCGAGGAGACCCACCTCTTCCATCGCCGCGCGGCGCACGAACATGGCCGCGCCCGAGATGACGTCGACCCGGCGCTCGGTGGCGCGGTCCCAGCCGGTCATCCGGTAGCCGTCGAGCCGTGCCACGCGGGTCAGGCCCAACGTCTGCATGGCGAGATGCCGCAGCGAGGGAAAGGCGCTGCTCGACGGCTGGATCGACCCGTCCGCGTTCAGGACTCGCGGACCCATGACGCCGACCGATGGGTGCGAGTCCAGCCATGCGACGGCCTCGGGCAGTACGTCGCCATGGACCAGCGTGTCGGTATTCAGCAGCATGATGTGCCGCCCCCGAGCGATCCGCAGCGCGACATTGTTGCCGCCCGCGAAGCCGAGGTTGCGGCCCGTCTCGATCAGCCGGACGGTCGGAAACTCCTCCCGCACCATGTCGGGCGAGCCGTCGGCGGACGCGTTGTCGACAACGAGGATCTCGGCCTCGAGGCCGCCGAGCCCCGCGAGAACCGAGCGCAGGCAATCCCGCAGCAGGTCGATGGTGTTCCAGTTGACGATGACGACGGACAGCTCCATGGGACCTTCCTCCTTGCGATGATCAGAACAGGCGGGCAGGCCGAAGTGCCCTTGCGGGGAGCTTCGGCTTGGCAGCCGGGACGGGGCCGGGGACATTCTGCGGCTCGGGCCGCGCGTCGAGCAGCCAGGCGCCGGCGCCGATGAGAAACAGGAACAGCACGAAAAGCGCGTTCCACAGGTGCACGGTGGCCGCCGCGACGGTGATCCCGAAAAGCGTGAAAGCCCAGGCATGGCGCGCGCGGCGCCATTCGGGCGGCAGGTTCTTGCGCTGCCCCACGGTCCAGATCAGCCCCAGAAGCAGGGCCACGAGCATCAGGAAGGCCGGAAGCCCGTAGCGCACGGCGACCACCAGCCAGAAATTGTCCATGCTGTCGGACATCCATGAAGGCCGCTCCCAATCGCCCAGGCCGATGCCGAAGATCGGATGCCGCGCGACCTCTGCCGTGCCGAACTCGAAGATGAGGATGCGGTTGTAGGCGGACTGAGGCGAGAAGGTGAAATTGTTCACGAAGACATGGAAGGGCGTCTTGGTCGAGAAGAGGTCGATGGCGATGTAGGTCAGCCCGAACAGCGAGAAAAGCGCAGCCCAGCGGCCCTTGATCTTGCCCAGCACACGCTCCCATGCGGCGACGAAGCCTTGCATCATCAGGACCACGTAGGGCCCGCCCGAGGCCGACATGAACGTGGCCAATCCCACGCCGATGACCTTGGCCATGCCCTTGAAATTCATCAGCCGCCGCTCGGCGATCACGAAATAGGCGAGCGAGAAGGCCGATGCCGAGAACACGCCGTAGAGGATCGGGTGATCGAAGGGGCCGAACGTCCGCTCGAGCCCCATGCGCGGATCGATATAGGGCGCCATCGGCCCGCCCAGCGCGCCTGAAATGCCGTCATGCAGGATGTGGATGCCGGTCAGCGCCTCGGGCACCGTGAAGATCAACGTGGCCAGGACCAGCATGACGTAGGCTCGGGCGACGGCGGCGAAATCCTCGTAGGACCGGACGTAGAGCCGCGCGAGCAGGTATGCGCCCGCGAATTCAACGACGTAGATGCCGCCCGACTCGATCCCTTGCGCCAGCCCGCCCCATTTGATCAGCGCCAGGATCGCCCAGCCGCAATGGGCAAGAACCAGCAAGTCGAACAGGTGCATCCGCCCCTTCCGGCCTGACAGGAGTTGCACCAGCATCGGCAGGAACATCACGATCAGGACCATGCGATAGGCCGACAGCCGCAGGCCGCCGAGATTCACCGAAACGGCCGTCGGCAGCATCATCGCCACGAAGAACAGCGCGACGGGGACCGGCACGCCCAGGATCCTGCGCGAGGACGAGGAGGATGCGACGGCCGCCATGGCTAGACCGCCATGCGGCGGCGGCCGAGTGTCGGGCGTTCCACCGCGTACCAGCTCGCCATGGCGAAGGGCGCGGTCGCGGCGAGGCTCGTCAGCGCGAGCGTCCAGGGGCCGATCCCCGGCTGCAGGTGGACGACCGTCTGCGCCACGGGCCAGCCGTAGATGTAGACGCCATAGGAGAAATCGCCGTCGAGCGACAGCTCGGGCGCGCGGAGCGCGATCGCGAGACAGGCGTAGCCAAGTATCGCGACCGCGAATGGCCAGGGCAGGAACGGGATCACCGGGACGAACAGAAGCGCCGCAACGGGGCGCAGGGCCACGCGGTCGCGGAAGACATGCGCGGCGATCCCGAGCGCGAAGGCGAAGAAGAGCGGCGCGAAGGTCGCGATGCGCCCGGGCAGCGTCTCGGCAACCAAGGCCGCCATCGCGGACAGCACGACGAGGCCCAGAACCGCACGGGGATGCCGCGCGCCACCGGCCACCACGAAGAGGAAACAGACGGCATAGGCCGCGACTTCATGGAACAGGCTCCACAGGGGCCCGTTGACCACATCGGCATAGGGGTTGCCGGCGAAGGCGCCCGTCACACGGTGTTCGATCGACACCAGCGTCAGCGCGCGCAGGAACCACGATGCGGCCTCCGTGGATCCCGCCGTGGCGCCGCTCGCATAAGCCAGCGACAGCGTCACCAGCAGCGCAGCGCCGAGGCCGGGCACGATCCGGCGGGCGCGCGCGGACCAGAAAGCTGCCGCGCTTCGCCGCTCCGCGCTGGCTGTCACGAAAAGGCCCGAGAGGAAGAAGAACAGCGCCACGGCCCAGCCGCCCAGCGCATGGCCGGTCAGCCCTGCGAGCGGCTCGGGCGTGCCGGGCCCTAGCGCCAGCGGCCAAGCGTGGCTGACCACCACGCAGGCGGCCAGCAACAGCCGCAGCGTGTCGAGGTTGCCGGTCCGGCCCGAGGCGAGTGCGGCGCCAAGCGTCATCGTGCAAGCCCCGCGATCCTGACACGGCGCCACAGACGCTCGCGGATCACCCGCTTCCACGTACCGGCGAAGGATTGCATCTTGCCGCGCAGTGGCAGGCCGAGCCACAGGCGCAAAAGGCCCTGCCCCCGGTCGCGCGGGGCGGGAAGTCCGAGCAGGCGCATGGCCGCGCGGCGGCCCCACACGGCGCCATGGGTCGCCCTGAGGTTCGGCTGCGCCCTTGCGATGACGTCACGGCGCCGGGTCTCGGCGATCAGCGCGCCGGCTCGGATCGCAGCCTCGACAAAGGCCTTGCCGCGCGCCGTGCGCGCCACGATCAGCGAACGGCCGGCATCGGTGTCTCCGCCCGGCGGCGCGTGCCACGGGTCGCCCACGGAGATATCCGCGAAGGCGCCTGTATGGTCGGAACAGACCCGGCAGCGCCAGCGGCGGTCCGATTGCAGGACCCGGCCCCAGCCCTCCGCATAGGAAATGCCTTCGCTGACGTGCCGCGTGCCGTCGCCGTCGATCCACTCCGCCTGCATCAGGCCCGGCCAGCCCTCCCCGCGATAGCGCAGATCCACCAGGTTGCCGTCCTTCGGCACGCCAAGCCGGTCGAGCAGGCGGTCGGTGGCCACCAGGTTGGGCGCGCCCGCGCAGAAGATCGCGATGGTGAGGGGAACCTTCGATGCCAGCGTCGCGTCGGTCTGCATCGCCTTGTGGGCCGAGGCAACATCGCAGGGCTTGCCGATGAAGGCCACGTTCTCGTCTCCCCCGGCGATGGTCCCGAGGCTTTCGGCGGGACTTGCCTGCGCGTAGCGCGAGCCCGCGCCCCTCAATAGGCCGGCGCGGTCGCGGCTGATCACCGCCTCGTTCAGTCGCGGATCGTCCGCGCGGGCCGCGATATGCGCGACCCCGTCCGCGGCACCGCTCGACAGCGCGAAATCGGCGAGCGCGGTCACTGCGCCGCCGGACGATCCGCGGTGACGGATCTCCTCGTCGCTGGCCCAGCCTTCCCAGGCCGCGAGGACTGGCCCCCAGTCGCGGTCGATGGCATCGGATCTGTCGAGGTCGTGCCACGTCGTCGTCGCGCCTGCGCACCACGACCGGGCGTCCTCGGCGGCGCGGCGTCCCTCGGGGCTTGCCTCGACCACCGGTCGGCGGCCGTTGACCGGGTCGTCGATCATCCGGATCAGGTCCGGAAACGCGCCGGCGCAGGCGCCGCAACCGGTGCAGAGGTTGCGGGACACCATCGTGGAGATCGGATCGGAACTCATGCGAAAGCTACCTTCTGCGGGGGGCGGGAGACAACCGGGCCGGCGAGGATCCAGGCGCGCAGCGTGGCCCCGGCCTCGCCCGCCGCCGCCGCCGCCGCGATGGCCGCAAGCGGGAGACCCATGGCCGCGAAGATGGCCGCCGGAACGAGCGCCAGCGCCCGGACAAGGTTGGCGCGGGCGGGATCGCCCGTGCGCCCCTTCGCGACCGCCAGCTGCGAATATGGCGTGCGGAGGACCCGGAACCCGGCGGCAAGACCAACGGCGAAGGCGAGTGCCAGATCGGGCCGAAGCGCTTCCCCGTAGACCAGCACGATGGCGGGTGGCGCGACAACCGTGAAGCCAGCGACCAGTGCGGCGGCCAGACCGGCATGGGCGGCGAGAACAGGGCCCCAGACCTCGGTCAGCCTGCCAAGCGCGAGCGCCTGCCGAAGCTGCGGCAGCACGATCGAGGCCGCCGCCCGGCCCACGATCTGCGCCGGCATCAGCGCCAGTTGCAGAACGACCCCGTAAAGCGCGAGCGTCGCCCAGTCATAGGCCCACGCCACGATCATGCGGTCGGCGTAGAAGGTGAAGAAGAGCAGCACGGCGTTCAGCATGAGAGGCGCGCCGAACCGCCAGACGCGCAGGAGCGCCGGGGGCGAGAACCGGACGCGGTAGCGGCGCGCGGCGATCAGGTGGGACAAAAGGACGAAGGCGCTTGCATGCGCGATCAGCACCCAGACCATCGCCCTGTGGTCGCCGAACAACGCCACTGCGGGCATGATCGCGGCCGCCATCGCCAGCGTCGCGCCGCCTTCGACGATCGTCATGGGCCTGTAGCGCAGGACCCGCTCGGCGCGCCGGAAATCGAGATTGGCGAAGCCGCGCAGAAGTGGAACGACCGCAAGCCACGCATAGGAGGCCGAGGAGGGCCCGTCCGCGAACAGGGCTGCAAGATGCGGCGCCACGCAGATCAGAAGGATCGCGCCGATGATCCCGCGCAGGACCAGCGCGCCCTGCAGATTGGCCTGCAGCCCGGCGGAATGCCCGTCTCGCGCCTGCACCATGAGCCTCTCGACGCCCACGTCGCTGGCCATCTCGACCAGCCGGACGGTCAGGGCCAGCATCATCGCGCGGCCCAGCTCGTCCGGCCCGATCGCCCACGCAAACGCGACGGACCGGCCAAGCGCCGCGGCTTCGGCCAGCACCGGCACCGCCCAGGCCAAGGAGCGTGCTTTTGCGCGGGCGACGGCCATCGCGATCAGAGTCCCGCCTGCCGGGCGATATCGTCCATCTCGCGGGAGGCGCGGTCGCGCAGGTCCGCGACCCGGCCGGCCAGGTCCGCCCGGCGAACCTGCCGGCCCCGGTAAGAGGCGAGGCCACGCTCGGCTATTCCGCGCGCGTCGAGTTGCCTCAGGTCGGCCACTTCGTCCCCGATCCCGCATTCGGAAAACACGCCATGGGCCTTGTCCGAATATCCGAGACCCAGTGTCGGAACGCCCGAGGAAAACGCTCCGATCGTCGCATGCATGCGCGCGCCCGCGAACCAGTCGAGCCGGGCGAGAACCCATTTCAGCTCCATCGCGTGCAAACGCTCCCCGATCACGCGAACGCGGCCTGCGCCCAACTCGCCGAGGCGTCTCACCAGAGCCCGCGCGGCATCCAGATCGCTTTCGGCGTCACCGTCGGGACGGTGGACATGGGGCACCAGAACAAGCCTGAGGTCGGGATCGCCCTCCAGCAGCGTGCGGGCGAGCGCCTCGATCTGATCGCAATGGCTGTCGGCGAGGCCGAAGGCCCGGCGTGCGCCTGCCGCGTCGTTGCTGAGAAGTCCCGAGACGTTCAGCCCCGCCAGCGGAAAGCCGCGGTCGGGCGCGAGCCAGCCCGCCAGATCGCGGTCCAGCATTTCCGGTTCGCGTTCCGGCAGGGCGACGGCCACATCGACGCCGAGGCGATGGCGCGCCGGGTCGAAATCGGGCCCGAGCGCGTCCTGAAGGAAGGCGTGGCTGTCCGCGTCGCGCACCCAGATCGCCGCAGCCCGGCGCAGCACCTCCACCGCCTCGGACCGCGATCCTGCGTCCTTGAACGGCCCCAGCTTCTGCGGCAGCAGCACGAGCGGCACGCCCGCCGTCAGCGCCATCCGCTTGGTCAGGATCATCGCACGGAACCGCTTTGGTCCGTAGAGATCGGTGAAACTGTCGCCGCCCGAGATGTCGAGAACCGCCTGCGCGCGCGCCACGGCCCGCGCGGGTGCCGTCCGGCCGATCCCGGCGCGCAGCAACGCATGGGCCGTGCGCAGGCTGTCGCCGCGCCAGAACCGCCGGTTATGGGTCAGGCCGACCAGATCGACCTGCGTGCCGTTCCAGTCGGCGCGGCGCAGGCCGATGCCATGATCGGCCACGGTCATCGTCCCGGCACCCCTGCGGACAAGCCCGGACACGACCGAATGGCAGAGGGCGCTTACCCCCTGGTTGCCGGTATCCGGCGCTGCATTCAAAAGAGTGATCATCGGGAACCTCGTCTTGTGTCGGCGAGGCATAAGCCGAGTCGCGCATCAGGTCGCTCGCGCACCAGGCGAGGTTCCGGACCGCTCGGAGGGGTCGGACCATACGAATGGGTAGGTCGGGGCGCCCGGGCAGGTGTTGCGGGTGCGGTCGGACGGGCGATCGCGCACCCGGCCGGGCGGGTTCACACGAGGTTGCGGTCCCGCGCGATCATGGCCGCATGGGTGCGGTTCCTGGCACCAAGCTTTCGTGACAGGGTCTTGGCATGCAGCTTCACGGTCGCCTCGTGAAGATCGTAGTCGAGCGCGATTTCCTTGTTGGACTGCCCGCGACAGATGCCCTGAAGCACCTCGAGTTCGCGGCTGGTCAGGATCTCGGACGTCGTTTGCGTCTTTTGCTGCATGAAGTTGAACGGGGCATAGACCTCGCCGGCGGCCATGAAGCGCGCGGCGGTGATCATGGATTTCGGTGCCAGTGTCTTCGGCACGAAGCCCGCGGCCCCGGCCGCGATGACTTCATCGGCCAGCGCGCGCGTGGTCGTGCCCGAGACGATCGCCACGGGCGTGTCGCCCATCGCGGTCTGCATCTGGCGAAGACCATCGAGGCCGTTCATGCCCGGCATGTTGTAGTCGAGCAGAACGAGATCATACGCCGGGTCGGCCTTCACGACCAGTAGCGCATCGCACAGCGAGCCCGCCGTGGCGACTTCGGCCTGTCCCTCGGCGACGAGAAAAGCGGCCATGGTTTCCCGAACGAGATCATGGTCGTCAGCGAGCAGGATGCGCATGGAAAATCCTCCAGTCAGGCCGGCGCGCTGCCGACCTGTGACTAATCACTAATTTGCCGGAGGCGATGGTCGCACCGAAATACGTCCTTTTTGAGCCATCGCGACGGCCGGTCAGGTACCATCCACTTGGCCCGCGATTCAATTTCCATTGTGCACGGTCTTGCGGAGTATCCGGCGAGGCGACCTATCCGAAAGCGTAGAATTCCATACCTTTGCCCAAATGACGCCGGGGTCGTTCTGTGCAATCACGCCTGGGTGCAGACCCGGAGGAAACCGCCATGACCCTTGCCACGTCCATACGAAACCTCGCCCCCTCGGTGGCGTCACTTGCGGCGGCGCTGGCCCTGACGCTCGCGGGCCCTGCGGCCGCGCTCGAGCCTGCGGAGGGCGAGGTGCTGCTCAGCGTGACCGGGGCGATCACCGAGACCAACGCCGACGGCGCGGCCGAGTTCGACCTCGCCATGCTGGAGGCGCTCGACACCGTGGTGATCGAGACCTCGACGATCTGGACCGATGGCATCCAGACATTCGAAGGTGTCGAACTGTCCGACCTGCTTGCCGCCCTGGGGGCGGAGGGCAGCGTTCTGCGGGCGGTCGCGCTCAACGACTACGCGGTGGACATCCCGGCAAGCGACGCCGTGGAGGGCGGGCCGCTGGTGGCTTTCCGGCGCAACGGTGCGCCCATGAGCCTCCGCGAGAAAGGGCCGCTCTGGATCGTCTATCCGTTCGACAGTTCTCCCGAGTTCCAGACCGAGCAGATCTATTCGCGCAGCATCTGGCAGCTCGACAGGATCGAGGTTCAGCGCTGAAAGGATGGGCGGAACCTCGGCGCAAGCCGACTGCGCACGTCGCCAGCAGCAGCCGGCGACGCGCCTTCGGCGCCGCCATGGCCGCGTTCGGCCTTGCGCTCGTCGTCTTCTGGCTGGTGCAGATGGCGCAGGAGGTCCGGCAGGAGATCGACGCGCTCGCGACCGCCAACTCCGACAGCACGCAATGGTCGCTGGCCCAGACCGATGTCGAACTGCTCGCGCTGAAATGGGCCATCGCGGCGGCTGAGGCGGACGGCGGCGCGTCCATCGCCGATGTTCGTCGCAGGTTCGATGTCCTTTACAGCAGGATCCAGACGCTCTCGACGAGCCGCCTCTACGCAGTGCTGCGAAACGACCCGGAGGTTGCCGCGGCGCTTGCGCGGATCCGTGATTATCAGGCCCGGAACATCCCCCTGATCGACGGTGGCGACGCGGAGTTGATCGCGGCGCTGCCGGAGCTTGCGGCCCGCACCGAAGCGATCCGGCCGGATGTGCGGCAGGTGACACTGACGGGGGTCGGCGTTCTGGCGCAGGACGCCGATACACAGCGGCGCGGGATTGCCGAAACCCTCACGCAGGTGTCGGCGCTGACCGCGAGCCTGTTTTTCGTCCTGGTCGTCCTGCTCGTGCTTCTTGTGCATTTCGCCCGGCGCGAACAGGAACGCGCACGCGAACACGGGCTGGTCCGGTCCCGCCTCGCGTCGATCATCTCCACGTCGCTGGATGCCGTCCTCGTCGTCGACCGCGACGGCCGGGTGATCGAGTTCAACGGCGCGGCGGAAGATATCTTCGGCTATTCGCGCAACGAGGCCATCGGTGCCTGCATGGCGGACCTGATCGTCCCCGATCACCTCAAGCAGGCGCATCGCGCCGGCATGGACCGCTACCTGAGCACCGGCGAAAAACGTGTCATCGGAAAGGGGCGTGTGCAACTCGAGGCGCGCAGGAAGAACGGCGAGCTGTTTCCGGTCGAGCTTTCGATTTCCACCGCGGATTCAGAACATGGAGAGCTTTTCGTCTCGTTCGCGCGCGACATCTCGCAGCGCATCGAGGCGGAGCGGGAACTTATCAAGGCCCGGGACGAGGCCGTCGCGGGCGAGCGGGCCAAGGCCGACCTGATCGCGGTGATGAGCCACGAAATGCGAACGCCTCTGAACGGAATGCTGGGCACGCTCGAGCTTCTGGACACCGAGGCGCGCGACCCCAAGGATCTGGAATACCTCGATATCATCCGCGTCTCGGGCCGGCAGCTTCTGCATCACGTAGACAACGTGCTCGAGATCTCGCGGGCGGAGGCCGGCAAGATCGTCGCCGCACCCGAGGCCTTCTCTCTCCCGGCGCTGGTGCGAGAACTGGTCGAAAGCCAGCGCGGCGTCGCCGAGCATCGCGGAAACGCCCTGTCGCAGCGGGTGCGGATCCATGGCCGGGACTACGTGGTGGGCGATCCAACGCATATCCGGCAAGTTCTGCTGAACCTCATCGGAAACGCCGTCAAGTTCACCCGCAACGGATCGATCACGGTCGAGGCCGAACGTCTCGGCGATGGCGATCTCGTGGAGTTTCGGGTGATCGACAACGGGATCGGGATCGATCCCACCGATCAGGACCGGGTGTTCGAGGATTTCGTCACGCTCGACTCGTCCTATTCCCGCGCCGTCGGCGGAACCGGGCTTGGGCTGGCGATCGTCAAGCGGCTGGTGGATGCGATGGGCGGCGAGGTCGAACTGGAGAGCGCCAAGGGTGAGGGCAGCCTGTTCCGGGTCCGTCTGCCCTTGCCGTGCGCGGACGACGCCCCGACGGAGGCCGCGCGCGACAGGCCCGACACGGCCGGGGCCTCCTCGGCCATGCCCGTCAAGCCGCTCAAGATCCTGATCGTGGAGGACAATCGCATCAACCGCATCGTTCTGCGCGACCTTCTGGAACAGGACGGGCACGAGGTGGACGAAGCCCATGACGGGCAGCAAGGCGTCCATCGCGTCCGGCGGCGGTCCTACGACCTCATCTTGATGGATATCTCCATGCCGGTGATGAATGGGGTGGAGGCGACGCGGGCCATTCGGCAGTCCGAGGCGCCGGGCACCCGCCTGCCCATGGTCGCCCTGACGGCCCATGCAAGGGAAGTGGACAAGGAAGGGTTCCGCGCAGCCGGGCTCGACGACATCCTCCTGAAGCCGATCACGCGCGAGGGTCTGCGCGCCATCGTCAGGCGGTTCTCATGCCAAAGCGCGGAACCTGAAACCGGCATCACGTCCGAGGCGTCCGCGTCAACCCGGTCGGTGCTGGATCACGGCCATGTCGAAGGCCTCGCCGTCGCACTGGGTCAGGACAGGATCGGGGACCTCATCGGCGACTTCCTGGCGGAGATGGACGAGGCGATCGGGGCCATCTCGGGGCAGGTTGACGCGGGCGATGTCGACAGGTCCCTGCGCGAACGGGTGCACAAGGCGGCGGGGTCCGCCGCGCTCTTCGGGGCCGAAGCCCTGCATGCGACGCTCGTGGCCGTTCAGGATCGGATCGACGACGGCATGGCATGCGAGGCAGGCCACGGCGCCGCGATGCGACGGATCTGGACCGAGACGTCCGGGGCATTGCGCCAGCATATCGGGTGATCTCCCGCGGCGCCCGCTGTCCGGCTGCCGGTCGCTTGCCGTTTCTCCGGCGCCGGTCGAGATCAGGGCCGCGTCACTCCCGCAAGATCCACATCGACCCGCTCGGCAAGGCTCACGATGCTGTCATGCAGCAACTGGATCGCATAGGCCGGGTTGTGCACCCATGCACCGCCATCCTTGGCCACGACCTGGTAGTTGTAGGCCGCCATCAGCAGGCGCGGCGTCCAGCTTGCGTAGCGGTTGGGAAAGGCCGCCTCCTCCGGGCCTATGGTTCCGTCTCCGTTACTGTCGTTGAAGAAATAGGGGAAACTGTCGGAGGAATAGCCGATCGGCGTGCCGGCGATCTCGCGGCCATAGGTGACGATCGCTTCGCCGAGCATGGCGTGCAGGCCCTCGATCTCGGTGATGATGCCGCCGCTGGTGGAGCCGTCTCCGTCGAAATCGGCATGGCGCGTGCGTATCGCGGTGATGTCGTTCACGCCCTGATGGCAGGCGATGCAGCCCTCGGTCTCGACCTCGGTCGAATGCGGCTCGTGGCAGGCGACGCAGGTACCTGCGCTTGCCACATGGGTGAAGCGCCCTGCGTAGGTTAGGTCCGGATACTGGAAGCCGCCGCGCACCTCGGCGCCGTGCATCACCGCGGCCGCCACGCCGTAGTGCACGTTGATGAAGCCGAGATCCTCCGACACCGTGTCGAGGTCCATCCCGTCGGTCGCCGACAGGACGGTGTCCGTCGACGTCCGGCCCTGATGGCACATGGTACAGGTCGCCGAGCCGCCAAGACCGCCGATGGTCACGCCCGAGGGGAAGGGCACCGCGTCCAGCGCCTCGGCCTCGGACACGTGGCAGGAGGCGCAGCCGATCACGGTGTTGATCGTGCCGGGATGCTCCACCGTCAGGGGCGCGGTGTCATCGGCGCCGAGCCAGTCGAGCATGCCTGTCTCGGAATGGCACGCCGCGCAGGCGGGCGGAACCTCCCCATCCTCGTTCCAGTGGGTGAAGGACGGCGAATGGTAGTCGCTGTGCGGCCCCATGAGCCACGCCTCGGTGACCTCCGTCAGACCGAACTCCTCGGCGGCGAGCGGGCCGGAGGCCAAGATAGCGGACGCAGCGAGTTGAAAGAGGAAACGGACGGACGTCATGACGGTCTCCCTCGTACCTGATAGGGTGGGAGTGTTTCACACCGTCGCCGGATGACCTTAATCCAGATCAAGGACGCCAACCGCGTTGCAAGGGACTGAATCGGGAGCAGTCAGCAAGGAGTTGCCGCATGCAGGACGCCCGGTCAGGAACCGCAACGGCGGACGCGCGCCAGCCACCGCGTCTGCCTGCGGGCGTCGTCGCGGTGCTCTACCCTTTGGTGTGCATCGCGCCGCTCGTGCTCGCGGTGATGCGCGATGTCGCGCCGACCGTCACCTGGGAGATCGCGGCGGCCGGTCTGGGGCTGGTCGGCCTCGCCGCGATGGCGGTGCAGTTCGTGACGTCTGGACGCTTCGAGATCGTGTCGGGGCGCCTCGGGATCGACCGCGTCATGGCCTTCCACAAGACCGCGGCCTGGTGGGTCCTGGTGGCGCTCTTGCTGCATCCGGTCGTCTACGTGGTGCCGACCTTCCTCGCCGATCCCGCGCTCGGGGTCGAACGGCTCTGGGCCTACCACACGCTGCCGCATTACCGCAGCGGGGTCATCGCGCTTTCGGCGCTGATCCTTCTGGTCCTAGGGTCGGCCGTCCGCAAGCGCCTGCCCCTGCGCTACGAGACATGGCGCGCCGCGCATCTCGTCCTCGCGGCGGTTGCGCTGGGCGCGGGGCTGCACCACGCGGTCACCGCCGGCCGGTTCAGCGCCGGGGGGGCTCTCAACGGGTACTGGTGGGCCGTGGGCGCGGCCGTGGTGGCGGTCGTCGCCATCCTTTATGGCTGGCGCTGGGCGCAACTGCGCCTGCGGCCATGGCGGCTCGCCTCCGTCTCGAAGGTGGCCGACCGGATGTGGGAGCTCGACATCCAGCCCGCCGAGGGGACGCCCCCACTCGGCTACCGCGCGGGCCAGTTCGTCTGGATGACCGAGGGCGCGCGGCGTTTTCCGCTCTTCGACCATCCCTTTTCCATCGCCGACAGTCCCGAACGCCCGGGGCTGAGCCTCATCATCAAGGAGGCGGGCGATTTCACCAACGGCATCGGCAAGCTGGCCCCCGGAACGCCGATCGGGATCGACGGGCCTTACGGGCACTTCACGCTCGAGGGCCATGGCGACGACGCCATCCTCCTGATCGCGGGGGGCGTGGGCATCGCGCCGATCATGGGGCTGCTGCGCGATCTCGTGGCGCGCGGGCATGGGCAGCCGGTGCGGCTGGCCTATGCCGCCGGCACGCCGGAAAACCTCGCCTGTCTCGACGAGATCGCCGCGGCCGGCGCGAAGCTCGACCTGCGCCCGCTGCTGTTGAGCGAGACGCCGTCCCCGGACTGGACGGGCGAGACCGGATGGCTCGACCGCGAGAGACTCTCGGGCATGCTGGAGGGCCTCGACAAGCAGCGGACGGTCGCGCTCATCTGCGGGCCGGGGCCAATGGTGACGGCGGTCGCGGACGGGTTGATCGACCTCGGTATGCCGATGGATCGGGTGATGTACGAACGCTTCGACTATTCCGAAGGCGCCTCCCGGCTCGACACGCGGCTCAGATGGCGCTTCATCGGCATCGGGCTTGTGCTGGCGGCGGGTGTCGCGGGGTTCGTGGCGCTCCTCGGCTGAGACCGGGGCGGTGGGTCAGAGCGGAACCAGCAGAACGAAGCCGATCGACAGCCCCAGCAGGATGAGCGTCAGCAGCACCAGCATGGCGACATACCGCCGGTCGACCTCGAGCAGGCGCCCGAGATTGGTGCGCAGCCCCAGTGCCGAGATCGCGACGATCAGGCAGCCCTGCGAGACGGTGACAAGCTGCGTGACCAGCCAGTCCGGCAGGATGTCCATGTTGCCGAGACCGGCGAGTGCCACGAAGAGCACGAGGAACCACGGCAATCCCTTGCGTCCCTCGCCGGTTCCGCGCAGCGACAGCGCGACAAGCACGAGAACCACCGGCAAGAGCGCCACGCGAAGCATCTTCACGAAGACGGCAAGGACGCCGACCTCGTCGCTCACCGAATGGCCCGCGCCGGCGACCTGTGCGACGTCGTGGATCGTGGCGCCGATCAGGAACGCCGTCTCGGTCGGCGTGAAGTCGAGGGCGCGGAACAGGACCGGGTAGACGATCATCGCGAGCGTCGACAGCAGCGTCACCCCGGTGATCACCAGCAGCGTATCCGCCTCGCGGCCATCGCGGCGGGGCAGGACGCTGGAGATCGCGAGCGCCGCGGAGGCCCCGCAGATCGCGACCGAGCCGCCCGCAAGCAGACCGAAGGCCCGCCGCCGCCCGAACAGGTAGGACAGCAGAACGCCCGCGCCCAGCGTCGCGAGCACGAGGCCGGCCACGGCGATGACCGGCACCCAGCCCAGCACCGAGACGTCCCGTAGGTCGAGCCTCAGGCCCATCAGCGCCACGCCCCAGCGCAGCAGCGTCTGCGAGGCGAAATCCAAACCCTGCGCGCAATCCGACTGATCGGCCACGCCGTGCAGCGCCATGCCGATCAGAAGCGCCAGCAGCATCACCGGCGCGCCATAGCTCTGCGACAGGAAACCGGCCGCCGCGCCGACCATCGCGGCCAGCATCAGGCCACGCAAAAGCGCCGGTCCGTCCGGCACAAGACCGGCCGGCAGAAGGCCGGAGAGGCGCGACACCGTCAGCCCTGCGCGAGCGCCCGGTCATAGCCGAACAGCGCCGCCGAGCCGCCGGTATGCAGGAACACGATGCGTTCGCCCTTGGCGAAACGCCCCTTGCGGATCAGGTCGATCAGCCCCGCCGCGCCCTTGGCCGAATAGACCGGGTCAAGCAGGATGCCCTCGAGCTGCGCGAACATCGAGATCGCCTCGAGACCGCCCTCCGTCGGGATGCCATAGCCTTCGCCCACGTAGTCGGTGTTGGCGACAACGTCCTCGCGGGCGACGATGCCGGGGCATCCGAGCTTCTCGGCCGTCTTTTCGGCGAGGGCGAAGACATTGCCCTCCTGCGCCGGGCGGGGCGCGCGCACGCCGATCCCCAGAAGCGGGATCTGCGCGTTGCACGCTTTCAGCCCGGTGATCAGCCCCGCCTGCGTTCCCGCGCTGCCGGTGGCGTGGACGATGTGATCGACGACCAGCGCGCGGTCGTTGAGCTGCCCCATCAGTTCGAAGGCGCAATTGACGTAGCCCAGCGCCCCGGTCGGGTTCGATCCGCCGCCGGGGATGGTGTAGACGGTGCGGCCCTCGGCGCGGAACCGCTCCGCGACGGCTTCCATCTCGGCGTGCATGTCGGCGCCGCCGGGCCGTGTCTCGGTGGTGGCGCCGTGAAGGTGGTCGAGAAGGACGTTGCCGTTTTCCTTGTAGTTCGGATCGTTCGACCCGGTCCGGTCCTCCAGCAGCAGGTGACAGGCCATGCCCAGTTTCGCGGCGAAGGCGGCCGTCTGGCGGGCATGGTTCGACTGGGTGGCGCCCTGCGTCATGACCATGTCGGCGCCTTCGAGCTCGGCCTCGGCCATGAGAAACTCGAGCTTCCGCGTCTTGTTGCCCCCCGTCGAAAGACCGGTGCAGTCGTCCCGCTTGATCCAGATCTCCGGTCCGCCAAGCTCGGCGCTCAGACGGTCGAGGCGCTCCAGCGGCGTGGGCAGATGCGCGAGGAAGTGGCGCGGAAAGCGGGCGAGGTTCATCGGGTTTCGTCCTTATTTTGAGTTGTGCGTAAGTTAGCACCGCGTTTTCTTGAAATCGAACCGATATCTTGCATGATGACTTGCAATATTTGCATGTAGGGGGTGCCATGCGGCATGACTGGATCGCCGATATCCTCGCCGTGATCGACAGCGGGTCCTTCGCCCGCGCGGCCGAGCTGCGCAACATCACCCAATCCGCCTTCACGCGGCGGATCGATGCGATCGAGGCGCAGCTCGGCGGCCCGCTCTTCGACCGGCGGCGCAGGCCCGTGGCGCTTCTGCCTGCTGCACGGACGCTCGAACGCAGCCTGCGCACGGCCATGCAGGTCCAGTCCGGCCTGCTTCAGGAAGCGGCGGAAGTGGCCTCGGGCAGCGGGTCGATCACGCTGGCCTGCCAGCATGCGATCAGTGCGACGGTCTCGCCCGGGATCGTGCGCGCGCTCTCCGGGGCGGGGCTGGAGCCGGTGCGCATCCGCTCGGGCAACCGCGACGAATGCCTCGTGATGCTCCTGTCCGGGGCGGCCGATCTCGTCATCAGCTATGCGGTTCGCGATACCGGTCCCGAGACCGGCGGTTTCGAAGAGCGTTGCATCGGGCACGACCGTCTGATGCCGGTGGCGCATCCCGGGCTGTCGCGGCGACCCGATGGCCGCCTGTCGGTCGTGGCCTATCCGGCCGACGTCTTCTTCGGCGGTCTGGTGGCCGAGCTCTGGCTGGATCTGCCCGAGGGGGTGCTGCTGCATCGCCGCGCCGAGACGGCACTGACCCTCGCGGCCTACCGCTACGCCGTCGAGGGGCTGGCCGTGGCCTGGCTGCCCGAGGCGCTGGTCGCGGAGGATATCCGCGTCGGTCGTCTGCACCGGGTTGCCGATGCCGGGCCCGACCTCGCGCTCGAGATCCGGATGATCCGCCTCGCCGGAGGCGGGCGCGAGCGGGCGCGGCGCGGCTGGGACGTCATCCTCGATGCCGGCGGGCCGGTGTCAGAACGCCTCCCATAGCGCCTGTCCGACCGGGTCGAGCCGATCCGGCGAACAGAACAGCGAGATCGTCAGACGCGCGGTCCAGGACGGCCCGCCCATCCGCACCAGCCGGCCATCGGCCAGTTCCTCGGCGATGGAGAAGGCGGGGAGCCACGCCACCCCACTTCCCGCGAGCGCCTGACGCTTCAGCGCCTCGGCCAATGCGTCCATGTAGCGGACATCGAGCGATGTCTCCCGCCCCCCGACCGTGCGGTCGACGACGCTTCCCAGAAAGGTGTCGGGATCGTAGCTCAGGTAGGGCACCGCCCTCTGGCTGGGACCGCCCAGCGTCCAGCCGTTGCGCACGGCTGCGTTCTGCTGGGCGACGGGGATCAGGTCCTCGTTGCAGATGTCCTTGCGGGCGAAGCGCGTCTCGTCGAGGATCGGCTCCACATGCTGGTGCCGGTAGTAGAGCAGGAACTCGCAGCCCCCATCCGTCAGCAGCTGGCAGCAGGCGGCCATTGTGTCCGACACGACCCGCACGCGCATCTCCGGGATTTGCTTCGCGAATTCCGACAGGCGCGGCTGCAGGTAGTTCACGGAGATCGCATGAAGCGCAGCAATGCGCTGCTGCGGCAGTTTGCTGTGTTCGGCCGCGCGGATCGTCTGCCGTGCATCGGTCAGCTGGGCGAGCGTGACCTGCGCCGTCCCGAGAAACTGCCGCCCGGCGGGCGTCAGCTGCACCGGATAGCTCGACCGGTCGATGAGCGACGTGCCGACCCACGACTCCAGTGACTTGATGCGCCGACTGAACGCCGACTGCGTCACGTTCCGCTCTTCCGCCGCGCGGGAGAAGTTCAGAGTGCGGCCGAGGCACACGAAATCGATCAGCCAATTGATGTCCATGGCGGCCCCGTGCGAACCCTGACGGCGAAGTCTATCGCCGCGCGCAGACTATGCAAGATCGGAATAGTTTATTGAGACATAAGCATTGGCGCGCGGACGGATGTCTCGCCTACCGTTGCGTCATCAGCCTTGTGATGTTCAGGGCCAAGCAAGCGACCGGGGCCACGAAGCGCCGGCAACCACCAAGCAGATCAACGGGGATCACCATGAAAAAGACCATCGCGACAGCCCTTTCGACCACTTTGCTGGCGGCGGGGCTCGCCCTGCCGGCCGCGGCCGAAACCATCCGCCTGTCCACCTATGTCAACGAGATCGACGTCCGCCACGAAGGGTTCCAGTATTTCGCCGATCTCGTCGCCGAGCGCACGGACGGCGAGGTGGAGATCCAGATCTTCCCCTCCTCCACGCTGCACGGCTGGTCCGAGGGCGTGGACGCGCTTCAGGGCGGAGTGTCCGATATCAGCTGGATTCCTGCCGACGAGCGGCTGCCCTGCTACCGTGTCACGTCGCTCTACCCGGCCATGGTCGACCTCGAGAACCAGGTGGCGATGGATGCCGCCTATGCCGATCTGATCCGCGCCGAGGCGGCGGAGGTCGGGCTCGTGCCGCTGTTCAACTCGAATTATTCCTACGACCAGGAATGGTGGTTCGACGAACCCATCGCCGATCTGGGCGACCTTCAGGGTCGGCAGGTGCGCTCCATCGGGCCGCTGGTTTCCATGATGATCGAGACCTGGGGCGGGTCGCCCGTCTTCGTGGCGCCGAGCGAGGTATTCCAGTCCGCCGAGCGTGGCGTCGTGGACGGCATCAACATGGGCGTGGCCACCTATTCCAGCTGGCAGCTCTGGGACGTGATGCCCTACATGGTCAATGGCAGCCTGTTCTACGGCAACATCATCTACATGATGAGCGAGGGCGCCTATGAGCGGCTGACCCCCGAGCAGCAGAGCATCGTGATGGAAGCCGCGGCCGAGACCGAAGCCTGGCTCCAGCCGCGCTACGAGGCCTGGGTCGACCAGCGCGTCGGCAACGCCGTGATGGCCGGCGGCGGCGCGGCCGTGTCCCTGTCTGTCGAGGAAAGTTCCGCGCTTCTGGGAAGCGTGCAGGAGACGTGGAACGCCGAGGTCGAGGCAGCCTGCGGCCCCGAACTGGCGAGCGACATCCTCGAGCTCTTCGCGGCGAACGCTCCCTGACGGGCGCGTGATCCGTGGCGCCGTGGGCCTGATGCGATGGCCCGCGGCGCTTCGATCCGGCATCATGGCAAAAACTCCATGGGGGGCGCGGCGGTGACGCAACTCGACCGATCGATCCGACTTGTCGAAAAGCTGGTGATCTGGCTGGCTGCGGCCGGGGCCTGCATCATCCTCGTGCAGATGGTCTGGATCAGCTACGGCGTCTTCACGCGGTACGCCCTCAACGTACCGGACCGGATGGTGACCGAGGCGACCGCGCTGCTTCTGTTTCCGGTCGCCTTCGCAGGCCTCGCCTACGCCCTGCGCGAGGATGCCTATCCGCGGGTCACGATGCTGACCGACCGGCTCCCGGCGACGGGGCGCAAGATCGTGGCGCTGGTCAACATGACGCTGATGCTGGGGGTGGGACTGTTCTTCGCGACGGCGGCGGGCAACGCCACGATCCGGGCCTTCAACTCCGGCTCGTCGTCCGAGATCCTGCTCTGGCCGCGCTGGATCTTCTGGGCACCGGGGGCCGCGTCCTTGATCCTTTTCGCGATCTATGCCGCGTTGCGTCTGGCGCGCATCGCCATCACCCCCGCCGAGGAGATGTGAGCGATGGAATGGTATGAAGTCGGTCTCGGGCTCCTCGGGCTTCTTATCCTGCTGATCGCGATGGGTCTGCCCATTCCCTTCGCGCTGGCGGCAGCGTCGCTGCCGTTCCTGTGGCAGATCCAGAGCTTCCAGACCTCGCTGGTGTCCTCCCAGCTCAAGCTCTGGGGGGTGTGGATCAACTACATCCTGCTGGCGGTGCCGCTCTTCGTGTTCCTGGGCGAGCTGATCGGAAGGTCCAATATCGGCCCGAGGCTTTACCAGTTCCTGCACCAGGGGGTGCGGGTGCGGGGCTCGGCCGCCTATGGCTCGATCGGGGCCTGCGCCGGGTTCGGCGCGGTCTCGGGCTCGTCCATGGTGGGGTCGCTGACCATCGGTGGCGTTGCGCTGCCCGAGATGCTGCGACTGGGCTACGGCAAGGAACTTTCGTCGGGCGTTCTGGCGGCGGGCGGCACGCTTTCGGTGCTTTTGCCGCCGAGCCTGATCCTGCTGTTCTACGGCATCGTCACCGATCAGAGCATTGGCGACCTGTTCATCGCGGGCGTCGTGCCCGGCCTCATCCTCGCCACGCTCTTCTCGGTGGTGGTGATGATCTGGGGCGTCATTCACCCCGACGACATTCCCGACAGCGAACAGGCCGCGCGCATGACCATGTTCCAGATCGGGGCCACGATCGGACCGATCGCGCTCATCGGCCTCGTGATCACGGTCGCGATCTATGGAGGCATCGCCACGCCCACCGAGGCGGCGGCCGTCGCGGCACTCCTGACGGTCGTGCTCGCCTTCGGGGTCGGCGGGTTGCGGTGGGACGGGTTCAAGGAGGCGCTTTTCTCCACCATGCGGACGATGGGGTATCTCGGCTTGCTCCTGTCGGCGGGGACGCTCTTCGGCTTCGTGCTGACCTACTACCGGGTGCCGCAGGAGTTCACCGAACTGTTCCTCAGCTTCGAGCTGTCGCCCTACACGGTGCTGACCATCGTGGTGGTCTTCTACATCCTCTTGGGCATGTTCCTCGAGCCTGTCTCGATGACCTTCATCACCCTGCCCACGATCTTCCCGTTGATGGCGGCGGCCGGGTTCGACCTGATCTGGTTCGGGGTCGTCTACACGGTGACGATGGAAATCGCGGTGCTGACACCGCCGGTGGGTCTGAACCTCTATGTCATACAGGGGATCAGTCGCGGCAAGGTCAGCATCGTTCAGGTCATCCGCGGCTGCCTGCCGTTCATCGCGGCGCTCGTGGTGCTGATCTTCCTGCTCGTCGCCTTTCCGCAACTGGCGCTCTGGCTGCCCGAGCAGATGAAATGACCGGAGCGGCAGGCGTGGATCTGCACATGGAGACCGTGACGGGCGCTGCAGCGCTTCCGGTCGTCATGGTGCATGGGTATCTCGGCGGATCGGCGCAATGGTCGGACCTGCAGGCGGCCCTTTCCGACCGGTTCAGCATCGTGGCGCTGGACCTGCCCGGGTTCGGGCGCGCCAGCGGGCATGCCGCGCCGGCGACGATCGCCGGCTTCGCGGAGCACGTGATCGCCGATCTCGACGCAAGGGGCATCGAGCGCTGCGTTCTCGTGGGGCATTCGATGGGCGGCATGATCGCGCAGGAGGTCGCCCGCAAGATCCCGCAGCGCCTCGACCGGCTCGTCCTCTACGGCACCGGCCCGCTGGGCTCCATGCCGGAGAGGTTCGAACCGCTCGACGTTTCGCTCGACAGGCTGCAGCAGGATGGCGTCGCCAAGACCGCGCGGCGCATCGCGGCCACCTGGCTTCTGCACGGGGATGCCCATCCCGGCTTCGAGGCGCTGTCGAGGATCGGTGCGCAGGCGGATGGCGAGGCGGCCCGGATCGCGCTCAACGCCATGGCCACATGGGACGGGCGGGCGAGCCTGTCGCTTCTGACCATGCCATCGCTGATCATCTGGGGAGACGAGGACCGGTCCTATCGCTGGCGCCAGGTGGAATACCTCTGGACGCATCTTCCGGCGGCATCGCTCGCGGTCATCCCCGGTGCGTCCCACGCGGCGCATGTGGAAAAGCCCGAACTCTTCCGGATGATCCTCGAGGATTTCCTCACCGGCTGACACCGGGGGCGGCGCGTCCGATCGGCCGGCCGCTTCGTCGTTCTCTCCGTCGGCCCGCGTACGTCCCATTCGCAAGACTGCCCCTCACCTTCCGGGGCGTTCGTGTTATTCTTTGAATGGGATTGTCGTGGATCGCGTGAGGGGGCACCGGTCCGGATCGAGACGGGCGTGGGGAAGGCTGTCATGAAGGTCATCATCGTCGTTTTCGCGGTCATCGGGCTAGGGCTTCTGGCCCTGTGGGGTCTCGCGCTCATGGACCGCCGGGCCGACCGGGCCGAGTGGGACAGGCTGACCGCGCTCCAGCCCGAGGATCCCGCGCGTTTCGATCCGGGCATGGTGGCCGACCTGCCCGAACCCGCGCGTCGGTACTTCGCGTATACCATTCAGCCGGGTACACCGCTTCTGCCGGTCGCGGTCATCGAGATGACGGGCGAATTCAGCCTCGGCACCAAGGACGATCCGCGCTACCAGCCCATGGAGGCGCGCCAGATCCTCGCCGCGCCGGAAGGCTTCGTCTGGGCCATGCGCACACGCGCAGGCATGCCCGTGTCCGGGTCGGACTCCGCAAGCTGGACCCGGTTCCGGATCTTCGGGATTGTCCCCGTCGGGCGCCTTGGCGGCGATCCCGACCACACCCGATCGGCCTTTGGGCGATACGTTGCGGAGGCCACGATCTGGGCGCCCGCGGCGCTCATGCCCGGGCCGGGCGTCTCATGGTCCGCCGTGGACGAGGACACGGCGCGCGTGACCATTGTCCACGGAGCGCTGGAACAGGCGGTCGATGTCACCGTCGACGAAGAAGGGCGTCCCACGGAAGTCTCGTTTCAGCGCTGGAGCGACGCGAACCCCGAGAAGGTCCACCGGCTGCAGCCTTTCGGCGCGGTGATGTCGGATTTCCGCGACGTGGGCGGCTATCGCCTGCCGTTCCGGGTCGAGGCCGGCAACATGTTCGGGACCGATGCGTATTTCCCCTTCTTCCGCGCCGATGTCACCGGGATCAGCTTTCCCGGCGCTGAGCCGTGACCGCGCGGGCGCGTGCGTCGATGGGCGGCAGACAGGGGTGGGGCCGGTGAGACAGGCTGCGGCCTTCGTCCTGCTGACCTTCGCCTTGTCATGGGGTGCTTGGGGTCTGGCGATCCTGACCGGCAGTGACGCGGCGGTCCTGCGGATCGCGGGCAGCTTCGGCCCCACGCTCGCGGCGCTGATCCTCGCGGGTGCCGCCGGATGCACCGCGCTGCGTCAACTGCTCGGCGGCTTCACCCGCTGGCAAGCGCCGGCGCGGGTCTGGGCCTTCGCGCTTGGCGCGACGGCGGCGGTGGGGCTTCTGGCGCTGTGGATCGACGCCGGGCTGGGCGGCACGCCGGACTGGCCCGGGGGCCGCGCGCTCCTTATCGCCCCGGTCGTCTTTCTCTGGGTGCTTCTGTTCAGCGTCGCGGGGGAGGAGACGGGTTGGCGCGGCTACCTGCTGCCAAGGCTGCTGGAGCGGACGGGCCCGGTGCGCGCGAGCCTCGCGCTGGGCCTCGTCTGGGCGCTCTGGCACCTGCCGCTCTGGGCGATGCCGGGCGATTTCCACGCCGAGATCCCGATGCCGCTTTTCGCGACCCAGATCCTCGCCGTCTCGATCCTCTACACCTGGCTCTGGCTGGAAAGCGGCGGCAGCCTGATCGTCGTGCATGTCTTCCATGCCGCGTCGAACACGACCTTGGGCCTTCTGCCCCTTATCCCCGGTGAGGGCGCGGCGGGTCTGCGCCCGCTCTGGATCGCGGTGGCGCTGCTGGTCGTCCTCGCGGCGGGCACCGCGCGGGTCATGGCGCGGAGGGCCTGACGGGCGGCCGGACGGTCCGGGCGCCGAAGCTGCGCACCGTCTCGACGAAGCTGCCCGTTTCGGTGAGAAACGGCGCGTGGCCCGATCCGTCGAACACCTCGATCCGCTTGCCCTGAGGGGCCTCGACCGTTTCGAACCATTCCTGCACCAACGGGACCGGCGTGTTCCAGTCGGACGCCCCCGAGATCAGCAGCATGGGCACCGGCATGACGGGGACTTCGGCGATCAGGTCGCGCTCCAGATACTCGGCCCACATCGGCCCGCTGCCGCGATTGGCCCCGTCGAGCCAGCGCCGGTAGTCTGGCAAACGGTATTCCGGCGCGGCAAGCGCGCGAGGCAGCATCGAAAGGAACGAGACGTTCATGCCCCCGCCCTTTGCCTCGACCTCCTGCATCAGCCGCACGTAAAGACCGTGATCGCGAAAGGCTTGCGGGTCCATTCCGGCGAGGCCTGAACCGGGTGCGACCTCCTCCAGCCAATCAAGCGCCAGCGCCGCGCCGCGCAGGGTGTCCACCTGCTGGCCGGTGCCGATGTATCCCGCGTAATCGCCAGGCCAGCCCGCCACGAGCCGCGCGCCCAGCATCGTGCCTCACGAATGGCCGAGCACGATCAGCGGCTGATCGCCCAAACGCTCGCGCAGGATCGCGGTGACCTCCCGCGCGTCCGCGAGGAACCGGTCGAGCGTCATTGTCGCCGGGTCGAAACCGCTTGGGTTCGATTTGCCCGCGCCGCGCTGGTCCCAGTGCACGACGACGAAATCGCGCTCCAGCGCCGCGGTGACGGCGCGGATGGGCATCTGCGCCGATCCCGGCCCGCCATGGAGCCACAGGAGGATCGGCGCGCTTCGGTCGGCCCCCCGGATCAGCAGCCACTGCGTCATGCCGCCGATCTCGGCTGGGACGAGATCGGCGATCGGATCGGGGCCGTCAATGGGCGGTGTGCGGGCGGGCAGGGTCTTCCAGACGAGGCCGCCGGCAAGAAGCGCGACAAGGGCGAGGACGGAAAGGCGGAGCACGCTCATCCCCTGCGCCTTGGTGCGATTGCCAGCGCCGCAAGGCCGAGCCCTGCGAGGGCCGAGGCGGCGGCAAGCCAGGGCCAGAGGCCCGGCAGGATCGAGAACAGGAACAGGTAGTCCCGTGTCGCGGCCCAGAGCGGCCAGAGGATGAGCACCAAGGCGATCCCGCCGGCCAGCACCCGCAAGGGCAGGGGGCGCCAGGCGTCGCGATATGCGCGCCAGAGGCCGAGTGCGGCCACGGCGAGGCCAAGGGCGATGGCGCCGCGTGCCGCCCGCTCGGCCCGGAGCACGCTCGCCATGCCGACGGGAGCTGTGCCGAGGCTCACCGACCAGTCCCGCAGGACCGTGGCGAAAAGCGGCCAGGCGCGCTGGCTGTTGGACAGGATCACGATGCCGTCGCCCGTCTCCGGAACGAGGTGCACGTGGCTCATCCAGCCATGGCCCTGCCCGCCATGCCAGACCGCCGCGCGCCCGTCCGAGAGCGTCTCGGTGAAATGACCGAGCGCGTAGCCTTGGGCGGCGAAACCGAACAGGCCGCCGACCGCGACCTCGGGGCGGTGAAGGGCGGCCACGCCCTCGGGCGAGAGAACGGGTTGATCCGCGCCCGCCATCCCGGCGATGGCGAAACGCGCGATGTCGGCGGCGGTGGCATGCAGCCCGCCCGAGGCACGTCCCGGGTAGACGTAAGTTGCCACGGGCCGCTCGCGCAGGTCGTGGCCCACGGGCATGTCCGCGCCGATCCAGTCGAAGCTGGCCCCGGTCATGCCGAGGGGCGAAAGCACCTCGCGCGCCATGAGCGCGCCGAAATCCTCGCCCGTGCAGTCCTCGATCACGAGTTCCAGCAGGTTGTAGCCGGTATCCGAGTAGGAAAACCCGGGCTCCGGCGCGGTGATCAGGGTGACGTCCTGCGCGATGTGCTCGGGCAGGTCGGGCCTCGGCCCCTCGGGCGGAAAGCGCGCTGCGTAGTCGCCGAGGCCGATACCGGCGCTGTGGCTCAGGAGCGCGCGGGGGGTGATCCGGCCTGCCCCCTCGGGCAGGGACCAGCGCGTCAGGCAATCGTCGACAGGCGCGTCTAGGTCGAGCCGCCCGGTCTCGGCCAGCCGCATCGCGCCCCAGGCGGTGACGGGTTTCGAGATGGATTCGACGCGAAAGAGCGCGTCGGAGGTCATCGGCCGGCCCGTCGCCGGATCGGCCATGCCGAAGGCGCCTGTCCAGACGGGCGCGCCGCCCTCGATCAGCACGACGACTGCGCCCGCGACACCGTCCGCCGCCATGCGCTCGGGTACGATACGCGCCAGCCGATCCGAAATGCCGCCATCGGATGAAGCCTTGGCTGCGAGGAGGGCAAACGCCAAGACACCCAAGACGACCGCGAGGCGCATGCGCTCACCGGATCAGGGAGATCGCCAGATCGGCGAGCGCGGCCTCGAGGGCGGGCACGAGGTCGCTGGTGTCATCCGCGATCCCCACATCGGTGTTGATCTGGAAGGCCACGGTCACGCCATGCGCCGCGTAATGGCGCAGGCTGGAGACATAGGCGGGGATCCAGCCGCCATGGCCATAGACCGGCCCGCGCGGCGTGTCGGCGTAGATCGCCACGCCCGCGCCGTAGTGGATGCCGGGCGCCTCCGCATCCACGGGCACACCGTCGAGCAGCCTGTCGAGATAGGGGCCCTCCATGGCCTCGCCGCCGAACAGCAGATGCCCCCAGCGCACCAGATCGGCGGAGGTCGAGGCGAAGCCGCCGCCGGCCGATTCCACCGCCGGGTTCCACAGAAGCCGCCCCTCGCCATCGGCGGTGCGCGCGGGCAGGCCGAAGGGGTTGTCGCGATCGACATAGCCCACCGCGAGACCGGGCAGGTCGGGGCGGTCCGACGGGACCGTGCCGTTCAGGGCGAGCGGATCCAGCAGGCGGGTGCGGACGGCGTCGTGCCAGCCCTGACCCGTCACCTCCTCGATCACGAGGCCCAGCAGCACATAGCCGGTATCGCTGTATTGCCAGGCTTGCCCTGCCTCGAAGAGCGGCTCCCGTCCTGCCACGAAACCGATCAGGTCCTCCGCGTCGAAGGTCGATCCGCTCACCAGCCCCTCCCAGGCCTGCTGGAACTCGGACATGTGCACATGGTCCGGCAACCCGGACGTGTGGTGCAGGAGGTGATCGACGGTGATGGCCTCGGAGTTCGGCAGCGCGTCGAACCATGGCCGATCGCCGAGATGGTCAGAGAGGAGATCGTCGCGCGAAAGCCGCCCTTCGGTCTCCAGGGCCAGCACCGCGGCCGCGACGAAGCTCTTGCCGATGCTCGCCGCCAACATTGGCGTTTCCGGCGTCATGGCGCGACCGGCCTCGACATCGGCAAGGCCGGTGGCCGCCGTCACGACCGTGCCGTCCGGCAGGGCGATCGCCGCGGTGGCGCCCGGAAAGCCGTACCGCTCGTGGACCTCCCCGAGCACCGAAGCCAGCTGGGCCTCCTGCGCGGCCACTGGCGCCGCAACGCAGGCAAGGGCGAGCGCGCAGGCGAGAAGGAGGCGACGACGCATGTCTCTACACCGCCGGTTGCCGCGCGACGCCGCGTGCGGCCGGGATGACCTCGGTCGCGGCGCCGTCGCGGTTGAACATCGTGTCGCGGTTCCACCAGACGACGACCACGGCCACGCCGACGAGGAGGATCGTGTCCCAGGGTTGCGCATCGGGCCAGAACGGGTTGATCAGCTGCCAGTGGAACAGCATCGGCCAGAGCAGGCTGCCCCGCGCGCTGTTGAAGATCGGCGTGACCAGCACCGCGAGCGTGACGTTGCCGATGAAGAAGGGCAGAAAGTTCCATTCTGCATAGACCGTGCTCGTCAGGAAGAAGGCCGGCAGATGCCAGAACCCCCATGTGGCGCCGATGATCAGGCCCGCCCAGATCGGCGCCATGTGGCGTTGCAGCAGGGGTTGCATGACGCCGCGCCAGCCGAATTCCTCGATAGGCCCCAGAAAGAGCATCATGAACATCACCGCCACGACCGCGCCTGCGCCCTCGGGCGGCAGCGGCGCGAGAACCGGCCCGCCCTTGATCAGCGAGCCCGCGACGAAGACGAGCGGAATGACGAACAGGATGAACGCCGGCCAGCCCCACGACACGCGCCACATCAGCAGCCTTGCAAGGAAGGCGCGGAGGCCCTGCACCCCACCATGGAAGGCGACCACGACGAAGGCCGCGATGGCCGGCGACCAGGTCGCGAGGAAGAACAGGGGGTGCGCGCCGCTGATCTCGCCGAACGTGCCGACGGCCATGTCGGGGGCGATGATGTAGGTCCCGATCACGCCCCACGTGATCAGGAAGGTCACGGCGAGAAAGAGAACGAGGGCAGAGACGGGAACGGTTTTCGAGGACGGGGAGCCTGACGTGGTCTGCATGACGCAACCTCCGGGGGATCGGGTGCTGTCCCGTGGCCTTTGTCGCATGCCAGGGCACGCCTCGCGCTGATTTCGATCAAGCCCGCGGTCCGGGGACCTTGTGCTGGCCAGTCACCGATTGCGACGCCGTGCCCTGTCGCGGGCGGTCGCTCAGGGTGTCGCTTGTCTGTCCTGATCGTCCTCGGCCTGTTCCGCGGACCAGGTGCCCGCCGCTTCCACGGCGACGGCGGAGGCGGTGGGCAACACGCCGAGATAGGCCTCGGTCTCCTGCGCCGGTGGCGTGGCGCGCTGGGTCATGCGGTAGGCGGCATAAAGCGCCATGGTGACGAAGGTCGCGCCGATGACGAGCCAGAAGGCGTTGGGGCCCAGCCCCTGCATCGCCCAGCCGGTCAGGAGCGGGCCCAGTATGGCACCCAGCCCGAAGGTGAAGACCAGCCCGCCCGAGGCCGCCGGCATGTCCTCGGCGGACAGGAAATCGTTGGTATAGGCCAGCAGGAGCGCATAAAGCGGCGTCGTCATCCCGCCCGCAAGAAAGGCCGCCGCCATGATCGGCCACAGGCTTCCCCCTCCGACCGTGATCAGAGTGCTGCCCGCGACCCAGCCCAGTGCGCTTGCGACAGCACCCATGACGGCCGTTCCGAGGATGACCTTGCGCCGGTCCAGCCGGTCCGACAGCCAGCCGATCGGGTACTGAAGCACGAGCGCGCCGCCGAAGAGCATGGCGACGAAGAGGGCGATCTCGTTGGCGGTCATGTCGATCTCGCTGCCGAAGACCGCGCTCATGCCCGATTGCGTGGCGTAGATGCTGCCCAGCAGGAAAATTCCGATCGCCCCGAGAGGCGTGCCGGAAAACAACTCCCGGAACGACATCGGGCGTGCGATCTCGCTCGCCGGGGCAGGCGTGACGGACAACAGGATCGGTGCAAACGAGATCGATACGAGGATCGAGGCCCCGATGAACAGCGCCGACGTTGCCGGATCGCCGAAGGTCAGGAGGCCCTGCGCCCCGATGATGCCGAGGGTCTGGGCGATCATGTAGGTCGACAGGACACTGCCCCGCGTCTCGTTTGTCGTGGCGTTGTTCAGCCAGCTTTCGGCGGCGACATAGATGCCCGACATGCAAAACCCGATCAGCACGCGCAAAAGCGTCCAGGCCCAGGGCTCCGCCAGCAGCGTGAACGCGACGAGCCCGGCCGACATGAAGCTGCCCAGCGCGGCAAAGACGCGCACATGCCCGACACGCTGGATCATGACGGGCGTGTAGCGGGCGCCCGAGAGGAAGCCGAGGAAGTAGCCCGACGTCACCACGGCAAGTTCGGCGGCCGAGAACCCCTCGATCCCGCCGCGCAGACCGATCAGCGTGAAGTGCATGCCGTTGCCGAGCATGATCAGGACGATGCCGATCAGCAGGGCCCAGACGCCCGACAATACTTGCAGCATGGGCTCGGTCTTTCGCTTTTGGGTGCGTGTCCTGCCGGCGTCACACGGACCGAACCGCGCCGCCTTCGCTGCAGCGCCGCAAATGCCGCGATTTGCGACACGAGGGCGCCTGAGGTACCGGACGAAACCGAGCGAAGAGGAGGCTCGGAAGCAGCGGTCGGGACAAGTTGATGACCGGGTCGGGCCGAGGGCCGCTGCCTACCCCCCAACTTCAACAGCTAAACGCGTAAACTATTGATATTGTTGAAGTGGGTTACCCGCTTTTGCCACAACGTGGCCGTTTCACGCAGGTGTTTTCAGGTCCAGGGCTTCGAAGAGGTCGAGTTGTTCC
>Ga0208979_100255_pt1 | contig 59034 bp, 56 predicted proteins | sample HotLakConsUCCSLE_FD_184738 | JGI IMG/M metagenome (GOLD analysis project Ga0208979, IMG submission 184738) | Hypersaline microbial mat communities from Hot Lake, Washington, USA - Hot Lake Consortium UCC-SLE (SPAdes) | ecosystem: Environmental > Aquatic > Non-marine Saline and Alkaline >... | reverse complement strand
TCTTCAACAAACTCAAATATTACAGACGTATAGCCACCCGATACGACAAGCTCGGCTCAACGTTCCTCGCCATGGCCAAACTCGCTTGCATCAGGCTACGTCTGCGCCATTATGAGTCCACGGCCTAATCCAACTCGTTTCCCATTTCAAATATAAGAGAGCCAGACCGATTGTTGTAAAACCAGATATCGCGGCCTTTACAATCAACATGATTCCAGCTGCAGAACCTATGTTGCCCACTTCAGACAACTGAAAGCTACTAAAGGCCGTAAATGCGGCTGCGGCTAATATAAATACCCAATACGCCAAGCGAACTGGACGTCTCTGCCCAACAGTATTTTCAGAAAATAAAAAACTTTCGAGAGATTCTCTTATGAGATCTTTAATCTCCGTCCTTATTGCCCTTCTCGCATGTGTGTTTGAACGATCGTCCAGTAGCTTTTGCGCGGCGATTAACTCGACACGACTATCTTCATTTTCCTTTTGAAATCGAAGGCGCTCGGCCTCAACCTCTTCACGAATTTCTCGGACTTCCGCTAGATGAGATTGCCTCAAGTCTTCGTTGGACGTTTGGAATTTCTGTTGAAGTTCATAGAATCGATCAACAGCCTGCGAAAGCGCACCTTCTATTTTGCTGTAACCTGCAGCAACTGACATCTCTCCAGAAGGCTCCGGACCCGAAGATGGAGGGACGCCAAACTCTTTGAAGAAATTCACGGAGAATATATCTTGATCACCATGCGATTCCTTGTTTGCATCTCTGCTAAAAGTAATTTTGACTAGATGGCTTGATTGATTATGATTAACCACATAGGCGATACTCACTTGGCCGATTTTGAAGCTCGCTCGGCTCACAGAAAAACCTGAGGCCTTCTTCACGTATTGGCAAAAATCCGTTGAAAAATCCTCACCGGAAATCACATTTCCATGCACATCAATCCTGATATCTGTGTTGGGAAATTTTTTTAATAGAGCTTCAGCTTTTTTAAAGATCTGACCGTCATCAAGCGGCGCAACCCAACGATCCTGCGACATTTCAACCTCTCAACGATGATTGCAGCCAACCTACCACAAAACCCAAGATTTCAAACGCGCTCCACAAACCCGTCCAGCACCCGTTTCTGCCCCGCCTTGTCGAAATCGATCGTCAGCTTGTTGCCATCGATCGACGCAATATTGCCGTTGCCGAATTTCATGTGGAAGACGCGGTCGCCGACCGAGTAGGCGGAGTCCGTGCCGGTGGAGCGGGCGACGAGTTCGCCTTCGATGGTGGCGCCGCGGGGGCCGGATTCGCCGTAGGCGATGCGTTCGACCGCGTGGCCCGAGCGGGTGCCCCAGTTGTCCCGCGCCGCGTCGGTCTTGTTGGCTTGCGCCCGTTTCCAGCCGGGGGTGTTGTAGTTGCCGGCGAAGGGCTCGGCCTTGTCGAAGCGCGAGGCGCCGAAGGGGCCGCCGGAGTGGCCACCTGAGGCGCCGAAGCGGCCCTGCCTGCCGTAGCCGCCGAAGCCTGAGTCCATGTCGGCCACCTCGACATGGGCCTCGGGCAGTTCGTCGAGGAAGCGCGAGGGCAGCGTCGACTGCCACAGCCCGTGGATGCGACGGTTGGAGACGAACCAGATGTGGCAGTAGAGCTTGGCGCGGGTGAGCCCGACATAGGCGAGCCGCCGCTCTTCCTCCAGCCCCGAGCGGCCGCCCTCGTCGAGCGCGCGCTGGTGCGGGAACAGGCCTTCCTCCCAGCCGGGCAGGAACACGGTCTCGAATTCGAGCCCCTTGGCCGAGTGCAGCGTCATGATCGAGACGGCGTCGAGATCGGGGTTGTTCTCGGTGTCCATCACCAGCGCCACATGCTCGAGGAATGCGCGCAGCGATTCGAAGCCGGAGATGGTCTCGACCAGTTCCTTGAGGTTTTCAAGCCGCGTCGGCGCATCCGCCGCGCGGTCGTTCTGCCACATCTCGGTGTAGCCGGATTCCTCGAGAATGGTTTCGGCGAGCTCATGGCCGGGCGTGGTTTCCATCAGCCCCTGCCAGCGGGCGAACATCTCGACCACGTCAGTCAGCGCCTTGCGCGGCTTGGGTTTGAGCTCGTCGGTCAGCACCAGGTCGCGGGCAGCCGCCAGCATCGGCACGCCGCGGCCGCGGGCGACATCGTGGATCTGGCGTACCGCCGCCTCGCCCAGGCCGCGCTTGGGGACATTGACGATGCGCTCGAAGGCGAGATCGTCGGCGGGCTGGCTGACGACGCGAAAGAAGGCCATGGCGTCGCGGATCTCCTGGCGCTCGTAGAAGCGCGGGCCGCCGATGACGCGGTAGTTCAGCCCCAGCGTGACGAAGCGTTCCTCGAACTCGCGCATCTGGAACGAGGCGCGGACCAGGATGGCCATGTCGTTGAGCGCACGGCCCTTGTTCTGCGCCTGCTCGATCTCCTCGCCCACGGCGCGGGCCTCCTCCTCCGAATCCCAGGCGGCATGGACCTGCACGCGGCTGTGCTCCGGGTCGGATTGCTCGGTGAACAGGGTCTTGCCGAGCCGGCCTTCATTGTGGGCGATGAGGTGGCCGGCGGCGCCCAGAATATGCTCGGTGGAGCGGTAGTTGCGCTCAAGCCTGATGACTTTTGCGCCGGGAAAATCCTTGTCGAAGCGCAGGATGTTCTCCACTTCCGCGCCGCGCCAGCCATAGATCGACTGGTCGTCGTCGCCGACGCAACAGATGTTGGGCCGCTCGCCCGCGGGCCGCTGCGCGAGCAGCCGCAACCACATGTACTGCGCGGTATTGGTGTCCTGGTACTCGTCCACGAGAATGAAGCGGAATTTCTGCTGATATTCCTTCAGCACATCCGGGTTGGCGCGGAACATGCGGATCGGCAGGCAGAGCAGATCGCCGAAATCGGCGGCGTTCAGGGTCTGCAGCCGGTTCTGGTAGGCGGTGTAGAGCGCCCTGCCCTTGCCATTGGCAAAGCCGCGGCTGTCGCCCTCGGGGATCTCGGCCGGGCCCAGCCCCTTGTTCTTCCAGCCGTCGATCATCTGGGCGAACTGACGCGCCGGCCAGCGCTTGTCGTCGATGCCTTCGGCCTGGATCAGCTGCTTGCAGAGCCGGATCACGTCGTCGGTGTCGAGAATGGTGAAATCGGAGCGCAGGCCCGCCAGCTCCGCATGGCGGCGCAAGAGCTTGACGCCGATCGAGTGGAAGGTGCCGAGCCAGGGCATGCCCTCGACCGCCCCGCCGACCAGCACGCCGACGCGCTCCTTCATCTCGCGCGCGGCCTTGTTGGTGAACGTCACCGAGAGGATCTGCGAGGGAAAGGCCAGGCCCAGATTGAGGATATGGGCGATGCGGGTGGTCAGCACGCGCGTCTTGCCGGTGCCGGCGCCGGCCAGCACCAGGACCGGGCCTTCGAGGCTTTCCACCGCATCGGCCTGTTCGGGATTGAGGCCGGAGAGATATTGCGCCGCCGGCCGTGCTGCGGCGCGCGAGGCCTGGCTGGCGGCCAGCGCCCGCGCGGCGATGCCGCCGCCCTGCCCGGCGGCCTGCGCCTGCGGGCGGGGTGCGGGTTCGTCGTCGCCGAAAAACGGAATGTCGTCGTCTGGAGTGCTCATACCCCGGCAATGTAGTGATTCGGGGGCGAAAGACCAGCGTTCGCGGTTTGGTCCGTCATTCCAGGGCTTGCCATTGGTGACGGATATGGCAAAATTCGCGGCACGGCCCGATGCTGCCGGCAATCCGCACCCGCGAGGGCAAGGCGAAAGCACCATCTCTTCCTCAAGGTTTCATCCTTCATGGCGAAACCGTCAGCAACGCGGATACTGACCGGGGTTTTCGCCGTCGAAAAGGACTGGAACCATCATGCGCACATATCTGGACTCCAAGGCCATGGCGAAAACCATGCGCGGGCTTCTGGCCGAGAAGGGCATCGAGATCGCCCACAGCGAAGCACTGGAAATCGTCGCCCGGCAGTTCGGGCTGGACACCTGGAACATTCTCTCGGCCCGGATCGAGGCTGCGACGCATGGCACAACGGGATCGGCTGGGGCACCGCAAGCGGCGGAGACGGGCCTGCGGCTCGAAGGCGCCGCGCCGATCTTCCGGATCTTCGACGTCGCCAAGGCGCGCGAATATTATCTCGGCTTTCTCAGCATGAAACTCGACTGGGAGCACCGGTTTGCGCCCGACCTGCCGCTCTACATGCAGGTCTCGCGCAGCGGCCTGACGCTGCATCTGAGCGAGCATTCGGGCGACGCGACGCCGGGCGCCAATGCGCTGGTCTACTGCCAGGGCGTGGCAGTGCTGCACAAGGAACTGATCGACAGGAACTACAGCTACAACCGGCCGGGCCTGCAGCACCAGGACTGGGGCACCGAGATGCAGGTGATCGACCCATTTGGCAACCGGATGCGCTTCGTCGAGCGGGCTGATAGGTAGGGCTGCGGCCCTGAGCGACACGTGCCCTCGCGACGCTTTCGCGGGGGCGCTGCTTTGGATAGGCTGGTGGGGACAAGGAGAGGCCCAGACCATGGACCACAAGCAGTTTCTCGCAAGCCTGACGGCCGAAGAGTGCCGGGCGCTGACCGAGACGTCGGATGCGCGCGGGCTCGCACAGCTGGCGCTGCATCAGGGCGCGATCCTGCTTCTGGGCGGGATGATCCTTGCGCGGGTGCCCTACTGGCCGGCGCTGATGCTGCCGCAGGGAATCCTGCTGGTGTTCCTGTTCACGCTGCTGCACGAGGCGAGCCACGCCACGCCGTTCCGCTCGCGCTGGCTCAACACGTCCGCCGCCCATCTCAGCGGCTTTATCCTCTTCCTGCCGCCGCGCTGGTTCCGCTATTTCCATTTTGCCCATCACCGCTTCACGCAAATCCCCGGCAAGGACCCGGAACTGGCGGCCCCCAAGCCGGCAGGCTGGGGTGGGTATCTCACCCATGTCTCGGGCATCCCGGTTTGGATCAGCCAGTTCCGCACGCTGCTCCGCAACGCGGCCGGGCACTGCGCGGACGACTTCGTGCCGGCGGGGAAGCACACTGCGGTGCGCGACGAGGCGCGGGTGATGATCGGGCTCTATCTGGCGCTCGTTGCGGGCAGTCTCGCGCTGGCTTCGCCGGCGCTGCTCTTCGTCTGGCTGATGCCGATGCTCATCGGCCAGCCGTTCCTCAGGCTTTATCTGCTGGCCGAGCACGGCCGCTGCGCCCATGTCAGCAACATGCTGGAGAATTCCCGCACAACCTTCACCAATGCCCTCATGCGGCGGCTCGCCTGGAACATGCCCTATCACGCCGAACACCACAGCTACCCGGCCGTGCCGTTTCACCGGCTGCCGGAGCTGCACCGGCTGACGTCGGCCCATCTCAAGGTCACCGAGCAGGGATACGCGCGGTTTCACGCGAAATACGCGCCGGAGATGGGGCGGGCGGAGTAGCTCCGAGGATCAGCCGCAGCATTTCTTGAACTTCCGGCCCGAGCCGCAGGAGCACGGGTCGTTGCGGCCGGGCACTGGCGCGCGAGCCGTCGTGACCTCGGGCAGCCGGTCCCAGTAGAGCCAGCGGCCATCGATGCGGCGGAATTCCGACGTCTCGGCGAGCGCCGCGTCCGCGCCATTGTGGCGGTAGCGGGCGATGAAGCCGACGGTGCCGTCGCTGTCGCCCGCCCTGCCCTTGCGCGTCGAGACGATCTTTAGGCCGAGCCATTGCGTGCCGAGCTGCGAAACCTCCGCTTCCGCCCTGCTGAAGGCAAGGCCAGCCGGCCCGGCGCAGGTGGCCGCGATGTAATCGAGACGCCCCAGCGCATAGGCCGCATAGCGCGACCGCATCAACGCCTCGGCTGTCGGCGCAGCCTCGCCGGCGTGATAGCGACCGCAGCAGAGGGCTAGATCGAGGCTGGAGCCGCAGGGGCATTGGGTCATGGGTCAGGCCTTGTCGCCGCAACCCCGCACATCACAGCCACCCTTTGCGCTTGAACCACAGATACGGCCCGATTGCCGAGATCGCCATCACGGCGAGTGCTACGGGGTAGGCCCAGGCTTGGCTGAGTTCCGGCATGTGCTCGAAATTCATGCCGTAGACGGTGCCGATGAAGGTGGGTGGCAGGAAGACGACGGCGGCGACCGAAACCACCTTCATCACCTGGTTCTGCTGCACCGAGATCAGCCCGAGCGAGGCGTCGAGCAGGAAGGTGATGTTTTCCGCAATGAAATCGGCATGCTCGGAGAGCGACTGGATGTCACGCGAAAGCGAGCGGCAGCGCTGCTTGATCGCCTTGTCGCCGGCGACCTGCGGCAAGGTCTGCAGGAAGCCCGCCACCCGCGACAGCGACATCAGGCTTTCGCGCACCTTGGCGATGGTGCGCTGGTGGCCGGCGATGACGCCGAGCATGGATTCGAGATCGCGGGTCGCGGTGTCGGGGTTGGACTGATTGCCCGAGGAGAAGATCCGGCTGGACAACAGGTCGATATGGCGCGAGCGGCCCTCCAGCACCTCGGCGGTGCGGTCGACCATGGCCTCGATCAGCCGCGTGACCACATCGTGCCCGCCCTGGCCTTCAAGTTCGCGGTGGGCGTTGGCGGCGAAGACCGAAAAGGCCTTGGGCTCGCCGTAGCGGATGGTGACCAGCCGCTCGCCTGCAAGCACGAAGCCAATGTCGGCGATCTCGGCAAAGTCGCTGTCGGCCTTCCACACCACGCTTGCGGTGAGATAGGCCGCGCCGTTCTCGATATAGAGCCTGCTCGACGGCTCGATGTCGCGCAACTCGTCCCGGCTCGGCACCTCGACGCCGATGAGACGCTCGACCTGCGCCTCTTCCGCGGCGTTCGGGTGCAGCATGTCGATCCAGCACGCCGCCTCGGGCAGCGGCGCATCGGCGGCCCCGGCGACCTCGGGCAGATCGAGCGGGACGCCCTGGCAATCATAGAGACGGATCATGCCGGTCAGTCGCTGTTCTGGCTGGCGTCGAAGGCGGCGTCGACCGGCACCTGCAAGGCGGTCGCAAGCTGGTTGGTCTTGCCCGCAAGCCCGATGATCGCCAGCAATTCGCCATATTGTGCCTGGGTCATGCCCTTGGCGCGGGCGGCGGCGGTGTGGGAATGGACGCAATAGGTGCAGTTGTTGGCCACCGAGACGGCGATGTAGATCATCTCCTTGGTCAGCGGATCTATCGAGGACGGCTTGCCGACCACTTCCTTGACTTCCGTCCAGGTGCGCTCGAGCAGCGCCGGGTCGAACGCCAGCCAGCGCCACATGTTGTTGATGAAATCGGTCCCGCGGGTCAAGCGAATGTCATCGAACACCGCCTTGACGCGGGCGTCGGATTCAAGGTCGGGCGAAGGCAGTATCGTGGTCACGTCATGATCTCCAGTATATCGTGTACTGTGCGGCCGTCGCAGGAAGATGCGCCGGATGTCCGGTCTTAGCATGACGGTCAGGGCTTGGCGACGCGGCTTCACAGGCCCGGATCGGGGCCATCCAGACGTGGGGGCATTTCCGCCAAGACCTTTTCAGGCCGCAATCGCCGCCTAGATTGAGTGATATTCGTCAAAAGCAGGACAAACCGGGAGAACGAGCATGACAGACCAGGGCAAGCCGACCATCACCCAGGCCATGATCAAGGCCTATGACGACTACACCCATCTGACACTCGACCGGCGCGGCTTCATGGACAAGCTGACCCGGCTGGCGGGCTCCGGCGCCGCCGCCGCGGCCATCGCGCCCATGCTTGCGGCCAGCAGCGCGCGGGCGGCCATCGTGCCGGCCGACGACCCGGGCATTTCAGCTTCGGAGATCACCTTCCCCGGCGCGACCGGCGACATGACGGGCTATCTCGTCACCCCCGCCGCCAATTCGGGCGAGCTGCCCGCGGTGCTGGTGATCCACGAGAACCGTGGCCTCAACGACCATATCCGCGACGTGGCGCGGCGGCTGGCGCTTGACGGCTTCGCAGCGCTCGCGGTCGACTTCCTCTCGCCGCTCGGCGGCACGCCCGACAACGAGGACACCGCGCGCGAGATGATCGGCCAGCTGGATGCGACCGAGACGACGACCAATGCGATCACCGCCCGAGCCTTTCTCGCCAGCCACGAGAAGACCAATGGCAATGTCGGCGCGGTCGGCTTCTGCTGGGGCGGCGGGCTGGTCAACCAGATGGCGGTGAAGGATGCCGCGCTGGGCGCGGGCGTTGCCTATTACGGCCGCCAGGCGGATGCCGCCGACGTGCCCGCCATCCAGGCGCCGCTGATGCTGCATTACGCAGGTCTCGACGAACGCATCAATGCCGGCATCGACGCCTATCGCGCAGCGCTGGAAGAAGCCGGAAAGACCTATGAGCTGCACATGTATGAGGGCGTCAACCACGCCTTCAACAATGACACGTCGGCGGCGCGCTACGACAAGGAGGCAGCCGATCTGGCATGGTCGCGCACGGTTGCGTTCTTCAGGCAGCACCTGGGCTGACCCTCCGGCGGATCCGTCATCGCCGCGTGACAGGATCCGGATAGGCTCAAGTGCTCTTGCATGGGCGTGAAAAGCCCGGCAAAACGGCCGGGAAGCGCTTGCAATGACCAAAGTGCCTGTTTACGCTTACGTTAACGTCATACCTTCCGGAGGATTCCCCATGGACGAACTGATCAACCGCATCACCGCCAATGTCGGCATCGACGCCGACACCGCGCAAAAGGCCGTCGGCGCCATTCTCGCCTTCCTGCAGCAGGAAGGCCCGGCCGACAAGGTCAATGAAATGCTCGCATCCGTGCCCGGCTCCGAGGCGCTGATCGCGCAGGCGCCGGCGGGCGGCATGCTGTCGATGGGCGGCGTCATGGGCCTTGGCCAGAAACTGATGGGCCTCGGCCTCGGCATGGGCGAGATCTCCGGCGTTTCCAAGGAAACCATGGGCTATGCGCGCGAGAATGGCGCCGGCGACGCGATCGACGAGATCGTGGCCTCGATCCCGGGCCTGTCGCAGTTCGTCTGAGCGGCGCGCTCTTCGCTTCTCCTTGTCACCCCGGCGGTCTGCATCGCCGGGGTTTTCGTTTCTGGACCCGATCGCTGACGATAACGGCTTGATGTCTGTCAAGGCGGGGACGGCGGTTGCGCGCCATGATCGGGGTCCGGAAACCGATAAGGATGCGCGGCCATGAAACGGCGGAACCTGTTGCTGGGCGGCGGCGCGGTGGCCGCGATGGGGCTTGGCGCCTATGCGCTCACCCGTGGCCCCTCCTATGAGGCCGCATCTTCGACGCTCTGGGCACCACGCGGCCGCCAGGACATGAGCGAGCTCGATTTCCTGGTGCATCACGCCACGCTGGCGGCCAACAGCCACAACACCCAGCCCTGGCGGTTTTCGGGTAGCGCCGACCAGGTGACGATCCACCCCGACTTCACCCGCGCCACGCCGGCGGCCGATCCCGACAATCATCATCTGTTTGCAAGCCTCGGCTGTGCCGCGGAAAACCTCGGCCTCGCGGCTTCCGCCGCCGGCCGCGCGAGCGCCATTGCGTTTCTCGAGGAACGGAACGAGGTGCGGGTGAGCCTCGGCAGCACGGGGATTGCGCAGGACCCGTTGTTTGACGCCATCATCGAGCGGCAGTGCACCCGCTCGGTCTATGACGGACGCGCCGTGCCGGTGGCCGATCTCGACGCGATGACAGAGGCGGCAAGGGTCGCGGGGTGTTCGGTGCTGCTGATCACCGACACGCCGCGCATGGAACAGGTTCTCGAGCTGATCATCGCTGCAAACACCGCCCAGATCGAAGACCCGGCCTTTGTCAGTGAACTCAAGCACTGGTTGCGCTTCAACGCCAGCGAGGCGATCCGCCATCGCGACGGGCTCTATTCGGCCTGTTCGGGCAATCCCGACCTGCCACCCTGGATCGCGGGTCCGCTGTTCGGGCTCTTGTTCACCGCCGGCGCGGAGAACGAAAAGTGCGCGCGCCAGGTGCGGTCTTCTGCCGGATTTGCAGTGTTCGTCGCCGACAGCGACGATCCCGGGCACTGGGTGCAGGCCGGGCGCAGCTACCAGCGCTTTGCGCTCGCCGCCACGGCGCTGGGCGTCAGGCACGCCTTTCTCAACCAGCCCGTCGAAGTGGCGGGGACGCGGCCAGAGCTTGCGGCGCTTCTGGGGATCGGCGAGCGGCGGCCCGATCTCGTGGTGCGGTTCGGCTACGCCGATCCGATGCCGCGATCGCTGAGGCGGCCGCTGCAGGAGGTTGTCGCCGCCGCCTGACAAACATGGCGCGCGCAAGGATTGCACGGTGCGGCGGTCCGGCAGAAAGAGTGTTCAGGCCGCGACCGCGCCGCTGGATACAGGTCCGGACGACGCCTTGGCGGGCTCGGCGTCGTTGGAACCGGTCCCGGCGCTGTCGCAGGCAAGCCAGGCCTGGCCACGGCCATTGTCCTTGGCCCGGTAGAGCGCCTCGTCGGCGCTTCGGATGATGTTTTTCGACGTCAGCGCGTCGTCCGGCCACCAGGCGACGCCGATGCTGGCGCCGATGCGCGCCACGCCGCCGTCGAAGTCGATGGGCTCGCAGAGGCTGGCGATCATGCGGTCGCACCGCGCCAGCACGCTGGTGCGGTCGAGCTTGTCGCGAAGCAGGATGATGAATTCGTCGCCGCCGACGCGGGCGGCCATGCCGTCGTCGCCGACCGCATCGGCAATGCGCCGGGCCGCGGTCCTGATCACGAGGTCGCCGACCTGATGGCCGTAGGTGTCGTTGACCGCCTTGAACTTGTCGAGGTCGAGGCAAAGGATGGCGCACCGACCCTGTTGCCGTTTCGCGATGATGGCGTCGAGCGCATCGTCGAACTGCAGCCGGTTGGGCAGCCCGGTCAGGGCGTCGTGCATGGCGCGGTAATGGTTGCGGGCTTCGCTCTGCTGCAGCGCCCGGAGCGCACGGCCATAGCGGATCGAGACCAGAAGCATCGCCAGCGCGACCACCACCACCGACACGGCAAGCGGGGCGATGGCGCGGGTCCAGATGACGGCAGATGGCTGCTCCACCTTCCAGCTTGCCGCCAGAGGCTCCTGGCCGGGGACCTGGTTGATCAGCATCGAGCCGTGACCTTCCTCGACGGCTCCGACCGGACCGACGCGGAGATCCTCGAGGCCCAGTTTCCGCCCGATATCGCCGAGATAGTCCGGGCTCAGCGGCTTGAAGGTCAGCATCACCAGCGGCGCGCCGTCGGGCAGCACGGCGACATCATCGGGAACGATGGCCTGGGCGGCGACCACGCCGAACCGACCGTCGACCATGCGGACGTCGGCCGCATGCAGCGGCAGCACCGGATGCGCCGGCTTGCCTGCCAGCCGGAAGCCGTCGCCGGCGGACTTGCGGCGGGCGAAATAGGCGCTGCGGGTCGCCTCGACGAGATCGGCGCTGCGCGCCACATAGGCAGCGCCGTCCGCGGGCGTCATCACCTCATCCTTGAAAACCGTCAGCAACGGCGTGTTGTCGGGCTTGACCACGACGGAGGATTCGATGGCGAAATCCTCCCACAGCCAATCGGCGATCTCGTCATTGACGAAGTCGTCGTCGATCTCGCCGCCAAGCGAGATGACCGCCTTGTCCCAATGGGAAATCTGCTCCTGGTCGCCCACCAGGATCTCGATCTGGCGGTCGATCTCAGCCTGCATCAGGTGATGCTCGACCTCGAGGCGGACATCGTCGGCGACGCCGCCGGCGAAGGCGAGAAGCTTCAGATTGGCGGCGGCGAACACCAGGATGACGGCGATGCACAGCGCATAGACCCCAAGCGCGATGTTGCTCGTCGGTCCATTTCCAATCCGGTGTTTCATGGCGAAGGCTTCCTGTTTCATCCGCCATACTAGCCCGGAGCCCTGAAAATTCGGCTAAATGGCATGGTTCCCGGAAGCTTAATGCCGGCGGGCTCAAGGGTCCGGCCGGAGGGCGGACCACGGGGGCGATTGCCGCCGGGTCGATGGCCGCGCTAGATTTGCCGCGATGAGTCCCGTTCGATGCGAGCGGGGCGGCGATGCGTGCGAGGCCGTTGATGCGAAAACCTGTTCCTCCCTCGCCGCTCGGACGCAGAGGCTTCCTGCGCCTGACCGCGGCCTCGGCGCTTGCGCAGGGGCTGGCCCAAGGACTAACCAGAACGGCGCGGGCGGTGGACGCGGATGTCGATGTCATCGTCATCGGCGCCGGCATGGCGGGCCTCACCGCCGCGCGACGGCTCTCCGATCTGGGCTACGAGGTGCTGGTGCTGGAGGCGGCGGAGCGCATCGGCGGCAGGCTGTCGACGGACCATTCGCTGGGCGCGCCGTTCGAGCTCGGCGCCGGCTGGATTCACGGCCCTCAGGGCAATCCGGTGAGCGCGCTGGTTTCCGCCGCGGGCGGCGAGACCTTCGTCACCGACGACGAAAGCCTGATGGTGATCTCGAGCCGCAGCGTGCGCCAGCAGGATGGCCTGATCGCGCGCAGGGAGGCGGAACTCGCAGCCCTGTATGCGCGCATCGACGCCACGTTCGACGCCGACCAGCCGCTCGAATCCGCCATCCGGCGGCTGGCGCCGGCGATGCTGGCCGATCCGGTCACGGCCTGGATGATGTCGGCCTACACCGAGTTCGATGCCGGCGGGCCGCTCGACCAGCTGTCGGCCTATTATTTCGACGAGGACAAAATGTTTCCCGGCGCCGATGTGATCGTCCGCAACGGCTATGACCGGATCCTTGAACCGCTGGCGGCAGGTCTCGACATCAGGCTCGGCCATGCGGTGACCGCCATTGCCTACGAGCAGGGAGACGGGGCCAGGGTGACGGCGAAGGGCCGCGACTTCGACGCCGATTTTGTCATCTGCACCTGTCCGCTCGGCGTGCTGCAGGCAGGCGACATCGGTTTCGATCCGCCACTGCCCCGGGCCCATCGCGACGCCATCACCCGCATCGGCATGGGCAATGTGACCAAGCTGGCGTTGAAATTCGCGCGGCCGTTCTGGCCGGTGGGGACCCAGTATTTCGGCCTCTCCGGCACCGAGATGGGGCGATGGGCCTCGTTTCTCAACTACCGAACCTTCTCCGAGCAGAACATTCTGGTCGGCTTCTGCGTCGGCGCCTTTGCGCCGCGGGCCGAAGCGATGAGCGACGCGGAGATGGCAGGCGACGCCATGCAGGCGCTCAGGTCGATGTTCGGCGCGGACGCGCCGGAGCCCATCGCGACGCTCGCCACCCGCTGGTCGCTCAACCCGTGGAGCCGCGGCGCCTATTCCTTCGCGAAAGTCGGCGCGACGCCCGCCGATTTCGACCGTCTGGCCGAACCGGTGGCGGGCACGCTGCTGCTGGCGGGCGAGCACACGATGTTCGACAGCCACGCCACGGTGCACGGGGCGCATCTGAGCGGGCTGGCCGCCGCGCGGCGCATCGACGAGGATCTTGCCTGACAGAGCAGCGGGGCGGCCCGCCCCCGGACCACCCCGCGCTCCTCACCCCCCAATCGCCCCGGCTAGGAAGCCCGGGCAGGGCGGATGACCTTGTTCAGTCTGGCGGCGACAAGCCAGGACACCGGGATGGCCGCCAGCGCGCCGATGACGGCTGCTATGGAAATCGCAATGGCGTCCACGCGGCCCATGGTGAGGGCCGCGATGACGAAACTGCCGGCCAGCATGCTGCCGACGATGATGTACACAACTGCCACAAGCTTCAGCATGACTGCCCCCAGATTCTTGGCCCGTGAGCTTTGGCCCCCGGGCTTCCCGGCCCGTGCCCCAGCGGCACACCGCCTTCGAAAACCAACCTAGCCCGGCGGTGCTGACAATGATTTGATCTGGCTCAAATCGCGCGCGGATTCTTCGCAGGGACGGGCTTTTTGTTCGTCCCCGCGCCGGACGCCCTCGCCCGATGCCCCCGCACTCCCTGTCCCGAAATGGCACAGGCGCGGCTGGCACGGTTCCTGCACCGCCATCCGCATGAGCACGATCCATCCCGTTTTGACCCGCCGCCGGATTCTCGCCGGCCTTGCCGGCGCCGGTGCGGCCGGTTGTCTCGCGCCGCGCGCCGTCGCAGGCGAGCTGTTTGCGCAAGCCGACCTGCGCGGCGGCCATGACGCGGATCTTTCGGGCCTGCTGCCCGATGCGATCGATGACCAGAGCCGGCTGTTCCAGCGCGCCATCGACCTGGCCGCAGCCGAGGACCGGGTGCTGCGGTTGCCGCCCGGAACCTATGTCATGTCCAATATAGATCTGCCCGACGGCGCCCGGATCGCCGGCGTGCCCGGCGCCACGCGGCTGATCTATGGCGGGCGCGGCCACGGGCTGATGGCCGAGGGCGCGCGGCGGATCGAACTCTCGGGCCTGGTGCTCGACGGCGCCAACCAGAAGCTCGGACCGCATGTGTCGGGCCTGCTGCATCTTCGCGGCGTCCCTGAAGCCATCCTCGAGGACGTCACCATTGCCGGCGCCGACGGCCACGGCGTGACGCTCGAGGCCTGCGGCGGCCGGATCACCGCCTGCGAGATCTTTGGCGCGCGACTGGCCGGGATCTACGCGGTCGAGAGCCGCAATCTGTCGATCAGCCGGAATGTGGTGCGCGACTGCGCCAATGGCGGTATCCTGGTGCACCGCTGGTCGACCGGCGAGGACGCCACGCTGATTGACGGCAACCGGGTGATGCGGATTTCAGCGCGCGCCGGCGGCACCGGCCAGAACGGCAACGGCATCAACATTTTTCGCGCGGACAATGTGATGGTGACCAACAATCACGTCTCCGACTGCGCCTTCTCGGCGATCCGCGCCAATTCGGCCAGCAACATCCAGATCGTCGCCAACCAGGCGATCCGCTCGGGCGAGACCGCGATCTACGCCGAGTTCACGTTCGAGGGCGCGGTGATCGCCTCCAATCTCGTCGACGGCGGCACGGTGGGGATCTCGGTCGCCAATTTCAACGAGGGCGGTCGGCTGGCCGTGGTCCAGGGCAACATCATCCGCGGCCTCACCACCAACGGCCCCTACCCGGCCGAATATGCCGGCTTCGGCATCGGCATGGCGATCGAGGCCGATGCGGCGGTGAGCGGCAACGTCATCGAGGGCGCGCCGAGATGGGGCGTGCTGATGGGCTGGGGACCGTTCCTGCGCGCGGTCAATTTCTCCGGGAACACGCTGCGCGCCTGCGGCGCGGGCATCGCCGTCTCCGTGGTCGAGGGCGCGGGTGCTGCGCTGATCTCGGGCAATATGTTCGACGCCGTCCCCGGCGGCGCCATCCTCGGCTGCCGCTGGAACGAGGTGGTGACCGGCGACATGGCCAAAGACGGCGCGGACAAGTTCACCCACCTGACGCTGGAGCGCAACGTGGTGGCGTGAGGGGTTTAGCCCCTCCCCCTTGTGGGGAGGGGTTGGGGAGGGGTCTTGGGCTGAAGAAAAGACCCCTCCCCGGACCTGCGGTCCGACCCTCCCCACAAGGGGGAGGGTTGAGTCGCCGCAACCCACCTGCCCGCAAAAGGATATCAGTAGACAGGAGTCGCCACCCCCAGCCCCTCCCCTCACGCCGCCCGTCTGGCGGCGTATCTGCCATCGGCGGATGCGGCAAACGCCGATGGCTCCGCGCGCGCGAGCGCCGGAGTTTGCAGGGAGATCCGGGGGCCGGAGGGCCGCGCGCGGGCTGCACCTCTGAAAAGTATAAAATGGGTGGCGCATTCCGCGCGCGGACCCGAACTTCGCCGGATGGTGTCCGCATCCGACAGGCAGTCGCGTGCCTCCTGCCGACCGGCCCGGACACGGGCCGCGCAAGAGGCGGGTGGCATCGTCCGGCACGGGCTGGGCCTTGCGTTGGCGATGCGGGAACGCCGGGCTGCGGCGCCTGAACGCCACGCCCGCCCCGCATCCGCAAGACGGCCCGCCACAGGCCCGTTTCCACCTCCGCCCCGGCTGCCGGCCGGCGCTGGCCCGCACAAGGGGCAGAGGTCTGTCCGGTGGCTGGCTTGGCCGACCATCCCCCTTGAGGAATGATCCTGCCGCCAGCGGAACCCGCCGGTGCACCGCCTCCTCCGTCGTTGTGCCGCACGTACCGGCACCGCCCGGAGGCTTTCCCCCCGCCTGGACCGGCACGTTCGCGGATCCATCCGTCAGCGGAAGTGCATCGAGTGTGGCACAGGTGCGGAATGTGGGGATGAAATGGGGGGATTTTTCTCCGCACACCCGGGATTTCGTTATTCCCGGCCGCCACGCCGCGAATCCGCTTCGCGACCGCTGCGCGCTGTAACCCGTTGGAAGTCATCACGAAATGGAGCCACGGGCCGGGGCCGGAGCTGGACGACAGCGCGGCTGTGCGCCAGAAAAGCAGGGCGGCCGGCTTCCCCGCATTTTTGACGCGGGCGGGGGCATCAGGCCGCCCATCCGTCTCCGGGCGTTCACGGAACGCCCTTATCCACCTTGTCCCGGAGGGGAAGGGGCGCGTGTTCTGTGGGGAAAATTATCCCAGACGCTGCATCTCGCGCTCGAAGTTCAGCCGAAACTGCTGGGCTTCCTCGGGCGGCAGAACCCTTGTCATCTGGGGAAAAACAAGCTGTTGGCGGGCGCGGGTCTTGCTGTCCCATGGCATGGTCTCAGCCTTGCGCAACTGGTCGAGGACAGCGTTTAATTTTCCCCGAACACGAACCGGATCCGGCGCGTAGGACGCCGGTTCGCGGGGCAGCAGGTCCGCCTGGGTGGCGAACAGGTCATACTGGGCTCTGGTCATTCGGATGCCGCATCCTCGGTCGAATCGAACCCATTGTCGCCGCCCAATCGGACCGCTTCAAGGCCAAGGAGCGACTTTTCCAATATCCTGTCGAGCAGATCCGCCTGGCGGGACTCCAGTCTCACCAGGCGGCCGAGCACATGCAAGAGGTTGATCAAGTCGGTGGTGTAGTCCGACAGCCAGTGATCGGGCTGGATGCGTTCGAGCGGGGACGGCGGGCGGCGGGCGCCGATGATGGGGCGGGTGCGGTCGCGCTTGCGGTAGCTGAACCACTGCCTGAGCACCTGCTTGCCCGAGACCTCGTAGGCCCAGACTTCGGGCGGCACGTTGTCGATGTGGCCCTTGCCGACAACCAGGCGGCGGTTTTCCGGCTGATAGTCGATCGTTTCGGGCAAGGGTTCGGGTGCGCCGGGAATGGCGCCGTCGGCGGGAATGCGCGGCGCGTCGTCCGCGGGCAGGCGCGGCGGCCCCTTGGGGCGGCCGGCGTCGGCATCGGCGAAGCGCTCGCCGTAGCAATGCAGCCAGATCACCTCGCGGCCCAAAGCCACGGCCTCGAAGAACAATGCGGCATCGGCGGTCAGGGGCACATGCAGGCCGGGCTGGATCAGATCCTCGCGGAACCGTTCGGTGAAGGCGGGATGGGCCATGACGGCGGCGAGATAGGCCATCACATCGGCGGGCGCCACCTCCTGCCCGTAGGCGTCGGCGAGGAAGGTGAGAAGTTCGGACCGGATGTTGGACTGGCTCGCGGCGGCATCGCGGAAGAGCGGCATGACGCGACCGCCTCGGCCGTTGTAGTGATCAAGGTCCGGAATACAGGCGGTGAGTGAGATCGCAGGGCCAGATGATGGAGCAGCCCGCTCCAATACGGTCATGAAGATTTGCTCGTTCGAATAACCGTCCCACAAGGCAGGATTCGATTGATTGATCAGCCTCGCATCGGGGACAATCCACTGGCGATCGAAAGAACGGCAAGCATATCGCGCGGGAGCGATGATGTTGCCCTTGTCCTGTATGACGGCACCCAGTCGCTCTTCGTGACCTGACAGGCCTCTTTTTACATCCTTGCGGACATGTTTGTCGCCGGGCTCCCCTCCACGGAGATGCGGATGGAACAGAGTCTCCTTTCGGGCCTCGTCCTTTTCCGCCACCAATGCATCCCATCGCGCTGTCAAGGTTTCCCGGTCCGGCGCAATCACCCATGTCCGCCCCGGCATGACGCCGGAGCCGTCATAGACGAACAGCGACTTGAGCGGCAGCATCTCCGCCCAGATGCCCTTGGCCTCGGGCAGGAAGCCGTCGCGCCAGTCCTCAGTGCATGGCGTCCAAGCTGCGCCCTGAAGCGACAGTGTCCGCAGCGCCTCGAACTTTTCTTTCCGCTTTCCCGCCGGAAGCGCGACATAGCGCACCCGCGCCGGCACATTGCGGTCCTTGCCGAGTTTCTTGGCGGCAATCACGATGCAGACCGGTTGCTGCACGCCCTGAAAGATGCGGGTCGCCACCTCCGGCTGATGGCCTTCGGGCGAGCAGTCGATCACCCAGATGTCGGTGCAGGTGCGGCGCAGATCGTCGCGCATCTTCTGAAAGCCGGGGCCGTTCAAAAAGCCGGCGACGGTGATGAAGCAGACGATGCCTTCCTCGTCCTTGTCCGGGTTGCCGGTCGCGGCCTGATGACCGGTGCCGAACACCTTCCAGGTGGCCCAGCGCCAGAAATAGACATAGAGGTTTTTCAGATGCTTGGCATGGGCGGAGACGCCCCATTCCACTGGCGGCCGCCACCATTCCATTGGCGCGGCATTTCCGTCAGACCCCGCTTCGATCCAGCCGCCGCGGCCATCGGCCTTTTCCTTGTAGGGCGGATTGCCGATGACGACCTTGATCGGCTGGCCCTTCTTGATGGCGTTGGCCTCCCGCCGCGAGGTGGCGATCGGCTGCATGACCTGCGGCAGATGCTCATCCTCGACATAGGGGTTGCCGAGCGTGTCGGTGATGAAAAGCCGGAGCGCGGGCAGCGTTGCAGCCTTCCCATCGCCCACGACCATCAGTTCCTGAAACTCCGCGATCAGCCGCAACTGCGCCACGGCGAACGGGCCGAACTGGATCTCGAAGCCGATCAGGCGATTGGCGGCGGCGCTGATGGCGGCGGGCACCGCGCCCTCACCCATGTCCTGCCCCACCGTATCGGCGATCCGGCGCAAGACGCCGAGCAGGAAGGTGCCTGTGCCCACGGCGGGATCGGCAACCGTGACATCGGCGGACGCGAAACCCGCCGGGCGCTCGAACAGCGGCCCTCGCAGCACCTCGTCGACCATGCGCACCATGGCGTTCACCACCTCGGGCGGGGTGTAATAGGAGCCGGTGCGCTTGCGCAGCGTGTTGTCGTAGACCTCGAGGAAGTGCTCGTAGAAATAGAGCCAGGCCTCGGGATCGTTCTTGCCGACCTCCTGCCAGTTCACCTCGTTGAGCACGCGCGCCATGGTCTCAAGCGAGGTCTTGAGCGCCATCCTGTTGTCGGCATTGTCGGTCAGGAGACCGAGCGCGGTGCCAATCAGCGAGTTCGATTTCTTCAGGTCTATCGCCGCATGGTCGATGCCGTTGATCAGCGGGATATCGCGGGTTCGCGCGATCAGCAGGCCGAATGTAACGGCCTGGGCATAGCCATCGGCGAACTGGTCATCATCGGCCTGAGGAAACAGCAGTTTGCGCCAGTCCTCGGCAAGTCCTGTCAGAGCCGGGTTGCCGAGATCCATCTGCTCCGTCACTTCGTCACGCAGCAGGCGGCACAGACGGGCGCTCACCTCGGCCAGCCGGCGCGGTGTCTTCGGCGCCTGCGGCGCCCAGGTGAAGAAATCGGAAAACAGGCCAAGAAGTTCGGGCGGCGCCTTGATCGCCTTGCCACCGGTCTCAAGGTCACCCTCAAGGGTCAGCACCTTTCCCTGTAATTCGCCGTCGCGCCACAGGCTGAAGCTCATGCCATCGGTGTAAATCAGGTTCGGCAAGGATTTAAGCCGGTTCCACTGGTTCTTGTCGTGCCCCTGATAGCGGCGCGGATCGGCGCCCTTTCCGGGCGCCTTCACCTCGATGAAACCGGTGAGCGCCTTGCCGAAAGTCACGGCGTAGTCAGGGCGGGTCATGATCTCGGCGAGGCTTGTCTCGCCGATCATGGCGACCGCCTCCTTGGGGTAGCCGAGAAGCTCAACAATGCCGTGCAGGATCAGCGTCTCAAGCGGGCCGCGCAACTGGTCTTCCGGTGCACCGGTGACGACCGGGCTGGACAGCTTTTTCGAGACGGCCTGACCGAAGGTCGAGATGACGGCATCGAGCGTTGTGGACGACATGTGATTCCCCTATGCGTGGAACCATAAGTAGCAAACCCTTTCTTGAATAGAGAGCCCCCTCATCCGGCCCTTCGGGCCACCTTCTCCCCGGAGGGAGAAAATAGGGCGGCGGGCATTGCGTCAGCGCCGCCCTTCCCTGATTGACAGCCCCACCGGCGAGCGGCACTCTGCCTGCCATCCCCACCGGAGACCGCGCGCATGACACCCGAATTCCTGATCACCACGCTGATCGTGGTGGCGCTGCCCGGGACCGGGGTGCTCTACACGCTGGCTGCGGGGCTCACCCGCGGCGCGCGGGCCTCGGTGGCGGCGGCGGCGGGCTGCACGCTCGGCATCGTGCCGCATGTCGCGGCATCCGTGCTCGGTCTCGCGGCGCTGATGCACACCAGCGCGCTGGCGTTCCAGACGCTGAAATATCTCGGCGTGATCTATCTGTTCTACATGGCCTGGCAGATGTGGCGCGACACCGGCGGGCTGGCCATTGCTGCGCAGCAGACCGCCGCACCGCTCAGGCCGATGCGGATCGCCGGCGCGGGCATTCTGATCAACCTGCTCAATCCCAAGCTGACGCTGTTCTTCCTGGCCTTCATGCCGCAATTCGTCGATCCCGGCGCGGCCGATGCGACCGCGCAGATGCTCACGCTCGCGGGTGTGTTCATGGCGCTCACCTTCATCGTCTTCGTGCTCTACGGGCTGCTTGCGGCGCAGGCGCGCGACCATGTGATCGCGCGGCCGAAGGTGCTGCGGGCGGTCCGGTGCTCGTTTGCCTCGGCGTTTGCTCTGATGGGCCTGCGGCTGGCGCTGGCGGAGCGCTAAACCCGGTCTTCCGCGTCCGGGCGGGGCCGGACAGACGGTATTCTTGCTATTATCTTAACCGTCCGGCAACAGTATCATATTATATTGGCAATATATGTTACCTGAATCAGTCAGGTGGAAATCGATGGGCGATCACGAGGATCCGATCACGGCCGCAGGCGAGGCTTCCTGCAAGCGCACCCGCGCCGTGCGATCCAAGGTTCTCAAGGGCGGGCGCATCGCCTTCAACGCCGAGTTCAGCGCCATTCCCTGCACCATCCGCAACATCTCAGACACCGGCGCGCAGCTGATCGTCGAGGGCGGCTGGTTCATTCCCGACCGGTTCACGCTGCATGTCGACATCGACGGCTTCAAGGTCGACTGCCAGCGGGTCAGGCAGAAGGGCAGCGAATGCGGCGTGCGCTTCATCAGTGAGAGAACCCTAACCGGAAAGCCGCGCCAGCAGGTGCTGACACCCGAAAGCGGGTTGCAGCAAGAGACAGCGCCGAAGCCGGGACCGGACCGGAGCGAAACCGGGCTTGCCACGCCATCCCGGACCCGGCCGGGCGGCGGCTTCGGGCGCAGGACGCGCTGAGCCGTGCGCCGCACGAGCCGGCTTTCCGACTTTGCAAGGCATCGTGAGGCGCGATCGCCTGACTGCTTCGACCGTGGCCCAAGGAACCTTTTTGCCTCCGCCCCGTTGCCTGCACAGGAACGCAAGCCTATGTTGCGTTGCATGCTGGGGCAGAGATGCCCCGCGAACAATCACACATGAGGAGAGACCCATGGCCCTCGAACTGCCAGCCCTGCCCTATGATTACGATGCGCTTGCGCCCTACATGTCGCGCGAGACGCTCGAATTTCACCATGACAAGCACCATCAGGCCTATGTCACCAAGGGCAATGAGCTGCTTGAAGGCAGCCCGCTCGCCGGCAAGTCGCTCGAAGAGATCTGCAAGGCAGCCTTTGACGAGAAGAACGCCGGCCTGATCAACAATGTCGGCCAGCACTACAACCATCTGCATTTCTGGCAGTGGATGAAGAAGGGCGGCGGCGGCTCCAAGGTGCCGGGCGCACTCGAGAAGGCGATCGAGTCCGATCTCGGCGGCTTCGACAAGTTCAAGGCCGATTTCATTGCCGCAGGCGTCGGCCAGTTCGGCTCCGGCTGGGCCTGGCTCGCGGTCAAGGGCGGCAAGCTCGAGATCATGAAGACGCCCAATGGCGAGAACCCGCTGATGCATGGCGCATCGCCGATTCTGGGCTGCGACGTGTGGGAGCACAGCTACTACATCGACTACCGCAACGCCCGGCCGAAATATCTCGAAGCCTTCGTCGACAATCTCATCAACTGGGATCACGTGGCCGAAATGTACGAAGCCGCGCGCTAATTCAGGCTTTTGAAGCAGCACGAGATTCAAGCCCGGCGCCCACAAGCGCCGGGCTTTTTCATGGCGGATGGCGCAGATGTCCGGTAACGCAGTGTTCAACAAAACTTGACTTGATTGTCATCAGTTGCATGTAACGATGCCGTAAGGGACAGTTCAAGCAACCGCATCATCCACAGGAGAGACTACATGAAACTTCGGACCTTGTTTGCCGCAGCACTCATCGGCGCTGCCGGTTTCGCACCCGCGATCGCCGCCGACGAACCCCAGGTGGTTCGCCAGGAGATGATGAAGAAGGTGGGCGGCGCCACCGGCGCGATGGCCAAGATGGTCAAGGGCGAAAGCGATTTCGACGCAGCCGCAGCACTCGCGGCGCTGACCACCATCTCAGAAGTGGCAGCCACCTACGGCGAACATTTCCCCGAAGGCTCCGACACCGGCTTCGAGACCGAAGCGGCGCCGGCGATCTGGACCGACCGGGCGGGCTTCGACGCCAAGCTGGCCGAGTTCAAGGAAGATGCGGATGCGGCCGTGGCGGCAGCCCCTGCCGATCTCGATGCGCTGAAGGCCGTGTTCGGTCCGCTCACGCAGAACTGCGGCGCCTGCCATGAGACCTATCGCCTGAAGAACAGCTGATGCTGGGCATGCGTTTCACCGCCCATGACGGGCGCCGGCCGTGAAGCGGCTGGCGCTCGGACTTGGCCTGGTTGCGGTCGCCGGTGCGGCCGCAGCCTTCGTGCTGACCGCGCCGCGGCCGGTGGCGCAGGAGCGGCTCGAGGCGATCACCGCGCTTGAGGGCGATGCGGCGGCCGGCGAGGCGCTGTTCTGGGCCGGCGGCTGCGCCTCCTGCCATGCGGCTCCGGGCGCCGAGGGCGACGCGAAGATGCTGCTGTCGGGCGGCGTGCGGCTGACCAGCGATTTCGGCACCTTCATCGGTCCCAATATTTCACCCGATCCCGACGCGGGCATCGGCTCCTGGTCGCTCAGCGACTTCGCCAATGCCATGCTGGCGGGCGTTTCGCCGGGCGGCGGCCATTATTACCCGGCCTTTCCCTATGGCTCGTACTCGCGGATGAGCGATCGCGACATCGCCGACCTGTTTGCCTTCATGCAGACCCTGCCTGCAAGCGATGTGGCCTCGCTGCCGCACGAGATCGGCTTTCCGTTCAATATCCGCCGGTCACTGGGCGGCTGGAAACTGCTGTTTTACTCCGATGAGCCGCATGTCGCCGTCAGCGACGATCCGCAAATCGCCCGCGGGCAATATCTTGTCGAGGGCCCCGGCCATTGCGGCGAATGCCACACGCCACGCAACCTTGTCGGCGGGTTTGTGGGCCAATCCTGGCTGGCCGGCGCGCACAATCCCGAAGGCGAAGGGGTGATCCCCAACCTCACCCCTGGCGGCAAGTCGATCAGCGGCTGGAGCGCATCCGACATCGCCTATTATCTCGAAAGCGGCTTCACGCCGGATTTCGACAGCGCCGGCGGATCGATGGTCGACGTGCAGAAGAACATGGCACAACTGACAAGCGGCGACCGCGAGGCGATCGCCGCCTATCTCAAGGCGCTGCCCGAACGGGCCAATGGCTGGGAGTGAGCGCCCCGCTCAGTAGATCAGGCGGGTTTTCTGCTTCGAGGCCTCCTTGCCGATATCGGTAAACGCTTCCAGCAGTTCTTCGGCGCTCTGGGCGTCGTAATAGTGCTTGGCGCTGAAGGCACAGTCCTCGAGCAGCCTCCGGCCGCGCTCGGGCGCCTGGAAGGCCACGGAGAAGATGGTGACGCCCTTCGCCTTGGCGTCGGCGCAATGTTCCTTCGTGGTCTTGTCGGCGTAGTCGTCCTTCCATGACTGGCCGGTGTCGTGCTCGCCGTCGGTCATGAAGACGATGAACTTCAAGGGATCCTTCGAGCCGTTCTTGGAGAAATGCGCGTTGACCTCGCCCGAACCGGTGACCCGCTTGACAGCCCAGTCCATCGCGTCAACGGAATAGGTGCCATCAACCGCCACAAGGCCATTGGTGAAGCCTGTGACTTGCGACTTGTTCCAGGTCAGGTCGAACTTGTCGCTGTCCGTGGTCCTGATGTTGTAGGCCACGGCGCCCATGCGGGCATATTCATTGGTGGGGTCGGCAGCCGAGATGTGATCCACCAGATTGCCGACCGCCTCCTTCAGGACATCCATCTTGGGAACGTCGACGGTAACCTCCTGGGTGCCGCACTGATAGGTTTCCTGGCGCCATGAATACCATTTCCAGACCCAGCGCGTGCAGTATTTCGGCTCGGTGGTTGTGGTCGTGCGTCCCGAGGCCCACTTCATCGACCCGGACCGGTCTAGCACCAGCATCATGGAAATCGGAGAGCGGTCGGTGCCATCGCTTCCGGATTCGGATGCCGCATTGATGGCGACATCGATCGTGTCCTTGCCGGCGAACCGCCCCAGCCCGGTGGTTTTCTGCGAGCCGGTAACCGCGACCTCGACCTTCCAGAGGGTTGTGGCCCCGGTCCCCGATTTGGCCAGCGTGACGATCGGCGTCGCGGAAAATCCGTTGAACGCCCTGGCGTCATTCGACACCTGGCCGTTGAAGAAATTCGTCGCATAGGCAATGGCCTCGGCCTCGGTGATACTGCCATCGGCGAGTTGGCTGGCCGTTGCCAGCGCGGCGCTGTCGGCGGCATTCTGAAGGCTGGTCTTCATAGACAGCGCATTGGTGGTGTCGAGCACCAGGCTTCCGGCGACAAAGATCACCGGCAGGACGAGGCTCGCCATCATGGCGAAGTTTCCGTCCCTGTTCCGGAGAAGCTCCGGAATCTTTTTCCACATCTTCGAGATGGTCATCTCTGGACCTCATATCCATTGGAATAACGCACCCCAACAGATACACCAGGTTCCGTGAGTATCGGATTAACGCGATAGATCAGTTTTTAGGCAATATTCCCCTGGACCGGACTATTTCCCTTTTTTTCATTGGTTTATCGGTCTTTCGCGGCATGCCCCGGCTGTTTGAAAAACACACCAGCGTGGTAAACCAAGCCTAAATTTTTCCGGTCACCTTCAGGGCGAAGGCATATTCAAAGGCGATTTCCTCGAGCCGCTGAAACCGGCCGGAGGCGCCCGCGTGGCCGGCGGTCATATTGATCTTGAACAGCACCGGTGCATCGCCGGTGGAGAGTTCGCGCACCCGCGCCACCCATTTGGCCGGCTCCCAATAGGTCACTCGCGGGTCGGTCAGGCCCGCCACTGCCAGGATCGGCGGATAGGCCTGGGCGCGCACATTGTCATAGGGCGAATAACCCGCGATGGTGCGGTAGTCCTCGATCGAGGCGACCGGGTTGCCCCATTCCGGCCATTCCGGCGGGGTCAGCGGCAGGGTGTCGTCGAGCATGGTGTTGAGCACGTCGACGAAGGGCACGGCCGCGATGATCGCGCCAAAGGCATCGGGCGCCATGTTGGCGACGGCCCCCATCAGCATGCCGCCGGCGGAGCCTCCCTGGGCGACGATGCGGTCGTGGGAGGTGAAGTTCTCGCGGTCGAGATAGCGGGCGGCTGCGATGAAATCGGTGAATGTGTTGGTCTTCTGGCCGCGCTTGCCGGCCTCGTACCAGGCAAAGCCTTTCTCCTTGCCGCCGCGGATGTGGGCGATGGCGTAGACGAAGCCGCGGTCGACCAGCGACAGGCAGTTGGTGTTGAAACCGGCGGGAATGGCGATCCCGTAGGATCCGTAGCCGTAAAGCAGGCAGGGCGCCGTGCCATCGAGCGGCGTGTCATGCCGGTAGAGCAGCGTCACCGGCACCAGTTCGCCATCCTCCGCCGGCGCCATGACGCGGCGGGTGACGTACTCGGCGGGAGTGTGGCCCGAAGGCACCTCCTCGCGCTTGAGAAGCGTGCGCTCGCGGGTCGCCATGTTGTAGTCATAGAGCTCGGACGGCGTCGTCATCGAGGAATAGGCGAAGCGGACCGTCTCGGTGAAATATTCCATCGAGCCGTGGAAGCCCAGCGCATAGGCCTCCTCGTCAAAGGCGATGGCGTGGGTCTCGCCGCTCGTGCGGTCCTGGATGACGATGCGCGGCAGGCCGTTTTCGCGCTCCATCCAGACCAGATGGTTCTTATAGGCGCTGACCGACAGGATCAGCCGGCCGGGCTTGTGCGGCACCACTTCGGTCCAGTTGTCGCGGCCCGGAGAAGTCACCGGCGCCTGGCAGATCTTGAAATCCTTGGCGCCGTCGGCGTTGGTGAGGATAAAGAAGACGTCGCCGCCTTCGCTGAGCGAATATTCGACGCCGGTCTCGCGCGCGGCCACCAGTTGCGGCTTGGCTGCGGGATCGGTCGCCGGCATCACCCAGCATTCCGAGGTCTCGTGATCGTTGATGCCGATCAGGATGAAGTCGTTGAGGCTGGAACCGTGGACGCCCATGAAGAAGCCCGAGTCGGTTTCCTCATGGATCAGCACATCCTCGTCCTGGGCGGTGCCGAGGCGATGATAGAAGATCTTGTTGGGGCGGTGATTGTCATCGACCGCCGTGTAGAAGAACCCGGTGCAATCGGCAGCCCAGGCGCCGCCGCCGCCGGTGTTCTCGATAAGATCCGCACCATCCTCGCCGGTGGCGAGATCGCGCACCTTGAGCGTGAAGAATTCCGAACCCTTGTCGTCATAGCCCCAGATCATCCGGGCATGGTCGGGCGAGTGCCCGGCGCCGGCCAGGCGGAAATAGGGCTTGCCTTGAGCCTCGAGATCGCCGTCGAGCATCATCTGCTCGTCGCCGCCCTCGCGCGGGATGCGGAAGTGCTTGGGCTGCTCGCCGCCGGTGACAAAGCGCACGCCATAGAGCCACGGACCATCGGGCGCCGGCACCGAGCTGTCGTCTTCCTTGATGCGGCCGCGCATTTCGGCAAACAGGGTCTTCTGCAAGCTTTCCGTGTCTGCCATCGCGGCCTTCTGATAGGCGTTCTCGGCCTCCAGATGGGCGCGGATCGCCGGATCGAGGATGGAGGGGTCCTTGAACATCGCCTGCCACTTGTCATCGCGCATCCAGGCATAATCATCGGTGCGGGTGATGCCGTGGCGGGTGTCGCTGAGCGGCCGCTTGTCGGCGACCGGGGCAGCGGGCAGGTTCGTGAATACGGACAAGGAGAACTCCATGAGCATGGTGTGCCGGGATCGGCAAGGCGGAACACCCGACATAGAGGCCGCGGCTTGCGGTATCAAGGCGGCGGCACAGGATAGTCTGCGACACGGTCAATTGCTTACCGGACAATGAGAGCCGCAAGGGCCAATCCGGATGCAAGCATGCAGGCAATAGTGCGAAGGCTGTTCAGGGACACCCATCTGGTCATGTAGGTCTCTTTCCAGAATTGTCCCGCCTCACCCGCATCCAGGGCGGCCAGCTGAGTGTTGAGCGGCACATTGCCGATCACGGTGACGGCGACAACACCGATGAGGTAGGACCCGCCGGCAAGCATCAGCAGAATTTGCTGGAGACCATCAAGGTTGAGCACCGCGTAGATGACAATGGTGACCGAAACCGGCACCATCCCCATGGACAGGACCATGAACACCGACCGCATGATCTCGACATTGATCACCTGCATCGCCTCGATCCCGCCCTGGCCCCTGACCCGGTCGAACGAGCGCATGATGAAATCGGAGAAGGCCAGGAGCACGCCGCCGATGGCGGCATAGGCGATGACGGATGCTGCACAGAGCAGCATGAACCAGAGTGACATGATATTTGCCTCCAAGGCGGCACAGGGCCGGAACGGATAAGGGACGACCGGCTCCGTGGAGCCGGCCAAAAGGGAAAGGTCAGGCTGCCTTCTTCCAGACGCCGCTGGCGGCAGCGCTGTGGCAGAACTCGGCAAAATCCCGCGGTTCACGGCCAAGCGCGCGCTGCACGCCGTCGGCGAGCCAGGCGTTGTGGCCACCCAGGGTTTCGCGGCAGATCTCGGTGAAAATGCCGGCAATGTCCGCGCCTGCAACCTCACTCATGCCGGCGTGGAACTCTTCCAGCGTGATCGGCTGGTAACGGACCGGAATGCCCGCCGCGGCGGATATCTCGGCTGCGGCCTCGGCAAAGCTCAGGAGCCTCGGACCGGTGACCTCATAGAGGTCGCCATTGTGGCGATCGTCGGTCAAGGCCGCGACCGCGACATCGGCGATGTCATCGACATCCACCAGCGGCTCCTTCACGGCACCGGCGGGAAGCGCGATCACGCCTTCGAGCACGGCCGGGTGCAGGTAGCCTTCCGAAAAATTCTGGGCGAACCAGGCGGCGCGGACCAGGGTGAAATCAAGGCCCGAATTGCGCACGACGTCCTCGCAGAGACGCGCATGCGCCTCCCCCCGGCCCGACAGCAGCACCAGCTTCTTAACACCGGCTGCAGTGGCGGCCTTTGTCAGGGCTTCGATCTTGTCGGATGCGCCCGGGAAGGCGAGATCAGGGTAGTAGGACACGTAAGCGGCCTTGACGCCGTCAAGCGCCAGTGCCCAGGTTTCGGGCTTGTCCCAGTCAAACGGGATGGCCGAATTGCGCGAGCCTGCGCGCACCGGATAGCCCTTCTCGGCCAATGATTTGAGAATACGGCTGCCGGTCTTGCCGGTTGATCCGATGACGAGAATGGGGGCGTCTTGCATGGCGAACTCCTTGGTTCGGTTGGGGATGAGGCAGAAATAACCCCTTTGATCTGGACGGACAATGATAAGAAGTCCGTCTTTATATGCAGCTCTTCCAATTACATGGACAAATCGCATTTCGAGCTGTAGATTGCGCCGATGTCCAAGCCAGATCCCGCCATTCCCGAAACCACCGATCCGCTCGCCGAAACGCTGCACATGCTGCGGCTGACGGGAACGCTCTATTGCCGCGGCGTACTGACCGCGCCGTGGGCCATTGCCATTCCGAAGCTCGAAGGCGTGATGACCTTCCTGGTGGTGACATCCGGCGCCTGCTGGGTGGAGCTCGAGGGCGGAGAGCCGTGGCTGTTGCAACAGGGCAGCCTGGCGCTGTTGCCGCATGGAACGCCGCATGTGCTTTCCAGCGCGCCGGGGCTTGAAGGCGACCCGCTGTTTGATCTTCCTGTCGAAAAAGTCAGCCAGCGCTACGAGATCGTTACCCATGGCGGCGGCGGCGAACTCACGCGCACGATGTATGGCGTGGTCCGGTTCGATGATGTGGCGGCCCAGCATCTCCTCGCCCTGCTTCCCGACATCATCGCCATCGATGCCTGGGACGACCAGACAGGCGGCTGGCTGCAAAGTACCCTTCTGTTCATTGCCAACGAGGCGGCGTCACTCAAGCCGGGCGGCGAAACCGTGATCATGCGGCTGTCGGATGTGGTGGTGATCCAGGCGATTCGCTCGTGGCTGGAGACCTCGCCCGCGGCGGACACGGGATGGCTCAAGGCGCTGCGCGATCCGCAGATCGGCAAGGCGCTGGCGCTGATGCACCGCAGCCCCGGGGAAGACTGGAGCGTGGAGTCGCTCGCTGACCGGGTGGGCATGTCACGCTCGGCCTTTGCCGCGCGATTTGCCGGGCTGGTCGGTCAGGCGCCGCTCAAATATCTGACCGAATGGCGCATGCGGCTGGCGCGCGGCCGGTTGATCGACACCGACGATACGCTGTCGGCGATTTCCCTCGATCTGGGCTATCAGTCGGAGGCGGCTTTCGGCCGGGCCTTCAAGCGCGTCTTCGCAGAGCCGCCCGGCAGGGTTCGCCGGGCCGAGCCACACCGCCCGGACCCGATCTACATCGTTCCGCAGAGCAGCGCGGCGGCGGAATAGGCCACACCTGACTGGTGCAGATCAGGCCAGCTCGCCCACCGGGCGGATCTGGCCGACTTCGATGCCGTTCCAGTTCTTGAGCGTCTTGTTCGTCCAGTCGCCAAGCTTGGCTGACAGCTCCCGGTCGTCCGCGAAAAATTTGGCCAGCACCGCGCCGATCATGGCTTCGGCGCCGCGGTTGGAGCCGTCCTCGCATTTGAGCGCGATGCCGTAGCCCTTCTCCGGAATGGCGGCGCAGTAGACGCCCTCGGCGCCGGTCTTGGCGAAGATCCGGCCGGGCGCGAGTTGCATCAGCGTGGTGCAGGCGCGGCCGGTGCCCGCGACATAGAACGGCTCGGCCATGCAGGCCGCCATCAGGCGTTTGGCGGCCCTGGCGCGCTCCAGCCCGAGCCCCACGCCCGACGCCATGCGGGCAAAGCCATGGGCGATCCTGTCAAGCGGCGCGGCATAGGTCGGGATCGAGCAGCCGTCGGTGCCGCAAGTGTCGTGGCCATGCGCCGTGCCGGTCAGCTCCGACATCACGTCGCGCACCGAGGCCTGGACGAAATGGTCGTAGCCGACATAGCCGTGGTGATCGACGCCGGCATGGCACGACAGGCAGAGGAACCCGGCATGTTTGCCCGAGCAGTTGTTGCCGAGCTGATTGGGTTTGTCGCCGGCGCGGGCCTGGGCGATCAGCACCTTCTGTTCCGAACTCCAGTGGCAGCCGCATTCGAAATCGGCTTCGCTCAATCCGGCGCGGGCGACGATATCGCCGGCCAGCCGCATATGCTCGGGCTCGCCGGAGTGCGACGCGCAGGCGAGCGCCAGTTCCTTGTCGCCATAGCCGTAACGGTCGGCAGCACCGGATTCCACCAGCGGCAGCGCCTGCATGGACTTGACCGCAGAGCGCGGGAACACCGGCGTTTCGACCTCGCCAAGGCGCATCACCACCTTGCCATCGCCATCCATGACCACGGCCATGCCGCGGTGCCGGCTTTCGACCATCTGGCCGCGGGTGACTTCGACGAGAACGGGATTCTGCATGGGAATTTTCCTGGCACTGGCTTGGAATCGGTGAGCGGCTGGTGCGGCCGAATTGAAGGCCCGAGTGATCGCAGAACCCGGCGTTTTGGGCAAGTGGCGGGGACGAAATCGATGCAGAAGGCAGAAAAGGCGTTCATTCAGACGATTTTCCTGCACTTTTTCCGCAATCGCGCGGATTTCGACCGCTTCTCGTTAAAGACTTGAAATCTCGGCATTCCTGAAGTTCGTCACCGGAAGGAAAGACCTTCAAAGGTCGAGCAACGGAGCCTGTGCCGCCTGCCGAAACACAATTTCCAATACCACAGAACGTCCCCGCCTTTTTGCACGGGCCTAGACTCGTCTCCAGCACCAGACCTGATGCACCAGCACGAATGGAGACGATCATGGCCCAGCCTTCCCTCTTCTCATCCCTGTTTTCATGGCTGCCCCGTTGGATGGCCCCTTTGGACGCGCCCACGCCTGCCCCCTCACCCATGCCGCAGCTTCCCGTCCCCTCGCGCAGCGCGTTTGAGCCCGATCCCGAGATCGCCTGGGGCGCGAAGGTGACGGGCGATTTCAAGCGCAAGACCCTCGCCATCTCCCGCCGGCTCAACATGGATCCCAATCATCTGATGGCGATCATGGCGTTCGAGACCGGCCGCAGCTTCGATCCGGCGATCACCAACCACGCGGGCTCAGGCGCCACCGGGCTGATCCAGTTCATGCCCAAGACCGCGCAGGGACTTGGGACGACCACTGCCCGCCTGGCCGTGATGAGCGCGGTCGACCAGCTCGACTATGTCGAGACATACCTGACGCCCTATGCTGGCAGGATGGGGGATCTGCCGAGCGCCTACATGGCGGTTCTCTATCCGCGCGCGGTCGACAAGGCGCCGGGCTACGTGCTGTTCCGCAAAGGCTCGGTCGCCTACAAGCTCAATCGCGGGCTGGATGTGAATGGCGACGGCTATGTGACCAAGACGGAAGCGGCGGCGAAGGTGCAGGCTTTGCTCATCGAGGGGATGCGGCCGGGGATGATGGGCTAGGCGGCTCCTGGTCGACAGGCACGGCATTGCGCCGCCCGCTCAGTCGGGCATTTCGGGGACAAGCCCTAAGCGGGCGACGCGGGTGCGAGCCGCGTCCCCGTTTCGCCTCTCGCTATTTTTTACCATCTGGACAAAACTGAGTCTCTGGGCGATTGTACGTGTCCGCACGCCAGACCTGATCGCCAACCGTCCCTTGCGGACCGGATTTTCCTCATGCTGCGCACGATCCTGATCACCCTTTTGGGGCCGATGCTCTGGGGCACCACCTATGCGGTGTTCACCGAGACCCTTCCCGTCAGCCATCCACTGCTCACCGGCGCGATGCGGGCGCTGCCTGCGGGGCTGATCCTGCTCATGCTCAATCCGCGCATTCCGCCGCTGGAAGCGCTCAAGCGCCATGCAGCGATCGGGCTGACCAATATCGCGATCTTCTTCGCGCTGCTGTTTGTCGCGGCCTCGCGGATGCCGGGCGGGCTGGCGGCGACGCTCGGCGCGATCCAGCCGCTGGTGGTGATCCTGGTCTCGGGCTGGCTGATCGGCCGGGCGCCGCATCCGGTGCAGATTGCGGCCGGCATCGCCGGCGTCCTCGGCGTCGGGCTGCTGGTGCTGTCGCCCGACGCCCATCCCGATCCGATCGGGGTGGCAGCCGCCATCGGCGGGACATTGTCGATGGCCGCGGGCACATTGCTGATCGACCGCTGGGGCCGGATGGGCACGCCGCTCGAAACCACCACCTGGCAGCTGATCCTGGGCGGGGCGATGCTGTTGCCGGTGGCGCTGGTTGTCGAGGGCCTGCCGCCGGCGCCGGGCCTGACCGAGGCGCTCGGCTATGGCTGGTTGATGCTGCTCGGCACCGCCTTCGCCTATTATGTCTGGACCCGCGGCATCGGCCAGCTCGGGCCCAGCACGGTCTACCTGGCGCTCGCCAGCCCGGTGGTGGCCACCGCCATCGGGGCTGTGGCGCTCGGCGAGTGGTTCAGCCTGTGGCAATGGGCCGGCATGGCGCTGGTGATCGGGGCGACGGCGGTGGGGGTGTCGGTTCGGCGGCGGGAGGTGAAGCCGCTCACCGCCCGGCAATGATCCCCGATGACGCAAACCCGCCGTCGACGGTCAGCACCTGGCCGTTGATGTAGCTCGCCTGGGGCGAGAGCAGGAACAGGATGGCGTCGGCGATTTCCTCGGGGCGGCCGTAGCGGCGCAGCGGGATCTGGGCGGTCCAGCGCCTGCGGTCCACGACCGTGTGAAGATCCGAAATCAGCGGCGTGTCGACCGGGCCGGGCGCCACCACATTGACGCGGACGCCGCTGGCGCCCCACTCATTGGCGAGCACCTGGCTCATCAGGATGACGCCGGCCTTCGACGCACCATAGGCGACCCGTCCGGCATTGGCCCTTATCCCCGATGCGGAGGCGAGATTGACGATGGCGAGCGTGTCGCCCATCTCATCGAGGCAGGCGCGACAGAGGATGAAGCTGCCGGTCAGGTTGACATCGAGGATCTCACGGAAAATCTCGGCGCTGGTCTTTTCGGCCGGAATGTCGCGGGCTATGCCGGCGCAATTGACGAGGCCGGTGACCGGCCCGAAGGCTCCGACGGCCTGGGAAAGGCAGTCGGCCACCTCCTCCTCGTCGGTGACATCGCAGACCAGCGCCAGCACATCCTCGCCTTCCAGCCGCTCTTCAGTGCGGGCGATGGCGTCGGTGCTCGCGTCAAGAATGGTGACAGCGGCGCCACTATCGATCAGAGCCAGAACGGTGACCTCGCCGATGCCCGACGCACCGCCGGTGACCACGATGTGGCCGGCGACGCCGTGCGCGGCGAGGCCCTGGCTCACCGGATCCGCTCGAGGATGGAGACGTAGTTGGCGACCGCGGCGCCGCCCATGTTGAAGATGCCGCCAAGCTCGGCGTCCTTGACCTGGATGCCGCCGGCCTCGCCGGCGAGCTGCATCGAGGACAGCACATGCATCGACACGCCGGTGGCGCCGATCGGGTGGCCCTTGGCCTTGAGCCCGCCCGAAGGATTGACCGGCAGGCGGCCATCCTTGGCGGTCTCGCCGCTCATCGCCAGCGCCCCGCCCTGCCCGGGCTTGGCCAGCCCCATCGCCTCATATTCGATCAGTTCGGCGATGGTGAAGCAGTCATGGGTCTCGACGAAGGAGAGATCGTCGAGCGAGGTGCCGGAATTGGCGAAGGCCCGCTTCCAGCCCAGTTCGCAGCCTTCGAAGGCCAGGATGTCGCGCTTGGACATCGGCAGGAAATCCTGCACGTGCTCGGCGGCGCGGAACAGGATGGCGCGCGGCGCCTGCATGGCGGTGGCGACGTCGGCGAGCACGATGGCCGCCGCGCCATCGGAGACCAGCGAGCAATCGGTGCGCTTGAGCGGACCCGCAACGTATGGGTTCTTGTCGCTCTCGGCTCGGCAGAACTCGAAACCCAGATCCTTGCGCATCTGCGCCCAGGGATTGTCGACGCCGTTCCTGTGGTTCTTGGCGGCAATCGCCGCGAGCCCATCGGCCTGGTCGCCATATTTCTGGAAATAGCCGTCGGCGATCTTGCCGAAGACACCGGCGAAACCCGCGGGCGTGTCGCCGTCCTCGGGCAGGTAGGAGGCCTTGAGCAGATTGGCGCCGATCTGCGGCCCCGGCGTCGTGGTCATCTGCTCGACGCCGACGACCAGCACCCGGCGCGCCGCACCCGCGCGAATGGCCTTGATGCCTTGGTGCACGGCGGCGGAGCCTGTGGCGCAGGCATTTTCCACCCGCGTGGCCGGCTTGAAGCGGAAGGCGTCATCGGCCTGCAGCACCAGGCTCGCAGTAAAATCCTGCGCCGAGAACCCGGCGTTGAAATGCCCCAGATAGATTTCGTCGATATCGGAGGCCTCAAGCCCGGCATGCAGAATCGCCTCGCGCGCCACTTTCGTCACCAGGCTCTCGACGGTCTCGTCGGCCAGTTTTCCAAAGGGCGTGTGGGCCCAACCGATGATGCAGGCGGTCATGAAAGGCGTCTCCGTGAATCTTGTCTCTCGTCGCCGCGCATTTTGAGCGCGCGGACGGCTTTGTAAAGAGCTCAGGCGAAGACTGGTGGTTTGACGGCAGGACCACGCAGGAATTCACAGGCCGCTACACCGGGCTGGTTGAGAGACGCCGGGGCAAAAACAGGCGCCGCTCAATGCGGGGATCGCGTCAGTCAGCGAGCCCTTCGAGGCCATACAACGCGGGCCGGATTTTCTCGAGAAGCGCAAACGGGTCACGCAGTGACGCCACCACATCGACAAAGACCGTAGGCAGTTCGTTGAGGAAACGGACGTGGATCATTTCCCCTCTCCTCTCGACGATGGCGCAGGCGATGAGCAACTGCTTGTCGCCGATGCTGATATAGAAGTGGTCCGCGATATCGGTCCGGCGCGAGCTTGCCCACAATCCGCCCTCTGAAATGTTCATCACCCGCAACTGCCCCTTGCTGATCTGGCGAATGCCCTTCAGGGGGAAGAATATGTTGAACATGACGGCGCACTTGCGGCGCGGCCATTTACGTTCATCTTGGTCACGGGACGCCCTCGTGAGGTAGTTCAGCGACGGCTCTTCTGTATTGTTTGCACAAGTCATTTATTCAATTCCCTTAATTCATGAAGATATATTTTTTAGATGTCTCGAATTATTCATGGAAATTTACAAATCAGGCAAAAAAATTCCTCAGTGGGAGCACAACCTGACGGAGAAGCAAAGGTTCCATTGCCGCATGGCGAATAAGTTGAGAGATTGCATTCAAAACGGAATCCACGCCCTACTCCTCACCAAACCCTTGTTCCGGTTGGACTTTATGGCGTTAACCCAAAATTAGGCATGATCATGGGAAAGCCGCCCTTCGGATGGGACGGCTCACCAAAACTTGATCGCAATCGGCTAGATGTGGCTGGAATTGGCCACAATTGCCTCCAAAGAACCCGGACATGAATATTCGAGACATCCTGCTCCTGTGCCTGCTGACCGTCACGCTTGCGTTGACGGGCCCGTTCGCGCGCGGACTGTCCGCGCAGGCGGCGGTGATGTTGCAGTCCGCGGAACTGTCCCGGTCCGGATCGGTCAGCACGCCGAAAGCCGGTGCGGTTCCCTCAAAACGCTGCCTGCGCGGCGCGGTGAGTTGGTCGGGCTGCGGGATCGACCCCGGCCATGTTCCCGAAAGCGTCGCTCTGAGCAAGGCGGGCGTCCGCAGTGCCTTTGAGCGGGTGCTGGATGGAACCTCGGGCGATCTGTCGCGTTCAAGGCTATTCAGGCCTCCGCGTTCGAGCTGAACCGAATCCGGGCCTTGACTGGCCCTGTTCCCTTCAGCCTCAAAGGACTTCCATCATGATGAATCGACGTATTTTCCTCGGTGCGGCCTCGATCGCCGCTCTCTCCGGCTGCACTTCCATGGGAAGCCGGCAGCCGGTTTCGCCTCAACCCGAGCCCCCGCCTCCGGCAATGCCTGCATTCTACGGTCCGGTTGAGGACGAGGGCTACTTCATTCCGGCAGTCCCTGCGGGCGTGGTGCCCGAACGCTTCTGGCGCCAGCGCGTGTCCAATCCATTTCCCGAAGAGGCGCCCGGCACCATCATCATCGACACCAGCACGTTCTACCTCCACCTGGTCGAGGACGGCGGCACCGCCATGCGCTATGGCGTCGGCGTCGGCCAGCAGGGCTTCTCCTGGGGCGGCGCTGCGGTCATGCAGTACAAACGCAAGTGGCCGACCTGGAAGGCGCCCGACGAGATGGTGGCGCGCAACCCGGAACTCGAACCCTACTCCGTCGCCAATGGCGGCATGGAGCCGGGACTGATGAACCCGCTCGGCGCCCGGGCGCTCTACCTGTTCGACAATGGCGAGGACACGCTCTACCGGATTCACGGCAACCCGGAAGCCAACTCCATCGGCCAGGCGGTCTCGTCCGGCTGCATCCGGCTGCTCAACCAGGACATCATCGACCTTTACGAGCGGGTGCGGAACCGCGCCAGGGTGATCGTGCTGCAGCCCAATTCGGCGCTGTCGGTGGCGCTTACCTGAACTTTGCCGGAACGGCGGATGCTAAACGCGAAATTCGCGTCGCACAGCCGCCGTTCCGCTACCACGGCTCAGGCTGCCATATGCACCTTGTCATAGGCCACCAGCCGGGCTGCCGAAGGCCGGGCCTCGCAGCGCGCCATCCAGTCCCTGATCTCGGGCACGTCCGGTGTGGCGTCGGGAAGCCAGACAAAGGTCGAGCCCAGCAGCAGGTCGGCGGCGGAAAATGAATCTCCGAGAATGTAGGGTGTTCTGGAAAGCTGGCTGGCAAGCCGCGCGGTCATTTCGTCGACACCGCGGAACGTGGCGTTGAGAGCGGGATGCGACAGGCCCGAAAGCTTGAACACCATGACGGGCTCCATCACGTCGCCATACCAGGCAAGCCAGCTCAGATAGGGTCCGCGCTCGGGATGCCCGATCGGGCGGCCGAGGCCGGCATCGGGGAAAAGCTCGGTAAGATAGAGAATGATGGCACTCGATTCCCAGATTTCGACGCCGTCGTGGACCAGAAGCGGCACCTTGCCTTCGGGATGCGGATTGGCCGGATCGGCGCCGCCGGAACCGTCGACGCGGGCGATCCCGACAATGCGGATCTCGACCTGGTCGAGAACGCCGAGCTCATCGAGCAGGCGGACGATGCGGGACGAGCGGGAGTGCGGCGCATGATAGAGTGTGAGCATGACAGGGATCCTGACAGGAGTTGATCGGGCCCGCAGGGTAGCAGCCTCATGCTGTCGGTTTTTGTCAGTATAACCGTCTGAAGTCACACCACCTTCATGGGCTGCGTGGCCACATCGCGTTCAATCGTGTCGATGGTGATGTGCTTACCGATCACATCCGCTTGGTGTTTCTCGTCCTTTAGGTCTCGTCGGCATAACTTGCCTCCCTTCGAGCGTCATAAATCGCGTCATGCAACCCCTTAAGGAATTTCTCCGAGAAAACCCCTTTCATCATCGCTTGTTGCAGCAAGGGGAGAAGCTCCGCCTCAGGCAGATCAAGGGGTCGCATTATCATGCGTCCTTCCTTCCACCATGAGAAACGAATTTCATCCTGACCTTGGTCCTTTACATAAATTCTTTCAATACGTTGGCCATCTATACTGGCCGTCGCCAGTTCTCTTGCATAACCTGTTTCTCGCATCGCAGCCTCCTACTAATAGCAAGTCAGCATATAGGAGTCCGCACCCGGATTCGATAGCCCGTCATTCTAACTGAATCTAAAACTGAGACACTGGCAGCTTTTGTTAGCAGAGATGCTGGCAACGAAAACGATGGGCCGGCGGACCGGGTGGCGCTCCCTTCGGCAGGCGCATTTCGCAACCGGTGTCGCGGACAGACGCGCATGATGGATCAAAATCCGGCATGGGACTTGAGGGGCATGCCGGCGGCGCCGACGGGCGCTTTTCCGGCGCCGCTTGCAGTCAATCAGATGACACCGGGGGATCACCATGACAGCGGTCGTTGCCGCAGCACCTGCCCAGTCCTCACGTCCACTAGAGGGCATTGCCTGCGTGCTGGCCGGTGCGTGGTGCTTTGTCGGGCAAGACCTTATGGTCAAGGACCTGCTCGGCGCACAGCCGCTATGGATGCTGATCTTTGCCCGGGCCTGCATCTCGATCCTGGTGCTGGCGCCGCTGATCCTCTGGCTTGGCGGCAATCACCGGCTTTATACGCCGCTCTGGCCGATCCATCTGCTGCGGGCCTTTCTGCTGACCACCGGCTTTGCGATGTTCTACGCGGCGTTTCCGTTCATGCGGCTTGCGCAGGTGTCGACGATCTTCTTCTCGGCGCCACTGTTCATCGGCATCCTGGCCGCCATTTTCCTGGGCGAGCGGATGGGCGTCCACAGGATCGCGGCGCTTGTCGTGGGGTTTGCCGGCGTGCTGATTGCACTCGCGCCGGGGCAGGACGGTTTCCAGTGGGTGGCGCTGCTGCCGCTGCTGTGCGCCCTGTCCTATGCCGCTTCGATGATCCTAACCCGGCGGGTGGGCGACGGCGAGAGCAGCCTGACCATGGGCCTCTGGACCATCGGCGGATCGGGCGCCATGATCTGGCCGCTGGGCTGGCTGGTCAATCTGGCGGTGCCCATGGGACCCGAATTCCATCACCTGCGCTTGGAGTTCATCGTCCCAGACGCGAGCCAGATGGCCAATCTGGCGCTTCTAGGCGTAGTGGGCATGACCGGCTATATCCTGCTCAGCCGCGCCTATCAGGTTGCCAATGCCAGCCTGATCGCGCCGTTCGACTATGCCTACCTGCCTTTTGCTGCAACCGCGGCCTGGTTTTTCTGGGATGAGGTTCCGAGCATGAACACGCTCGCAGGCATGGCGCTGATCATCGGCGCGGGGCTCTATATCGGCTATCGCGAGCTCAGGGCGCCGGAACGGGCGGTCTCGCCCGCACCGGTGGGCGAGACGGTCATTGCGACAGGCGTCCCGGCGGTAACGGAAGATACAGAAAGTCAGACATAGGCAGCACTATGTGAGGTTTCATCGGAGGCTTGAAGGGCCCTGACAACGATCAGGCCGCGTCGCGCACCGACACCACGATCTCGCGGCCCAGAACCGCCAGCGCCGCCTCGATGAGGGCAAGCTTGGTGGGGTGATCGGGATCCAGAATACGGCGGGCCTCGGTCTCTCGCCTACCCAGCCGCCGCGCCAGTTCGGATTTCGACAGGCCGCTTGCCGCAAAGGCCTCGATCACCGCGAGCTTCAGAGCGGTCGCAGGATCGACGGCGATTTCGACCAACCCGGTCTCCTCCTCCCTCGGCGGCGGCAAGACGCCGTCCTCAGCGATCATGCCGCGCAGGGCAAGTCCCAGCGCCTCGCGGGCGCTTGCTATGGCGTCGGCCCGATCCGCGCCATGGGTAATGACGCCGGGAATATCGGGAAAGGTAACCAGGACCCCGCCATCCGGGTCAGGTTCAAAGACTGCCCTGTAGACATATTGCATGCTCTTGCGCTCTCTTTCCGCTCTTCCCTGCCCCGCGATCAGTCGATCCCGAGCTGTTTCGCGATGAGCCTCACATAGCCGGGGGTCAATTCGCCGGATTTGATCGTGGTCATCTTTCCATCGAAGCTCACCCGGTAGTGGGAGCCCTTCCCCTTGTCGGTAAAGACTTCGATTGGCTTTGCCGTTTTCGGGCATATGCCTTCAACTCACGGAGCAATGCCTCGCGCTTCAACTGCCCATCTCAATCTCTTGAGCCGAAATTCGCACATTTTTGTACGAGACTTCCGGTAACGCATCGCCTTGCGAAGAACAGGTCGACTGCGCCCGTATCGGGCAGCTCTGGTTTTCAGAAGTTTTTCATTGATTGACCGATCAATCAAAAATAGACTGTGCTGGCGCCTCGCCTGGTCGAGACCACCGATCCTTGCCCCCGGGAGACATCAAGAATGCCAAAAATCGGCATGGAGCCAATTCGCCGCAAGGCCCTGACGGATGCCGCCATCGAGGCCATCGGCGCGCGCGGCTCGATGGATGTGACGATGTCCGACATCGCCGGACGCGCCGGGGTCTCGGCCGCGCTGGCGCATCATTATTTCGGCTCCAAGGAACAGCTGATCACGGAATCCGTCCGCGCACTGTTGCGCGATCTCAGGAATGACGCCGAACACGCGCTGAAGGCGGCGCGAAGTCATCGGGGGCGGGTCTCGGCGATCATCGCGGTGAGCTTTTCCGACAAGCAGTTTTCCGACGAGGTGGTCGCCGCCTGGCTCGCCTTCTATGTCGATGCACACCGCTCGCCCGACATCAGGCGGCTGTTGTCGATCTACGCCCGCCGGCTGCATTCCAACCTGATGAGCGGCCTGAGCCCGCTCGCCGGCGAAAGCGACGGGCAACGCATTGCCGAGGGCGCGGCGGCGATGATCGACGGGCTCTACATCCGCAAGGCGCTGGGCACGGGCCCTGCGCGCCATGACGCGGTGGCGCTGGTCGAGGACCATATCGAGACGCAATTGTCGGACATCCGGAGGAGGACAGTATGAGCACGGCCAGGCCAGCGGGCGCCCGCCCCAACATTCTTATCATCATGGTCGACCAGCTCAACGGAACCCTGTTTCCCGATGGGCCGGCCGACTTCCTGCATGCGCCGAACCTGAAGAAGCTCGCCGCCCGCTCGACGCGGTTTGCCGCCAACTACACCGCCTCGCCGCTGTGCGCGCCCGGCCGCGCCTCGTTCATGTCGGGGCAATTGCCGCGGCGCACGCGGGTCTATGACAATGCGGCCGAATACGCCTCCGACATTCCCACCTATGCGCATCATTTGCGGCGGGCCGGCTATTACACCTGCCTGTCGGGCAAGATGCATTTTGTCGGTCCCGACCAGATGCACGGCTTCGAGGAGCGGATGACCACCGACATCTATCCGGCCGATTTCGGCTGGACGCCGGATTACCGCAAGCCGGGCGAGCGGATCGACTGGTGGTACCACAATCTGGGCTCCGTCACCGGCGCGGGCGTGGCCGAGATCTCCAACCAGATGGAATATGACGACGAGGTGGCGTTCTTCGCCACCCAGAAGCTGCACCAGCTTTCGCGCCTGAGCGACGACGGGAACGCGCGGCCCTGGGCGCTGACGGTGTCGTTCACCCATCCGCACGATCCTTACGTGGCGCGGAAGAAATACTGGGACCTCTACGAGGGGTGCGCCGAACTCGAGCCGCGCGTGGCCCCAATCCCGTATGAGGAGATGGACCAGCATTCGCAGCGGCTCTACAAGGCCAATGATTCCGAACGCTTCCACATCACGCAAGACAATGTGCGGCGCTCGCGCCAGGCCTATTTCGCCAACATCTCCTATCTCGACGACAAGATCGGCGGGATTCTCGAAACGCTCAAGGCCACCCGCATGGCCGACAACACCATCGTGGTGTTCTGCTCCGACCATGGCGACATGCTGGGCGAACGCGGCATGTGGTTCAAGATGAGCTTCTTCGACGGCTCGGCGCGGGTGCCGCTGATGATCGCGGTTCCGGGGGGCGAAGGCCGGCTGGTGGCTGAGCCCACCTCCAATCTCGACATCACGCCAACGCTCGCCGATCTCGCCGGCGTGTCGCTCGAAGAGGTGGCGCCCTGGACCGACGGCGAAAGCCTGCTGCCATCGATGCACGGCGAAACCCGCACGGCCCCCGTGCTGATGGAATATGCGGCGGAAGGCTCGCAGGCGCCGCTGGTGGCGATCCGCGACGGCAAGTACAAGTTCAGCCATTGCGAACTCGATCCGCCGCTGCTGTTCGATCTCGACGCCGATCCGGATGAGCTCGTCAACCTTGCCGCCGACCCGGCCCATGCCGAGCTTGTGGCCGATTTCATGGTCCGCATTCGGGCGAAATGGGACATGGGACGCTACGACCGCGAAGTGCGCGAGAGCCAGGCGCGGCGCTGGGTGGTCTATGAGGCGCTGAGGAACGGCAATTACTATCCGTGGGACTTCCAGCCGCTGCAGAAGGCCTCGGAGCGCTACATGCGCAACCACATGGACCTCAACATTCTCGAGGAATCACAACGGTTCCCACGCGGGGAATGATGAACAGGCAGGAACTCGAACGGGCCCAGAGCCACTCCGTCCACAATCGCGCGGAGCTCGAAAGGAGCCGGCGCTGCGGCTGCTTCCACTGCGAGAGCGTGTTCACGGCGAGTGCCATGCTGCACTGGACAGACAAAAGCCGCGCGCAAGGCGAATGGACGGCATTGTGCCCGAGCTGCGGCATCGACGCGGTGATCGGGGACGCGGCCGGATTCGGAATGAGTCCCGTCTTCCTGCGCGAGATGAAGGACAGGTGGTTCGGCTCCGGCCGGGCCTGAAGGCGAAAACCGCCGAGACATGAACACGAAAAAGCGAAAGGCCGGACAATGAGCGCCGTACAGCCAAAAGCATCCCACCACATCAACGGACAGTACCGCGAAGACACCTCCGGTCGGTCCTTCGAGAGCATCTATCCCGCCACCGGCGAGGTGAATGCGCGGCTGCACTCGGCGACGCCCGCGATCGTCGAGCAGGCGGTCGCGGCCGCCACGGCGGCACAGCCCGCCTGGGCGGCGCTCAAGGGCGTGGAGCGGGGACGCATTCTGTTGCGCACGGCGCAGTTGCTGCGTGACCGCAATGCCGAGATCAGCCGCATCGAGACGCTCGACACCGGCAAGGCGATCCAGGAAACGCTCGTCGCAGACGCCGCATCGGCTGCTGATGCGCTGGAGTATTTCGGCGGGCTCGCGGGCGCGATCACCGGCGAGCACATCGATCTGGGCGGCGATTTCGTCTACACGCGGCGAGAGCCGCTCGGCGTCTGCGCCGGCATCGGGGCGTGGAACTATCCGATCCAGATCGCGGCGTGGAAATCAGCGCCGGCGCTCGCCTGCGGGAATGCCTTCATCTTCAAGCCGTCCGAATTGACGCCGCTGACGGCGCTTCTGCTCGCCGAGGCCTTCGCCGACGCCGGCCTTCCGGCAGGCCTGTTCAACGTGGTGCAGGGCTACGGCGATGTCGGCGCAGCACTCGCCAGCCATCCCGGCATCGCCAAGGTGTCGCTGACCGGCTCGGTGCCCACCGGCGCCAAGGTGCTGGCGGGCGCGGCCCCGAGCATCAAGGCGGTGACCATGGAGCTTGGCGGCAAGTCGCCGATCCTGGTGTTCGACGACGCCGATCTCGAAAGCGCCATCGGCGGGGCGATGCTCGGAAATTTCTACTCGACCGGCCAGATCTGCTCGAACGGCACCCGGGTATTCGTGCAGCGCGGCGTCCATGACCGGTTCCTTGAGCGGCTGAAGAGCCGCACCGAAGCGATACGCCTCGGCGATCCGCTCGATCCCGACACGCATCTGGGGCCGATGGTCTCGGTGGCGCAACGCGACAAGGTGCTCGGCTACATCGAGACGGGCAAGCGCGAGGGCGCACGGCTTGTGACCGGCGGCGGCGTGCCGGAGCTTCAGGGCTTCGAGAACGGCGCCTGGATCCAGCCCACCGTGTTCGCCGACGTGACCGACGAAATGGCAATCGCGCGCGAGGAAATCTTCGGGCCGGTGATGAGCGTGCTCGCCTTTGACGACGAGGACGAGGCGGTGGCGCGCGCCAATCACACCGAGTTTGGCCTTGCGGCCGGCGTGTTCACCGCGGACCTGACGCGCGCGCACCGGGTGATCTCGAACTTGCAGGCCGGCACGACCTGGATCAACACCTACAATCTGACCCCGGTCGAAGCCCCCTTCGGCGGCGTCAAGCAATCCGGCATCGGGCGCGAGAACGGCCATGCCGCGATCGAGCACTACACCCATCTCAAAAGCGTCTACGTGGCCACCGGCCCCGTCGACAGCCCGTATTGAGTTTGACGTGGCGGCGTTGTCACACCACGAGATCGTCGAGATCGACACGCAGCGCGGTTGCGATGCGCTTGAGCACATCGACGGACCCCGTTTTCTTGCCGTTCTCGATGTCGGACAGATGGGGCTGGGAAATACCCGCGGCTTCCGCGAGTTTGGTTCCCGTCATGCCGCGATATTTGCGAAATGTGCGGATGCGGCTGTCGGTTTCCATGAGTTCATCAACAAGCTCGGACGGCCAAGTCTCCTCGCCTGCCCTGACGCGCTCCATGATCGCGTGTGCCTCAAGGGTATCTATCATATCTTCGTAGTCGTCTTCCGGAACGAGAACGTAAGTTTCGCCGTCAATGGTCAGTTTCTGGATTTCGCCCACGTCACCCTGCTCCACCATTCTGATCGGCCGAATATAGCTCTGAGCTATACTCCGGTCAACGATGACCCGGCAGAGCAAACCATCCACTAGAAACGAGCACCACCATGACCATGCAAGCAGATTTCGTCATCATCGGCGCCGGCTCCGCGGGCTCGGCGCTGGCCGCCCGGCTGAGCGAGGACGGCAAGCATTCGGTGATCGTCATCGAGCATGGCGGCTCGGATTTCGGGCCGTTCATCCAGATGCCCGCAGCACTCTCCTACCCGATGAACATGGGGATCTACGACTGGGGCTATTCGACCGAGCCGGAGCCGCATCTGGGCAACCGGCGGCTTGCCGCACCGCGCGGCAAGGTGATCGGCGGATCGTCGTCGATCAACGGCATGGTGTTCGTGCGCGGCCATGCAGAGGACTTCAACCACTGGGCCGACCAGGGCGCCCCGGGCTGGTCGTTTGCCGACGTGCTGCCCTATTTCAAGCGCATGGAAACCTCGCATCAGAACGGCCGTATCGGCGGCGAGGATGGCTGGCGCGGCACCGACGGGCCGCTGCACGTGCAACGCGGGCCGGCGGTCAATCCGTTGTTCAAGGCGTTCATCGAGGCTGGCCGCCAGGCCGGCTACGGGGTGACGGAGGACTACAACGGATCACGCCAGGAAGGCTTCGGCCTGATGGAGCAGACCATCCACAAGGGACAGCGCTGGTCGGCCGCCGAGGCCTATCTCAAGCCGGCGCTCAAGCGCCAGAATGTGAGTCTCGTCAGGGGCTTGGCGCGCCGGGTTGTGATCGAGAATCACCGCGCCACCGGCGTCGAGATCGAAGCTCACGGATCGAGTCAGCTTGTTCACGCGCGGCGTGAAGTGATCATTGCCGCGTCCGCCTTCAACTCGCCCAAACTGCTGATGTTGTCGGGCATCGGCCCTGGCGCGCATCTTGCCGAGCACGGCATCGAGGTGGTCGCCGACCGCCCAGGCGTGGGCGCCAACCTGCAGGATCATCTCGAGCTCTACATCCAGCAGGAATGCATCCAGCCGATCACGCTCTACTCCAAGCTCAACCTCGTCTCCAAGGCGCTGATCGGCGCGCAGTGGCTGTTCTTCCGCAAGGGGCTCGGCACCTCGAACCAGTTCGAGGCCTGCGCCTTCATCCGCTCCGCGGCGGGCGTGCCTTACCCCGATATCCAGTTCCATTTCCTGCCCGGCGCCATCCGCTATGACGGCAAGGCGGCTGCCCCGATGCACGGGTTCCAGGCCCATGTCGGGCCGATGCGCTCGCCCTCGCGCGGCCATGTGCGGCTGCGTTCTGGTGACGCCAAGGCGGCCCCCGTGATCCGGTTCAACTATATGAGCCACGAGGACGACTGGCGCGATTTCCGCCGCGCAGTCCGCATCACCCGCGAGGTGTTCGGACAGTCGGCCTTCGATCCCTATCGCGGCCAGGAGATCCAGCCCGGCGCGCATGTGCAGAGCGACGACGAGCTTGACGGTTTCATCCGGGATCATGCCGAAAGCGCCTATCACCCCTGCGGCACCTGCCGGATGGGCCGGGCCGATGACGCGGAAGCGGTGGTCGATCCCGAAACCCGCGTCATCGGGGTGGACGGCCTGCGCGTCGCCGACTCGTCGATCTTCCCGCGCGTGACCAACGGCAACCTGAACGGCCCGTCGATCATGACCGGCGAGAAGGCCGCCGACCACATTCTGGGGCGGACGTCGCTGGCGCCGAGCAATCTCGAGCCGTGGATGAACCCGGACTGGCGCGAGAGCGACCGGCTCGCCTGACCCTTGCCTTGAGCTCGCGCGGGAAGGCTGACGCGGGTTGAGCCACATCTGGCGCGGACGCGGGCTTCACCATGCCTGCACGCGGCACATCAACCTCGGAAGACCGGCCAGCAAAGCCTTCTGTGATCTGCCAAACGCCGGCTCGTCGCCCGTCTCCGGTAGGCGGCCTCCCTGCGGCGCCGTCACGGGCCGCGCTGATCGGCGCACCAAGTGTCACAGCGGTGACGATTTCAGGTTGTATTGTCTTCGCAGCCCTCAGCATGTGATTTTTCAATTTTTTCAATTACTTACGATCAAAACTGCACCACATTCTGCTCAAATCCGGTTCTCGAACCTTGTTAGGGAGATGATTTTGCAGATTTTCATTTGACTTACTCTGGGTTGCAATGTTTAAATATTTAAATCAGAGAGTGAGTTGCCGGAGGAGAGGTCCGGTGCATCCTGTTTTGACATCAAGTTCGGCAAACCTTGACCTGGCGCCGATCCAAATCGCCAGGAATCGGTTGCCCAGTACATATGGCGTGCTGTCGGCAGATTCGTCCTGAATTCCTGACGGCTTCAACAAGACATCGATGAGCTTCGCTTCCACCTTGCACCGGTTTGCTCCGGTGACGGGCCTGGACACTGCTCCGGCGTGTCTTCTTGAAAGGGCGAGGCCGGCGCCGCTCAGGGGCGTTCTGGCCGCTTTAGGGTCAGGGTGCCGCGGCGCGGCGATGGGCCGCCAGACGATGTCAAGACGGGCCATTTCTGATGCGGACGTTCAACTTCAACAGGTGAGGAACCATCATGCGCAAAGTACTGACCAGTCACTCCGAACAGGACCTGGCGCGAGCCGAGACCCACGAAGCCATCCATCCAATCGCTCTTTCGAGCGATCACCCGCTGACGACCGAAGCGCTTGCCGATGTCAACGACAAGTCCTGGAACCATCTCTACGGCGCCATGATCGACGGCCTGGGCATCTCGCCGAGCAATTTCCAGCTGGTCTATCCGTTCACGACTTGGGACTGGCCGGTGGTGCCGACCGGCTACACGGGGGCCGCGCAGTGGGATTTCTGCTCGACCGTGCCGCAGTTCAGCGCTACTGGCCAGTACACATCGGCCGGCACCGCGTTCAATGACGCCTATGGCCAGATGCTCAATGTGATCAGTGCCGCGACAACCGATCCGAAGCTGAAGGCCGACCTCGAGCAGGCGCGCAACATGCTGCAGCTTGCGACAAACAACTACGACACGATCTACAAGCAGTCGGTCGACGCCTATCAGACCGAAACCGGGGGAACCAACACCCCGCCCTATACCGAATGGCTCGGAACCTTCGGCGGGCGCACCTGGCAGGTGCAACTGGATTCGGCTTTCAAGAATGTTCAGGCCCAGCAGGATGTCTACAACCAGTTGCTCTCCGAAGTGACGACCCCGGGCCTCAAGGACGCCCAGGACCGACTGCTGAACAAGGATTACTACACCAAGCTGCAGGACCCTTCGCTCGCAAACTTTCCATCCGTTCCCGGATATTCGCTGGCGATGGACGCCACCACGTGGCTTGCCAAGGTGCAGGCCGGCACCGGCGGCTCCAGCGGATCGATCGGGTTCTCGAACTCGCAAGCCGAATATGACTACAAGAAGACCTGGGCCGGCGGCAGCGCGTCGATCAGGGAGTTCTTCTGGAGCGTCAATGTCGGCGGCTCCTGGGAACGGATCGACGAATTCGCTTCCGACTCATCGCTCCAGGTCAATGTCAGCTTCAAGGCCTGGGACCAGATCTCGATCAACGCTTCGCGCTGGTACAACGGGGCCTTCGTCACCGGCATCAAGGACGGCCCTTTCATCCGCGGCTATTCCGCCTATGGCGACAGCGGAACCAAGGCGGTGTGGGGACCCGACGGCATCATGTCGGTGCAGAAGGTCGGCATGATCGTCTGTTCCAAGCCGTCGTTCTCGATCACCGTGAGTCAATCATCGTTCAAGTCATTCTCCGAGAAATGGGAGGTTTCGGCGGGATTGCGCATCGGTCCGTTCAGCTTCTCGGGCGGCGGCGGCAGTTCGTCCTCGGGCTGGAAGGCGGACGCTGCGTCAAAGACCTTCAGCGGGGAATCGACCGCCGAGACGGCGCTGATCATGGGAACCAACATCAACCTGATCAATCCGAAATAGCCTCCCGACGTTCCCGGCGCCCCTGCCCCGGCAACCGGGCGGCAGCTTCGCCGCCCTGCTAAAGGGGCGCCGGGATCATGATCTTCGCCACGGGCCGGCGACGGCCGTCTTCAACCAAACCGATGAGGAAAAGCCATGCCGCGCATTCGCTGGAAAGCAACCCTGACAGCACAGGAGCTCGCGCCGCTGATCGCAATCGCCGACGCTTCGATCGCGGCGATCCAGGCCGACATTCAGCAGCTGCACGCCTTCGTGCCCTACCATGCGGGAGGAGCCCAGCAGGCGGTCACCACGGTCAACTGGCCGCCGGCCGGACCGCAACGCTACACGACCCATATGCAGGAGCATTCCGAAATGGTGGCCGTGGCCGCCAGCACCGGCGGCGTTGCGCCGATCTGGGCGGTCAACGCGGGCGGCCATGTCGTGGCCAACAACGGGGTTCAGATCCAGCACGCCAACTACTTCACCGACCTGCCGCATTGCGGCTATTGCACGGTGATGCTGTGGGTTCTCGACCTGCCGCTCGGCGCGCCCACCGAGGGGCGGTACAATCTGGCGGTCAATCTCGAATACACGGTGCCGGCGAACGTGCTCAACAATGTCGATTTGTTGTCGCGCCTCTTGAACGCCAATACAGGCGGCAACCCGGCGATGGTCGTGCTCAAGAAGATGATCAATCCCTTCCTGCAGAACCAGCCGGCGGAATGGGTGTTGCAGGTGGCGCCGGGCGTCTTCGTCAGCGACACGGCGGTGACGGCCGCCGCGCCTGCGGCGACGCTGGTGCTTGACTGGACGACGGAAGCCGCGCCGCACCGGGTCGATGTCAATGTCCAGTATTTCGGCAGGAACTCGTTGCTGGTCACGCTTTGGAAGATCGTCTACCAGGGGATCTACGACAATGTGCAGTAGAACGCCACGCACGGCGGGCCTGCGTGCTGAACGCATGGCCTGAATCGTCGCCTCGCGTCTAGGCGGCGGGTGCTGCGTTCGGGTCCCTGCCCCAGCCGACAAATTGCGAGCAGGCGAAATCGGAGCCTTCGACGCCGTAACTCAGCGGCACGCCCTCAAGCGACAGCGTGGTGCCGCCCGCGGCCCGCAGCACCGCGTCTCCTGCGGCGATGTCCCACTGCTTGAGACAGACAAGCCGGGGATAGACATCGGCGCGGCCTTCCGCCAGCAGGCAGAACTTGAGCGAGGAGCCGACATTCTGGGTTTCGTAGTCGGACAACCGCTTGAGCCATTCCTCGGTCGCCGGCTCGCGGTGGGAGATGCTGACAAGCGCCACCGGCAGTTTCGGCAGCGGCCTCGTATTGATCTGCCTGCGTCCGCTGATCTCGCCCTCCGCCGAGACTTCGGAGACATGCGCTTCATCGCCAAAGCCGCTCCACAACCGCCCGTGCGCAGGCGCATAGACCACGCCGGCCGCGGGATATCGGTCGCGTACAAAAGCGATGTTGACGGTAAAATCGGCGCGACCGGCGATGAAATCCTTGGTGCCGTCCAGCGCATCGACCAGAAAGAACTCGCCCTTGGCTGTCCCGGGGCACCTGCCGGCTTCGGCTAGCTCCTCGGCTACCACCGGAATGTTTGGAAAGCGGCTGGCCAGCACTTCGAGGATCAGTTCCTCGGCAATCCTGTCGGCCTGGGTGACGGGCGAGCTGTCGGATTTGACCACGACATTGGCGCCTTCCGCGCGGACGGCGAGAATGGCCTTCCCGGCGGCAATCGCAGCGGTTTCCAGCGTCGTGATCAGATCACGGTCGTGATCGTTGGCGGGGGTGGAAATGCCTTGCGCGCCCATGGGCTTTGGTCCGCTGTCGTTGTTCGTGTCGCGTTCCGGGGTCGCATGATTGGCAGGCGCGGTCAATGCGCAATGCAAAGTAACAGCGCGCGCAATGAACAGATTTTGCAGCAACACCGGATCACGCGGAACAACCAACCTCATCCCAGCGCACAAAAGGACTGAGATGCCTCGTTATGACCGGCGCGCGCGGCGAGAATGCTTGCAACAATCGGAGCCTGCATCATGACCCTGCATCACCCCCTGCCCCGCACCGGCATGACCCCGCGCCGGGAATTCGGACCGACGCTGGCGGCCGAGCTCGCCCAGGACCTGGCGCCGCTGTCGCTGCCGGGCAGAATGCTGCGGATCGCGGCGCTGGGCCGAGCCGTGTTCACCACGTCGCTTGGCCTTGAAGACCAGGTGCTGACCTCGCTTATCGCTGCGACCCAAGCGGACATTCGCCTTGTCACGCTCGACACCGGACGGCTGTTTGCCGAGACCGAAACGCTGATGGCCGAGACCGAAGCGCGCTACGGTTTGGGCATCGAGGTGTTCAAGCCGTGGAAGGAAGAGGTCGACGGCTTCGTGGCGCTCTACGGCCTGAACGGGTTCTATGACAGCGTCGAGGCGCGGCATGCCTGCTGCCATGCGCGCAAGCTGCAACCGCTCGGCCGGGCGCTCGCGGACGCCGAGATCTGGGTCACCGGTCTCAGGCGTGGCCAGTCGGGCAACCGCGCCAATGCGCCGCTGGCCGAATGGGACGCCGACCGCGGCCTCATCAAGGTCAATCCGCTGGCCGACCAGACGCTCGAGGCGCTGCAGGCGCGCGCGAAGGCCGACGACGTGCCAGTCAACCCGCTGCATGCCAAGGGCTTTCCGTCGATCGGCTGCGAGCCCTGCACGCGCGCCATCAAGCCGGGCGAGCAGGAACGCGCCGGACGCTGGTGGTGGGAGCAGGACGAGCGGCGCGAATGCGGGCTGCACCTTTCCGCCTCGGTTTCGGGATCGCGCGCAAAGGGCCAGCCCAAGGTCAACGCTTCGGCGCCGTCTCTCATCTGAAGGATACATCATGAACGTGATCGAACACGGGCGCGGCAAGCCGCCGCTCGACCCGCATCTGAAGGCGCTCGAAAACGAGGCGATCCACATCTTCCGCGAGGTGGCGGCCGAATTCGAGCGTCCGGTGATGCTCTATTCGATCGGCAAGGATTCCTCGGTGCTGCTGCACCTGGCGCTGAAGGCGTTCCATCCGGGCAAGCTGCCGTTTCCTCTAGTCCATATCGACACCGGCTGGAAGTTTCCCGAAATGATCGCCTTCCGCGACCAGGTGGTGGCCAGGCACGGGCTGGACCTGATCGCCCACACCAATCCCGAGGGCCTGCGCGATCAGGTCACGCCGTTCAGCCACGGGTCGGCGCGCTACACCGACATCATGAAGACGCAAGCCTTGAAGCAGGCGCTCGACATGGGCAAGTACGACGCAGCCTTCGGCGGCGCGCGGCGCGACGAGGAAGCAAGCCGCGCCAAGGAGCGGATCTACTCGTTCCGCACCCCCGACCATGCCTGGGACCCGCGCAACCAGCGTCCCGAACTCTGGTCGATCTACAACGGCATGATCCATGCGGGCGAAAGCGTCCGCGCCTTCCCGCTGTCGAACTGGACCGAGGTCGACATCTGGCGCTACATCCAGGCCGAGCGGATCGACCTGGTGCCGCTTTATTTCGCCAAGCGCCGCAGAATCGTCGAGCGCGACGGCATGATGATCCTTGCCGAGGACAAGCGGCTGGAGCTCTTGCCCGACGAACAGGTGCGCGAGGAGATGGTGCGGTTTCGCACGCTCGGATGCTTCCCGCTCACCGGCGCCGTGCGTTCGACCGCCACCACACTCGATGACGTCATCGCCGAGCTCGAGATCGCCACCGTGTCGGAACGCCAGGGACGCGCGATCGACCGCGACCAGTCGGGCTCGATGGAAAAGAAGAAACGCGAAGGATATTTCTGATGACCGGCCAAACTCTCTCGCACAATCTTCTGCCCGGCGAAGACATCCTCGACATCGACCCACATCCGGAAACCACCGGACGCCAAGCGCGGCCGCTTCGCTTCATCACCTGCGGCTCGGTCGATGACGGCAAGTCGACGCTGATCGGCCGGCTGTTGTGGGACACCAAGGCGGTGAAGGAAGACCAGGCGGCGACGCTGAGGCGCGATTCCACCGGCAAGCAGAACGAGTTGGGCCTGCCCGATTTCGCGCTGTTGCTCGACGGGCTGCAGGCCGAGCGCGAACAGGGCATCACCATCGACGTCGCCTACCGCTATTTTTCCTCCGACCGGCGCTCGTTCATCGTCGCCGACACGCCCGGCCATGTGCAATACACACGCAACATGGCGACCGGCGCCTCGACCGCCGATCTCGCCGTGCTGCTGGTCGACGCCCGCGTAGGCATTCTCGAACAGACCCGCAGGCATGCGACAATCGCGGCGCTGATGGGCATCCGGCAGTTCGTGCTGGCGGTCAACAAGATCGACCTCAACAATTACGACGAGGCAGGCTTCCAGGCGATCGCGCGGGCGTTCCGCGAGATCGCGCTGTCGCTCGGTGTGCGCCAGGTCACGGCCATTCCGGTCTCGGCGCTAAAGGGCGAGAACATCGTCCTGCGCGGCGATGATGTGATGCCGTGGTACAGCGGCCCGACGCTGGTCGAGGCCTTGGAAAAAGCCACCCAGCGCACCGGCCAGACCACCGGCTTCCGCCTGCCGGTGCAGCGCGTCTCCCGCCCCGGCGAAGGCTTTCGCGGCTACCAGGGCACGGTGGCCGGCGGCTCGATCAAGCCCGGCGACAGCGTCGTGGTGCTGCCCTCGGGCGTCGAGGCCAACGTCAAGGCCATCGTCACCTATGATCTGGTGCGCAATGCGGCAGTCCACGGCGACGCCATCACGCTGGTGCTCGACCGCCCGGTCGACGTGGCGCGCGGCGACATGATCGCGGCGATCGACCAGCGGCCGATGACGGGCCGGGCCTTCACCGCCCGGCTGGTGGCGCTGTCGCCCGATGGCGTGGTGCCGGGCAAGCGCTACTGGCTGAAAGCCGGGTCGCGGCGCCAGCGGGTGCTGGTGCGCCCGACGTCACTGCTCGATCTGTCCACCGGCAACTGGGACGACGCCAATCTCCTGCCGGTCAACGGCATCGGCGTGGTCGAGCTCGACTTCGAGGATCTGGCGGTCTTCGACGCCTATGAGACCAACCGCGACACCGGCGCCTTCATCCTGATCGATCCGGAAAGCCTCAACACCGTCGCCGGCGGCATGATCGACGGCAAGCGCTCGAAGACCGGCCGCTTCGACGCCCTGCCCGACGCCGACCGCGCCACAATCACCCTGCCCGCGCGGCTGCTGGAGGCGTTTCTGAAAACCGAATTCGCACGGGCCCATGCGGGCGAGATCAAGGTGACGGCGCCGGATGAGGTGGACGGCGAGTAACAGGCACACATGGACCAGCCGCTCCCGTCGGAACCGATCCTCGCCAAGAAATGCGCAGCAGTCTCATGTGCTGCGGCGCTGTGCACTTGACTGGGTGCATGGCGCCACAGTCACGTTCAACAGTGTCCGCTCCGGACTTCAGGTCAACCTGACCCGTCTTCCGTCCGCGGTGCCGGGGAACTCGGAACAATTGCCCGTGCCGCTCGTTGACATGCCAAATCCCCCAAAAGGAGACCGCATGTCTACGATCACGACCATCAATCCCGCGACCGAAGAACAACTTCAGACCTATGAGCTGATGAGCGAGAGCGAAGCCACCGAACGGCTTGAGGCGTGTCATGCGGCGTTTCTGGAGTGGCGCAAACTGTCCCACGAAGAACGGGCGCCCTACCTCACCCGGATTGCCGGAAAGCTGCGCGACAGCGCCGACGAGATTGCGGCCCTGATGACAGAGGAAACCGGCAAGCTCTTGAAGGACGGACAATCGGAAGTCGAGCTTTGCGCGGCAATCCTCGATTATTCCGCCAGGACCGGTCCGAAGGCGCTGGCCGACGAGGAGCGGACCCATGGCGCCAAGGGCAAGCGCGGCATCGTCAGCTACCAGCCGATCGGCGTGATCTATTCCATCCAGCCGTGGAACTTCCCGCTCTACCAGCCGGTCCGCGTGCTCGCCGCAGCCCTGATGGCCGGAAATGGCTGCATGCTCAAGCACGCGAGCATCTGCACGGGCTCGGGCCTCATGTTGCGCAAATTGTGCATCGAGGCCGGGTTGCCGGAAGATCTGTTCCAGGTCGTCGTGATCGACCACGACACGAGCGACAAGCTGATCGCGCATCAACTGGTCCGCGGCGTGACCATGACCGGCAGCGACGGCGCCGGACGGCACATCGGCGCGGAGGCCGCCAAGGCGCTCAAGAAGACCGTGCTGGAGCTCGGTTCCAACGACGCTTATCTGGTGCTGGAAGACGCCGACATCGAGACCGCGGTGAAGTTCTCGGTCATGGGCAGGCTTTACAACAATGGCGAGACCTGCGTTTCCGCCAAGCGCTTCATCGTGACCGACAAGGTCCATGATGCCTTCGTCGATGCCTATGTGGCCGAGATGAAGAAGATCGCCATGGGTGATCCGACCGATGACGACGTCCAGCTCGGCCCGCTTTCAAGCCAGGAGCAGTTCGACCGGGTCAAGGAGCAGGTTGACGAGAGCGTCGCCAAGGGCGCGAAGGTTTTGTGCGGCGGCGAAGCGCCCGACATGAAGGGCGCCTATTATCCCGCCACCGTGCTCGCGGACCTCAAGCCCGGCATGCCGGCCTATGACGACGAGATCTTCGGCCCTGTCGCCTCGATCATACGGGCGAAGGACGATGAGGACGCGATGCGGCTTGCCAATGAAAGCCGCTATGGCCTGGGCGGCGGCATCTTCTGCAAGGACGAGGAGCGCGCCATCAGACTGGCCCGCGATCATTTCGACACCGGGATGATCCGCATCAACTCGTTCGGCGCCGCCGACCCGAACATGCCGTTCGGCGGGGTCAAGGATTCCGGCTACGGGCGCGAGCATGGCGGATTCGGCATGAAGGAATTCGTCAACGCCAAGGCGATCTTCCTGCCGTGACCCTGCTTCGTGCGTTGGCGCCCGCGGGACGCTGTCGTCCCCCGGCCCAACGCAGGACCCGCGAGATCCGCAGTTCTCCTCAAGCGGGCGGCAGAGCTGAGGCCGCCGCCATCAACAATTCAAAGGTCAGGAACATACCATGAGCATGAACATCTTGATTGCCGGGGCAACCGGCAAGACCGGCCTGCATCTGGTCCAGGAGCTTCTTGACAAGGGGCACAAGCCGACGGCGCTGGTCCGCGAAGGCTCCGACACCAGCAGGCTGCCGGACGGCGTGAGCCTGCGCACGGGCGATCTGACCGACCTCCCGTCCGACGTGTGCGACGGCATGGACGCGGTCGTCTTCGCGGCTGGTTCCGGCGGCTCTACGGGGCCTGAAATGACCGACAAAGTAGACCGCGACGGCGCCAAAGCGGCTGGCCGATATTGCCAAGGACGCTGGTGTCAGCCGTTTCGTGATGCTGAGTTCGGTGGGCGCCGACCAGGAAAAACCCGAAGGCAAGCTCGCTCACTACCTCAAGGCCAAGCATGAGGCTGACGAACATCTCAAGGCCTCGGGCCTGAGATACGCTATCCTGCGCCCGGTGGCCCTGACCGATGAGGGCCGCAGCGCCAGCGTGATACTGGGACAGGATGTGGACAAGAGCGCGGAAGCCACGCGCAGCGACGTGGCCTGCCTGCTGGCTGAGGCGGTGATTACGGGCTGTTACGATGGCCAGGCCGTCGACATGCAGTCTGTCTGAGGCAATACCCGTCCTGCAACACCGAAGTTCCGGTTCTGCCGCATCGGCAAACCGGACCCAGCGACGCGCGCAGCAATTGTCATCTGCGCGCGTTTGCGCGTATGGCATCTGGTCGGTTGGCGTTTTTGCAGCTAGGACAGCGCCTGCCCCTTCCGGCAACGGGAACCCGCCATGCAGCAAGAACCATTCTTCGGCCTGAACTCCTATCACGTTGCGCTTGCCGTGATCGGGGTGGTGGTGATCCTGGCGCGCTGGCTGCCGCGGCTTGTTTCCAACCGCGAGCCGGCGGCGCCGCCGCTGATGATCCTGTTTGGCGCCGCGGCCGCGCTTCTGATCCCTGGCCTGCCGACGCTGCCGGACCCTCGACAGGATCCGTTGGTCTGGGAACTGGTGAGCGAACTCACTGTGATCGTAGCGCTGTTTGGCGCAGGCATGCGCATCGACAGTCTGCGGCCCTGGCGCCGCTGGATCCCCACGGCACGGATGCTGGCCGTTGCCATGCCGCTGACCATTCTGGCGGTTGCGCTGCTGGGCGTGGGCATTGCCGGGCTTACCGTAGCTGGTGCGATCCTGCTGGGGGCGGTGCTGGCGCCGACCGATCCGGTGCTGGCCTCGGATGTCCAGGTCGGCCCGCCGCATGAGAGCGAGGAATCGCCCACCCGTTTCACCCTGACCACCGAGGCCGGGCTCAATGACGGTCTCGCATTTCCGTTCGTCTATCTCGGCCTGATCGTGGCAGCGGAAGGGCTCAACCCAGGAGCCTGGGCGCTCGACTGGGTGCTGCGCGATGTCGTCTACCGCATCGTGGTTGGCGTCGCGATGGGCTGGATCGGCGGCAAGGCGCTGGGCTATATCCTTTTCAAGGTGCCCAGGGGCGCCGTTCTCGCCGAAACCGGATCGGGCGTCATTGCGCTCGCGGGCGTGCTGCTCTGCTATGGCTCGACCGAACTGATCGAAGGCTATGGCTTCATCGCGGTGGCGGTGCTCGGACTGACCTTGCGGCGGATGGAGGCGGAGCACCAGTTCCACCGGAGGCTGCATGATTTCTCGGAGTCCATCGAGCACGCCCTGACCGCGCTGCTGCTGGTGGCGCTCGGCAGCGTCATGCCGCTGCTGTTCACCGACCTCACCTGGACGCACTTCGTGGTGGCGTTGATGCTGATCCTGGTGATCCGGCCGCTTTCGGGATGGATCGCGCTGGTGAAGACCAACATGGGCCGCCGCGAGAGGGCGGTGGTGTCAGTCTATGGCGTGCGCGGCATCGGCTCGATCTACTATCTGTGCTATGCGGGCAGCCATATGGAGTTCACCAATGAGGATGCGCTCTGGTCGCTGATCGCGCTCGTCATCCTGATGTCGACGATCCTGCACGGCTTCACGGTCGGCTGGGCCATGGACCGGCTGAAGGAGAAGTGAAGGCGGCAAGGATGCGCGTTAGTGGCGGCGGGACGCCGGCACGGGTCTAAGCCGTATCCGTTGTCTTCCCACCGGCACAAGGCTTGCGGAACCGTCTCGGATTTCGCAAGTTGAACCGGGGCAATAGTCCGGCCCTGCTGGGCCTGAAAGCCTCGCCACCCGGCACACCGCCGACACAGGTCAATCTGCGCCTTTCGAAGCCGCATGAACAAGAAGATGACACGATGAGCGGATTGCTTGCCCTTCTCGACGACGTCGCCGCCCTGACCAAACTGGCAGCAGCCCAACTGGACGATGTGTCCGCCCAGGCCGCCAAGGTCGGCGTCAAGACCGCCGGCATCCTGATCGACGACACCGCGGTGACGCCGAAATATGTGCACGGCCTGCCGGCGGCGCGGGAACTGCCCATCGTCTGGCAGATCGCCCGCGGGTCGTTCTTCAACAAGCTCGTCATCCTGCTGCCGGTGGCGATGCTGCTCAACACCTTCGCACCATGGATGCTGTCACCGCTGTTGATGATCGGCGGCGCCTATCTGTGTTACGAAGGGGCCGAGAAGATCTGGCATTCGTTTCATCCTGAACCGCTTCCGATCGATGACGACAATCCGGTTGATCATGCACATCTCGAGAAGCAGCGCGTCGCCGGCGCCATCAAGACCGATTTCATCCTGTCGGCCGAGATCATGACCATCGCGCTGTCCTCGATCGAATCCTCCTCGATCTGGAATGAAGGGCTGATTCTGGCCGTGGTTGCCGTGGGCATCACAGTTCTTGTCTATGGCAGCGTCGCGGTGCTGGTGAAACTGGACGATCTCGGGCTGAAAATGGCGCAGGCAGGCTATTTCTCCGCGACCCGCAGCCTGGGCCGCCTGATCGTGCGCGGCATGCCCGCCTTCATGGAAACGATCGCCACCATCGGCACCGCCGCCATGCTCTGGGTCGGCGGATCGATCATCATTCACGGGCTCGAGGATTTCGGGTTTTCCACCATCGGCCATTTCGTGGAAGACATGTCGGCCAGGGTCCGCGAATTCGCCACCGTCGCCTCGGGCTTCCTCGGCTGGGCCACCGAAGCGCTGCTGAGCGGCATCTTCGGGTTGGCGGTCGGGTTGGTGGTGCTGGTGGTCATGATCGCGGGGACACGGCTGACGGCGGGTTTGCGGAAGGGCTGACTGCAATAATGGACCTTCTCCATCGACATTGACATGACATCATATGTGGAACGGCCCGGTTGGCAAGGTATTGTTTGCGTAAATCTCCGTCGGACGGTGCAGTCATATGTCCGGCCTGTTGGCGCGGTCATTTGACCGCTGGCCACGATGATATCCGCGATCCCGA
>Ga0208979_100254_pt1 | contig 60120 bp, 61 predicted proteins | sample HotLakConsUCCSLE_FD_184738 | JGI IMG/M metagenome (GOLD analysis project Ga0208979, IMG submission 184738) | Hypersaline microbial mat communities from Hot Lake, Washington, USA - Hot Lake Consortium UCC-SLE (SPAdes) | ecosystem: Environmental > Aquatic > Non-marine Saline and Alkaline >... | reverse complement strand
AAGATGCCCCTCGATCCGCGCCCATTGCGCGTCGCTCAATGTTCGTCTGCTCAAGATCGCCTCCGTTTTCGATCTTGAATCAGAATTCACCTCACTTGGGAATCCCCCGAATGCAGACAGGGCCTAGTGGGTCCATGCCCCGCGCCGGTCGGTCGCGAAGTTCTCGCCGTAGCCTCGGGGGCGGATGTTGGGCTTGCGCTTCTTCGGCTGCACCACGACCGCGTCGATGCCGTGAACGGCGGCATAGTCCTTGGCGGCCTCGAGCGTGTCGAAGCGAAGCCGGACCTGGCTGTTCATATCCGAGGACGAGGTCCAGCCCATCAGGGGATCGATCTGGCGCGCACTGGCCGGAACGAATTCCAGCACCCATTCCTTGGTCTTCGCCGTCCCCGAGGACATGGCGGATTTGGCAGGTTTGAAGATACGTGCACGCATGTCGGAACCCTCGTGGTCGTTGCCATGCTTATCGGAAATGTCGTGTCGGCGTGCAATGCGCCAAATTCACCGCGCCCGCACGCTCTGCCGCGAGGCGGATGCGACAGGCGCAATTCAGGGCGGTGGGGGCAGTTGCGTCAGAGAGGGTTGCCGGCCGGACCCGAGGGAGCGAGGGGTGGGTGGGTGTTTCGGATCCGGCCGGCAACCGCTTCTGCTGCTTGCAGGTCGAGGTTAGGCAACGCAAACGCGCATTGCAATAAAAAAAATCACCTTAAGGTTGTGAAGATGCCGAGCGCCGCAATAACGATTTGTTAACGATTTGAAGGCGCAAGGCGAGGATCGCCGCTCCGGCGTGTGACAGGGCTTGAAGGCGGGCCGCAAGCCATCAACATAAGCCTGTCCGGGGGTAGTCCATGCACAACAATTCGCCAGAACAGATGCCTGAGACCGGCCGTCCGGTCGACGCGCTGCGGCAACACCTCAAGCTCGAGGGCGGCAAGCGCTTCGTCATGCATTCAGAATACGAGCCCGCGGGAGACCAGCCCACGGCCATCGCGGAACTGTCGCAGGGCATCCGCGATCACGACCGTAACCAGGTCCTGCTGGGGGCCACCGGCACCGGCAAGACCTTCACCATGGCCAAGGTGATCGAGGAAACCCAGCGCCCCGCCATCATCCTCGCGCCCAACAAGACGCTGGCCGCGCAGCTTTACGGCGAATTCAGGGGGTTCTTCCCGGAAAACGCGGTCGAGTATTTCGTCAGCTACTACGACTACTACCAGCCCGAGGCCTACGTTCCGCGGTCGGACACCTATATCGAGAAGGAATCCCAGATCAACGAACAGATCGACCGGATGCGCCACTCGGCGACCCGGGCGCTTCTGGAACGCGATGACGTGATCATCGTGGCCTCGGTCTCCTGCATCTACGGCATCGGGTCGGTCGAGACCTACGGCGCCATGACCCAGGACCTGTTCGTGGGCCGCGAGTATGACCAGCGCAAGGTCATGGCCGACCTCGTCGCCCAGCAATACCGCCGCAACGATCAGGCGTTCCAGCGCGGGTGCTTCCGCGTGCGCGGCGACAGCGTCGAGATCTGGCCCGCCCACCTCGAGGACCGCGCGTGGAAGCTGTCCTTCTTCGGCGAGGAACTGGAAAGCATCACCGAGTTCGATCCCCTGACCGGCCAGAAAACCGACAGTTTCGAGAAGATCCGCGTCTACGCGAATTCCCACTACGTCACGCCGCGCCCGACGATGCAGCAGGCGATGAAAGGCATCAAGGCGGAGCTGGCCCAGCGGCTGGAGCAGCTGGTGGGCGAGGGCAAGCTGCTGGAGGCGCAGCGGCTGGAGCAGCGCACCAATTTCGATCTCGAGATGCTGGAGGCCACGGGCGTCTGCAACGGGATCGAGAACTATTCGCGCTACCTCACGGGTCGCGCGCCGGGGGAACCGCCGCCGACGCTCTTCGAATACATTCCCGACAACGCCATCGTCTTCGCGGATGAATCCCACGTCTCCGTGCCCCAGATCGGCGGCATGTATCGCGGCGACTACCGGCGCAAGTTCACGCTGGCCGAACACGGGTTCCGCCTGCCGTCCTGCATGGACAACCGACCCCTGAAGTTCGAGGAATGGGACGCGATGCGCCCGCAATCGGTCTTCGTCAGCGCGACCCCGTCGAACTGGGAGCTCGACCAGGCCGGCGGCGTCTTCACCGAACAGGTCATCCGCCCCACCGGCCTCATCGACCCGCAGGTCGAAATCCGGCCCGTCGAGATGCAGGTCGACGACCTGCTCGACGAAATCCGCAAGACCGCCGCCAAGGGCTTTCGCGTGCTCGCCACCGTGCTGACCAAGCGCATGGCCGAGGACCTGACCGAATACCTCCACGAACAGGGCATTCGCGTCCGTTACATGCATTCCGACATCGACACGCTGGAACGCATCGAGATCCTGCGCGACCTGCGGCTGGGGGCCTTCGACGTGCTGGTGGGCATCAACCTGCTGCGCGAGGGGCTCGACATCCCCGAATGCGGGCTGGTGGCGATTCTCGACGCCGACAAGGAGGGGTTCCTGCGCTCGGAGACCTCGCTGATCCAGACCATCGGGCGCGCCGCGCGGAACGCCGAGGGCCGGGTCATCATGTATGCCGACCGCATCACCGGCTCGATGGAGCGCGCGATCCGCGAGACCGACCGCAGGCGGGCCAAGCAGGTGGCCTATAACGAGGAACACGGGATCACGCCCGCGACGGTGAAGAAGAACGTCGAGGACATCATGGCCGGCGTCTGGAAGGGCGACGTGGACATGAACCGCGTGACGGCGAAGATCGAGAAGCCTTTGGTCGGCGCGAACCTCCAGGCCCATCTGGAAGGGCTGCGCGACAAGATGCGCAAGGCCGCCGAGAACCTGGAGTTCGAGGAGGCCGCACGGATGCGCGACGAGATCAAGCGGCTGGAGACGGTGGAACTGGCCGTGGCGGACGATCCGCTGGCGCGGCAGTCGGCGGTGGAAGCGGCGGTGGAGGACAGCGCGCGGGCGTCGGGGCGGAGCACGGCAGGGCGGCCGGGGCAGCGTGGGGGCAAGGCGCGGAGGGGGAGGTAGGGGGTGATCGTCCAATTACAAGTTGTTTAGCACGCTTGCACGGGTCACCAAATGCATCATACGAAGTGCTATGGATGCGATCATCGAATACCTTGCCACCTTTGGTCTCCAAGGATTATTCGCCGCGTGCATTTTTGCGCTTGTTATTTGGCTCTTGGCACATTTGAGCGCCGCCCCAGAAACTCCGGTTTCCATTCTCTGGGGTTTGGTCGCGTATACCAAAAAGCGAGTCAGCTTCAAAACGCCGATATTAGGCAGAGAAGCGACATCCTTCAAGCCGCACAGGACTGTTGATGCGAGCCATCCTGACTATCAATCTGGTAGAGCATTAAAAGTGATCAAAGATGAACCGAAAAACGCGATCAAGGGACACACTTACGTCAAGATCAATAGCGAATGGCGAGAGGGGGTAATCGACGCGTTGGAAGGCTTAACAAAAACGCAGATCGAGGATGAAATCGAAAAACTGGTTGGCGGACACCCGGCGGTCATTAGTGGAGTCGTCTACGATGTCGAACCGCTATTCATAAGTGTCGATACCAATGAAGAACGAGTTTTTCTCCATAATTGGAGCATGCCAGACGAACTGAGGTCGCTTGCAATGAGGCTCCACAAGGGCGACTATATCGAGGCACATGCCGTTGTATCCAAAGACCCACTCGGCTTCAAAATTCCGTTATTTGAATCGACCCTTTTTCTTAAGCGTGTGGCCAAAAAAGACAAATAAAGCTGTATCGGAGATAATTAGCGGCATCACACAGCAGCGTAACCGCGCCAGCTCGGTTGCGCTGCGCCCCCCGAGGAATTGCTCTACTTGACTGAAGATCGTGTGTCTCGCCTAAAGGAACTCTCGCTTTCTGGGAGCATCGGCGCAGCACTCGCTGCAATCGGTAAGTCTACGCTGATCGATAAGCGCTAGAAGCTTGAATTACCTTTTCCTCGAGCTCCGACGCGCGCCACGGCGCTACCACCTCCAGGCCAAACGGCTTCACTCACGCCCACCTGCCGCCGCGCCTCCCCACGCCTTACTCCATCCCGGCCCGGTGGGCGGTCCCGCCCGCCGTCGTCGCTCGCTGACGCTCACCCGGCCGGGGCGGCCGCCGTCGACCGGTCCGCCACGACCTCGGAGCCGTGCGATGACGGCATCTCGGCCAGGTGCGGCCCCATCCGGCCCGCCGCACGCCCGTACGTCAGCCCCCTGCCCCGCCGGGCACAACCGTCAGGCCGAGGCCGTTCCAGTTCTGCATGCCGCCGCGGTAGTAGCTGATGTTTTCGGCCGGGAAGCCCGCCTCGATCATGGTGCGTGCGGCCGTCGGCGACTGTCCGCACCACGGGCCGTTGCAGAACAGGACCACCTGCGGCAGGTCGCCCTCGCAGATCCAGCCGTCGAAATCGATCTCGCAGCCCAGTTCGCCCAGCCGGTCGGCGGCCTCGAGATAGGGCATCGAGATCGCGCCGGGGATCGTGCCGGCCTCGAAATCCGAGCGGATGCGGCCGTCTACCACGATCGTGCCGGGATCCTGCAGCGCCGCGAGCACCTCCAGCTCACCCACCGGCGTCACGCCCGGCGCCGGCACCATCGGCTGGATGCAGAACATCGGACAGGGCCGCGAGGTCAGCGTCCATTCCTCGTCCACGCGCGCCGCGTTGTCCTGGTTGCGCATGATCTCGACCGGGCCGCTCGCCGTCTCGACCGTCACCGACATCATGTCGGGCGTCATGCCCACCGGATCGGCGAGCGCAGCGCCCGCGCTGCACAGGCCGGCCAGCAGCGCGGCGCGGGAAATCCATCGTGTCATCGTCATCTCCTCCCCCGTTCCTTCCATGGGCGCAGGTTCGGACGCCTGGGTGGCGCAGTCAATCGTTTCACCTTCGCAGGCTTGCCGGACGCGCCGATCGCCCCACTTTCTGCGCCATGGGTCGCATCTTCGCCATCGCCACGCTCTTTCTGATCGCCGGACCGGCTCAGGCCTGGCAGGCCGGGCTCGAGGACGGGCTCTGCACGCTCGATCATTCCGGCGCCGAGGCCGAGGTGCGGCTGACCTACGATCCGTCGCTGCCGGAATACACCATCGCCATTCGCCTTGCGGCGCCTTGGCCCGAGGCGGGCATCTTCGCCATGCGCTTCGAGGGGCCGCGGCCCAACACGATCTCGACCGCGCGGCATGTGCTGTCGTCGGACGGCAGAACGCTCAGCGTCAGCGACCGGGGGTTCGGCAACGTGCTGGACGGGCTGGAGTTCAATGCCATGGCGCTGGCCGCGAGCGGCGAACGCGCGGTCCCGATCGATCTGGAGGGGGCCGCGCCCGAGGTCGCCGCGTTCCGCGCCTGCATCACCGCGCCGACCGCCTGAGGCGGCGCTCAGGGATAGGGCACCAGGGCGTATCCGACACGACGAACAGTACGGATCGGATCGTGGCCGAGGGCCGCGGTCACGTGGCGCCGCGCCCGGCTGATCCGCGTGTCGATGGCGCGGATATCGTTGCGGGAGGTCGCGCCGAACACCAGACGGTGCAGCTCCGACCGGTCCCAGACGCGATCGGGGGCGTCCATCATCAGGCCCAGCACGCTGAAAACCTCGAGGCTCAGCGACACCGTGGCGCCCCGGATCGAGAAGGTCAGGCAGGCCTCGTCCAGTTCGAGCGCGCCCGAGACGGAGCGTCCGACCATGGCCTGCGGCCTCGAGCGGCGCATCAGGGCGCGCAGGACCAGCGCAAGCTCGGTGCCGTCCGCATCCGCCGCGACGGGCTCAAGCATCAGGCCGGTGGGCGTCCCGCCCTCCTCCGCCGCACCGCATCCTGCCAGAAGAACCGCCAGATGCGGGCTTCGGGAGGCCGTCTCGATCCTGTCGAGCAGATCCCCGGGCGCGTCCGTCGCCCCAAGCAGCAGGTAGTCGGGGCGCATGTCGGAGATACAGGCGATGAACGCCTCCACATCGGCGATCCGCGTGAGCCCGCCGAGCTGCGCGCGGTGACGGTCGAGAAACGCGTCGAGCAATGGATGGAACCCGGCCGCGAATCCGCGGAACCCCAGTTGCAGGTCAAGCGCCCGGTCCCCGCCGGACGCCGTATCGCCCTGCGTGTCAGCCAAGAGCGTAGCCGGCGCCCCGCACGGTCCGGATCGGGTCACCCGCATCGGCGGCCCGGAGCGCCTTGCGCAGGCGGCCCACATGGACATCCACCGTGCGGCTGTCGACATAGATGTCACGGCCCCAGACCCGGTCGAGCAGCTGCTCGCGGCTCCAGACCCGCCCCGGGCGCTCCATGAAGGCGGTCAGCAGGCGGAACTCGGTCGGCCCGAGGCTGAGGCTGACGCCGTCGCGAAAGACGCGGTGCTCGGCGAGGTCCACCACGATGTCCTCGAATTCCAGCCGCTCGCCCACCGCCGCCGGACGGATGCGACGCAACTGCGTGCGCAGCCGCGCCAGAAGCTCGGCCACGGAATAGGGTTTGATCACGTAGTCGTCCGCGCCCGTCTCGAGCCCACGGACCTTGTCCGTCTCCTCGGAACGGGCGGACAGCATGATGACCGGAATGCGCGCGGTGTCTCCGGACATCTTGAGCTGACGGCAGACCTCGATGCCCGAGACATTCGGCAGCATCCAGTCCAGGATGATCACGTCGGGCGGTGTCTCGCGGACGATGACGAGCGCCTCGTCGCCGGCCTCGGCGGTGACCACCTCGTAGCCTTCCGCGCGGATGTTGTAGGCCAGGACCTCGCGCTGCGCGGGTTCGTCCTCGACCACCAGGACCAGGGGTTCGCCAGCCATCTATCCGCCTCCGCCCCGATCAGCCCGCCGCGCCGTCCGATGGAAGGTGTTCCTGCTTCGGACGGTCCTCCTCGGGCATCTCGCCGGTGACGAGGTAGATCACCTGCTCGGCGATCGAGGTCGCGTGGTCGCCCATGCGCTCGATGTTCTTGGCCATGAAATGCAGATGCATGCAGGTGGTGATGTTCCGCGGATCTTCCATCATGAAGGTCAGGTATTCGCGAAACAACGCCGAATACATCTGGTCGACCTCGAGATCGCGCTCACGCACGTCAAGCGCCTTGTCGGCATCGCGCTGGATATAGGCGTCGAGCACATCCTTGAGCATCAGTTCCACCTGCCGCGCCATGCGCCGCAGCGAGGCGCCCGTGCCGTCGACCGGCGGGTGGTCCAGGATGACCTCGGACCGCTTGGCGATGTTCTTGGCGTAATCGCCGATCCGCTCGAGGTTGGAGGAGATGCGGAACACCGACAGCACCGTGCGCAGATCGGTGGCGATGGGCTGACGCTGAGCGATGATGCGCGCGGCCTCCTCGTTGATCTGTTCATCAAGCGCATCGATGGCGGCATCGCCCTCGCGCACGCTGCGCGCCAGGTCGGGATCGCGGGCATCCAGCGCCCTCGCGGATTTCGCGATTGCGTCCTCCACGAGGCCGCCCATGCGCATGATGGTCGCCTGGATCGCCTCGAGATCGCGGTCGAAAGAAGCGACGATATGTTCCGTCGAAACCATTTTATGTCCGTCCTGAATGAAGCGCTCAGCCGATCCGGCCGGTGATGTAGCTTTCGGTGCGCGGATCGTCGGGGTTGGTGAAAATCTTCGACGTGTCGTCGTATTCGACCAGTTCGCCGAGGTGGAAAAACGCGGTCTTCTGGCTGACGCGCGCGGCCTGCTGCATCGAGTGGGTCACGATCACCACCGAGAAGCGCGTGCGCAATTCGTCGATGAGTTCCTCGACCTGCGCCGTCGCGATGGGGTCGAGCGCTGAACAGGGCTCGTCCATTAGCAGAACCTCGGGGTTCGTGGCAACGGCACGCGCAATGCACAGGCGCTGCTGCTGACCGCCCGAAAGACCCGTGCCGGGCTGATCGAGACGATCCTTCGCTTCGTCCCAGAGCGCCGCACGCCGCAACGAGGTCTCGACGATCTCGTCGAGCTCGGCCTTGTTCCGGGCGAGACCATGGATCTTGGGCCCATAGGCGACATTTTCGTAGATCGACTTCGGGAACGGGTTGGGCTTCTGGAACACCATTCCGACCTTGGCGCGCAATTGCACCGGATCGACCCGCTTGTCGTAGATGTCCTCCCCGTCGAGCGTGATGTCGCCGGCCACGCGGGCCACGTCGATGGTGTCGTTCATACGGTTGAGGCAGCGCAGGAACGTCGACTTGCCACAACCGGACGGACCGATGAAGGCGGTGACGGTCTTGTCGAGGATGTCCACGTCGACCTTCTGGATCGCATGGGTGTCGCCGTAGAAGACGTCGACCTCGCGTGCTTTCATCTTGATCTGTAGATCGTCCACGTGCTGCTCCGTCACTTTCATGTCGTACATATCGGCATCCTCCATCGCGGTCACCACTGGCGCTCGAACTTGTTTCTCAGGTAGATGGCGATCGCGTTCATCGTGACGAGAAAGCCCAGCAGCACGAGGATGGCGGCCGATGTGCGGCTGACGAAGCCGCGCTCGGGGCTGTCGGCCCAGATGTAGATCTGCGTCGGCAAGGCGGTCGCCGGCTCGAAGGGCGAGGACGGCGCCGAGGTGATGAACGCATTCATCCCGATCAGCAGAAGCGGCGCGGTTTCGCCCAGCGCCTGCGCCAGCCCGATGATCGTGCCGGTCAGGATGCCGGGCATCGCCAGGGGCAGGACATGGCCGAAGACCACCTGCTGCTTGGACGCGCCCACGCCCAGCGCGGCCTCACGGATCGAAGGGGGCACGGCCTTCAGCGCCGCGCGCGTGGCGATGATGATCGTCGGCATCGTCATCAGCGCCAGCGTCAGACCGCCCACGAAGGGCGCGGACCGCGGCAGACCGAACCAGTTCAGGAACACCGCCAGAGCCAGCAAGCCGAAGACCACCGACGGCACGGCCGCCAGGTTGTTGATGTTGACCTCGATGAAGTCCGACACCCTGTTCTTGGGGGCGAATTCCTCGAGATAGATCGCGGCACCGATGCCGACCGGGAACGCGATCAGGAAGCAGGTCAGGAGCGCGTAGAACGACCCCACCAGCGCCCCGCGCAGGCCGGCCAGTTCCGGAAAACGCGAGTCGGCATTCGTGATCAGGCCGAAGTTCAACGGCGTGGTGATCATGCCGGCCTCGTCGAGCGTGTCGAACCATTCGATTTCCCGGTCATTCACACGCCGCTGCCCTTCCGGCGTGGCGCGGTCGACATTGCCCTTGTTGAGCTGGTCGAACGGGTCAGAGGCCGGCACCGTCATCGTGACCGTCTGGCCGATCAGGCTCGGGTCGTCTGCCACCATGTCGCGCAGGGCGAATTGCGCCCCGTTCGACAGGATCGCGCGCACCGCGCGGACGTCGTCCTCGGGGTCTGCGTTCGGCAGGTTGGCCAACATGGCATCGGTCAGCACATCCTGAAAGCCACCGCGCGGCAATTGCTCTTCGCTGATCTCGTCGGGATCGACATAGACGTCGAGCGTCACATGCGTCTGCACGAAGGCGCTGAACCCCGTGGTCACCAGCGAGGCGATCAGGATGAACAGCACGGTAAACGCCACGAGAATCGCGCCGAGGCCGAAACCCTGAAGGATCAGGTCGGCCCGCTTGCGCCGGGCGACGGCGGCCGAACTCTGCGTGAGCGAGGTCTTGCGCGGGGGGTCAACCCGGTCGGTGATGTCAGCCATGGCTGGGTGCCTCAGTCGTAGATTTCACGGTATTTGCGGACGATACGAAGCGCCAGCACGTTGATGCCGAGCGTGATGACGAAGAGCATCAGGCCAAGCGCGAAGGCCGCAAGGGTCTTGGGGTTGTCGAAGGCCGTGTCGCCGATCAGCAGGGTCACGATCTGCACGGTGACGGTCGTCACGCTGTCGAGCGGGTTGATCGTCATCCGCGCCATGAGACCCGCGGCCATCACCACGATCATGGTTTCACCAATGGCCCGGCTGACGGCCAGCAGAACGCCGCCCACGATGCCCGGAATGGCCGCAGGGAACAGCACCTTGCGCATCGTCTCGCCCCGCGTCGCACCCAGCGCGAGCGAGCCGTCCCGCAGACTGCGCGGCACCGCCGACAAGGCGTCATCGGCGAAGGAGGAGATGAACGGGATCAGCATGATCCCCATAACCCCGCCCGCCGCAAGCGCGGTGTTGGACGAGATGTCGATGCCGAGATCCGCCCCGGTGCCGCGCAACGCGGGCGCCACGACGAGAATGGCGAAAAATCCGTAAACCACGGTCGGCACGCCGGACAGGATCTCCAGCACCGGCTTGACCACCGCGCGCACGGTTTTCGGCGCGAATTCGTTGAGATAGATGGCCGACAGTAGGCCGACCGGTGTCGCGATGAACATCGCGACAAAGCTGATGACAAGCGTCCCGATGATGACCGGAAGCCAGCCGAACGCGCCTTCGGCCGCGATCTGGTCTTCCCGGATCGGGATCTGCGGCTCCCAGTTGGTGCCGAAGAGGAACTCTGTGAACGGCACGATCTGGAAGAAGCGATAGGCCTCGAAGACCAGTGCGAAGATGATGCCGACGGTCGTGAAGATCGCCACCACTGAACAGGCGATCATGAGACCCTTCACGATGGACTCAGAGGCTTGCCGGGCACGGAAGTCGGCGGTCACACGGCTGCGGCTAAACAGGAGGATGCCAAGCGACAGGATCACAACGACGACGACGAGAAGAATGTCGCTCCACGTCCGCAAGGCGATCAGCCGGTCCGCCGCATCCAGTTTCCAGTCTTCGGGCGTGCCGAAGATGCGGCCACCGGCGATCGACCGGATTTCGGCCGAGATCAGCTGTATCGCGCCGCTTCCCAACCCTTCCAGTTCCCCGGCCGGAAGCGAGGCTAGGATCATGCGATTGATCACAGGCCCTTCAAATCCAAGCCACAGCAGCAACACGGTCAGCACGGGCACGAGGATCATCAGGAGTGAAAACAGCCCGTGAAACCCCATGAGGGAATGAAGCCGCTGGCCGCCTTCGCGGATCGCGCGCGCCGCCCGCCAATTGACCAAGTAGCCAATGACTGCCGCCAGGAGCAGAAGTGCGAATGCAAGCAATGTCATGATGACCACTCAGCAAGGTGAAGAAAGCCGCCCGGTGAAGCACCGGGCGGCCAATGACGCTTTGGGCGCCTTACTCGATCGGATCCATGGTGACCGCGTTCGCCACGCGCTCGCGCAGTTCCGCACGGGCAGTGTCGGAGAGCGGAACCAGACCGCGCTCTTCGAGGTAGCCGCCGGGCGCCAGGGCTTCCTCGGACATGTATTCATCGAGGAACTCGTTGAAGCCCGGGATCACGCCGCGATGCGCGTTCTTGATGTAGAAGAACAACGGACGCGAGATCGGGTAGGACCCATCGGCGATGGTTTCCGACATCGGCTCGACGCCGTTGACCGTGACCGCCTTCAGCGTGTCCTGGTTCTCGAACAGGAAGGAGTAGCCGAAGATGCCCATCGCGTCGGAGTTGGCCTGCAGGCGCTGCACGATCAGGTTGTCGTTCTCGCCGGCTTCGATGAACGGGCCGTCAGTGCGCATGCGCGAGCAGTTCTCTTCGACCCAGTCCTCGTCATGGTTGTCCGCGACGTAGTCGAGCTCCATGCAGCCTTCCCACATAGCCAGCTCGACGAAGGCGTCGCGCGTGCCGGAGGTCGGCGGAGGGCCCAGAACCTCGATCTCGACTTCCGGGAAGTCCGGGTTGATCTCGTTCCAGGTGGTGTAGGGGTTGTCGGCCCACTCGCCGTCGACCGGCACCTGCGCGCCGAGCGCCAGGTAGATCTCTTCCAGCGTCAGGTCCCACGCGAAATCGTTGTCGCGCGAGATGGCGATCGACAGACCGTCCGAACCGATGCGGGCTTCGGTGATGTCGGTCACACCGCCCTCGACGCAGAGCTGGTATTCCGACGGCTTCATGCGGCGCGAGGCGCCGGTGATGTCAGCGAAATCCTCGCCGATACCGCCGCAGAAGATCTGCATGCCACCGCCCGTGCCGGTCGATTCGACGATCGGCGAGGGGAAACCGGTGTTGTTCGCGAACTGCTCCGCGACCGCCTGGGTGTAGGGGAACACGGTGGACGAACCGACGCGGCGAATTTCTTCGCGCGCTGCAGCAGCAGTAGCCGAGATCGCAACGACCGCGATCACTGCCGTGGAAAGCTTGAGATGAGACATGACTTCTCCATAGGTTTTTGTCCGGGACGCCAGGCGTCCTCGACGCACTGCCTATCCGCGCTCCGTGACGCTTCTTGAACAGTTTTGTAACAGACGTATGACACCTGCGTTGGTGGCCTCAATTGGCTTGGATTGCGGGGATTTTTTTGTCGGGACCGGCCCTGTTGCGAACACGCCCGTGCCAGAATCACGAGGCGAGGCAAGGTCGGTCAGGCCGTATCGGCACAGGGCGAGCCGACATGCGCCCGCGAATGCGACTCGGCCGTGGCAAACGGGCCCTCCGCCAGTGGGTCAGCCCACCACCGTTTCGCGCACCAATGGCCGCAGATGTCCGGCCGACCATGCCGAACAGAGCAGGAGCACCGCCGCCGTGCCCAGTGTCAGCGGCAAGCCGCCCAGCTGGTATGTCAGGCCGGACAGAACCGTCCCGATCAGCCGACCCGCCGCGTTCGCCATATAGTAGAAGCCCACATCCATCGTCACCCGCTCGGCCCGAGTGAAGGCCAGGATCAGGTAGGAGTGGAGCGAGGAATTCACCGCGAACAGCCCGCCGAAGACCAGCAGACCGCCGACGAGCGTCGCCGTCAGCCACGGGGCCGGAGCCGGCGTCACCGCCACCGCGATGGCCAGAAGCGCGGGCACCACCGCCAGCACCGCCGCCCAGCCGCGTGCCGCGCCGATCAGCTCCGCCTGCGGGCGGGACGCGGCCCTGAGCAGCCGGGGTGCCGCCGCCTGCACCGCGCCGTAAAGGATGATCCAGACGGCCATGAAGGTGCCGATCATGAAGAAGGCCGCGCGGTTCCCCTCGGTGCTTCCGTCCGACAGCACGGCGTAGAAATAGATCGGGATGCCGACCACGAACCACACGTCCCGCGCGCCGAAAAGCGTCACGCGCGCCGCACTCAGCCAGTTGACGTTGGACGACTTGGAAAACACCTCGGAAAACTTCGCGCCCTTGCGCCCTGTCGGCAGACCCGTGGGCATCGCCACGAGGATCACGGCAAGGATCACGGCCAGCACCGCCGCCATGGCCAGAACCGCGACCGTGAAGCCGGCGGTGGCCAGAAGCCCGGCACCCAGCAGAAAGCCGAGGCCCTTCACCGCGTTCTTCGATCCGGTCAGCAGCGCGACCCAGCGGAACAGCCCGTCGCCCTCGGTCGGCGCCAGCAGCTTGACCGCCGATTTCGACGACATCTTCGACAGGTCCTTGGCCACGCCCGAGGCGCCCTGCACCAGCATCACGAAGGCGACGGATGTCCCGATCGCCCATGCGGGGTCCAGCCGCGAGAGGGCCACAAGCGCCACGACCTGCAGACCAAGCCCCACGTAGAGCGTCCGGGTCAGCCCGAAGCGCGCCGCGATCCATCCGGCCGAAAGGTTCGTCACCACGCCCGCGATCTCGTAGAGCACGAACAGGTAAGCCAGTTGGACCGGCGTGAATCCCAGCGTGTGGAAATGCAGCAGGACCAGCATGCGCAATGCGCCGTCCGTCAACATGAAGGACCAGTAGGCCGCCGTGACGGCGATATAGGCCGAAATACCCTCGGGACGCGCCGCGGCACTCATGCCGAGGCACCGACCATGAACGCCACGTCGACCAGCCGATGGGCATAGCCCATTTCGTTGTCGTACCAGGCGTAGACCTTCAGCTGCGTGCCGTTGACGACCATGGTCGAGGGCGCGTCGACGATCGAGGACCGGGTGTCGTTGGTGTAGTCGGCCGACACCAGGGGCCGCTCCTCATAGCCGAGGATGCCCGCAAGCGGACCGTCCGCCGCGGCCTGAAAGAGCGCGTTGACCTCTTCCACCGTCGTCGCGCGCTCCAGTTCGAACACGCAATCGGTGAGCGACGCGTTCAGAAGCGGCACGCGCACAGCATGCCCGTTCAGGCGGCCCTTCAGCTCGGGATAGATCAGCGTGATCGCCGTGGCGCTGCCCGTCGTCGTGGGGATCAGCGAGTTCAGCGCCGATCGCGCGCGGCGCAAGTCCTTGGCGGGGCGGTCGACGATGGTCTGGGTGTTGGTCACGTCGTGGATCGTGGTGATCGACCCGTGGCGGATGCCGATGGCCTCGTGCACGACCTTCACAACCGGTGCGAGGCAGTTCGTCGTGCAGGAGGCCGCCGTGACGATCCGGTGCCGTGCGGGATCGTAGATCTCGTGGTTCACGCCGTAGACGATATTGGCGGCGTCCCCGTCCTTGACGGGCGCGCTGACCACGACCTTCTTCACGCCCGCCTCGAAATAGGGCGCGAGCTTCTCCTCGGTCTTGAACACGCCGGTGCAGTCGATGACCACGTCCACGCCCTCGAGCGGCAGATTGGACAGGTCTCGCGTACCGATGAAGGGCAGGCGTGTACCGTCGATGCTGATGCTCTCGTCGTCATGGGCGAAATCGGCATCCCAGCGGCCATGCACCGTGTCGAACTCCAGCAGATGCGCGTGCATCGCGGCATCGCCTACGGCGTCATTGATCCAGGCGATCTGCGCCCCGCGTTCGAGAAGCGGCTTCAGCGCAAGCTTCCCGATCCGTCCGAGGCCGTTGAGGGCATAGACGGTCATGCGCGCACCTCGTCGTCCATCTTGCCGATGTCATCGACCGCGCGCTGCAGCGACATGGCGTCGAGCGCGTCGAAGGGCAGCGCGACCAAGGCCAGGATGCGATTGCGGAGTGAACCATAGACCGCCTGGAAGGCCAGCGCGCGCTCGGCGTCGGTGCCCTCGACCTGCACCGGGTCGGGCAGGCCCCAGTGCCCGCTGACGGGCTGTCCCGGCCAGGGCGGGCATTCCTCGTTGGCGGCGCGGTCGCAGACGGTGAAGACGAAGTCGAAGGGGACGGCCTCCGGCCCCTGATACTCGGCCACGGTCTTGGACCTCAGCCCGGAAACGTCATGGCCCTTGGCCTCCAGAACCTTCACGGCGAAAGGGTTGAGTTCGGACCGCGGCTTCGTGCCGGCGGAATGGACATCGAACCGACCGCCGCCAAGCTCGCGCAGCAGCGTCTCGGCAAAGATCGATCGGGCGGAATTTCCAGTGCAGATGAACAGCACGCGAAACGGGTCTTGCGACATGGGGTCGGCTCCGGGTCTGGTAGCGGGCGCGATGGGCGGGCACAGGTCGGGCCGGCCGCGACAGCAATCGTTGAAGAGGTATCCGACCGTGCCGCGCAGCGCGTCCATGTCGGGGGCATAAAGGAGCGACGTGCCCGACCGCTCCTGCGTGACGAGCCCCACCTGCATGAGGTGAGACAGGTAGTTCGACAGCGTGCTCGCCTTCAGGTCGAGCGCGCGGGAGATGTCACCTGCGGGGAGTCGGTCGGGAAAACGCCGCATCAGCAGCCGCAGGATGGCGAGCCGTTGCGGATGCCCGAGGGCGGACAGGCGATTCGTGATTTCTAATTCCATAATTCATGGATAATAGAAATACGAAAATAGACAAGAGGCGTTACCGCCTCCTGCAGAAACGCCGCTCAGAAGTCGAAAATATCCTCGAGAAAGGACCCGCGCCGCTTTTTGCGATATCCGCCATGGTCGTCGTCATGGCCGCGCGGCTCTGCGGCCTGTGGCGGCGCGGCCGGGGCCTGCGGCGGGGCGGCTGGCGCCGACCGTTCGATGATCTTGTCCAGTTCGCCGCGATCGAGCCACACGCCGCGGCATTCCGGGCAGTAGTCGATCTCGACGCCCTGCCGGTCAGCCATGACAAGGGTCGTTCCATCCACAGGGCATTTCATCGCGCAATCTCCGTTCGCCGAATAGGTGTCGTGCAAGTAATCTGCCGCGACCACGGCACAATGGCGTTCAAAAAAACCTATGGTCTGGCGTCGTCGGTCTCGGACATCGCACGCGAGACCTGCGCCGCCCAGTCGCCGATAATGGGGATGAATTCGATCTGGCTGAGCGACCAGACGATGACCGACAAAAGAACGGTGGCTCCGATCACGGTCCCCAAACCCATGGCCATGCCACTCGCGAGGCGGAACAGCAGCACCTGCGGCACCGATTGATAGAGCAGGAACATCCGGTGTTTCCTCAGAAGCGTCAGCTCCTCGCGCAGCGCGCGGACCTCGGCGTCGAGGCCCGCCTCGCGCCCGTCAGCCCCATCCTTCGTCCGAGTCTCGTCCGTCATCGTGGCCCTCTCCTGTCGCCTCGACCGTGCCTGAGCATCTCGACCGTCCCTAAGCATGATGTGTCGCGAAGACCTCGTACATCACCGGCTCGAACCCACGGCACAGGGCGTTGATGCGTTGATGGCGCTCTCGCATTTCGTCGGTCTTGAGCATGTCCTTGAAATCGTCCCGGGTGCGCCACTGGCTGTAATTGGCCACGCGGGTTTGCGCATCGTTCACATGCAGAGCCGCGGACACAAAGCCCGGCTGGCGCGAGATGAAGTCGGAATAGGCCGCGCGCAGCTCCTCCATCAGGGCGGGGCAGTTCGCGGGCGATGTCTCGAATGTCGTCAGGACGGTCTGCAGGCTGGTGTCTTGCGTGATGCTTGGCATGGCTGGCTCCTCTTCCCCGCAAGAAGCCTAGCAAGCCCGCGTCACCACGGCCAGAGCGCGATCCGTCATCGTCCGGCGCGGCGGCAAGACCGGTTGTCGTCGCGATCCGCCCGGGCGGGCGGGCGCCTCGGCGAACGCCGCCATGCCCTAACGGGTGTCGAACTCGTCGTCGATCTCGTAGCCAGACAAGACGTCGGATGTCTGCAGGCTGGACTGGTTCGACCCACCAGCCACCAGCGTGATCACGGCCAATGCCATTCCGACCGCAGCTGCGGACAGGACGACCCAATCAACCGTAATCGCACCGGTTTCACCGGAGGAAAACACAAGCAGCGCTGATTTCATGACGACACCTGAAAATGATTCCAATTCAATATTTTAAAGAATCGACCGCGCCCGAGCCTGTCACGGGCCGAAATTGACCCCGCGCGGACGCGTCATGATGGTCGACAATAGGCGATGCCGGTGCCCCGGATATACGGGGCGTGTGGAAACGGTTCATTTCCGGGGTCGAGCGTGCGCTAGCGCAACCATGCCCGCATGGCCTGATAGGCCACCGCGGTGGCTGCGTTCGCAAGGTTGAGGGACCGGATGTGCGGGCTGACCATGGGCAGCCGGAACACCCGGTCCGGCATGGACCCCACGATCCCGGGCGGCAGGCCGGTCGTCTCGCGCCCGAAGACGAGGTAAGCGCCCGCCGGATAGACCGGGTCGAAGACCGTCCCGGCAGCGCCGTCATCCTCGAACAGGAAAAGCTGGTCCCGCGCGGGGCCGCGATCCTCGAGAAACGTAGTCCAATCGGGATATTCCAACAGGCGCACATGTTGCCAGTAATCGAGCCCCGCGCGCCGCACCGTCTTGTCCGACAGCTCGAAACCGAAGGGCCGGATCAGGATGAGCTCCATGTCGAGCGCGACGCAGGTGCGCCCGATCGTGCCGGTATTGCCCGGGATCTCGGGCGCGACGAGGACGATCTTCATGTCGGGCGTCGTCTCGGGGGTCCGGCCGGTCCCCATGGCGGCGTCAGGCATTCGGCCGCAACCCCGCCCCGAACCGGCGCACACCATGATCCGCGGCGATCCGTGGGCGCGGCCGCGCGAGACCGTCCAGCAGCGCCGCTTGGTCGGGCGGGGACAGGCTTTCAGTGGCGAAGGTTTCGGCCCAGCCGAGAATCGCCGCGCGATCCTGCGGCCGGTGTCCCATGACACCTTCGATGACGAGGCCGAGATTGCCGGCCAGCGAATACCAGGGATCCTGAATTTCCCGGACGCGTCCGGGCAGAAGCGCGCCGATACCCCGCATAAGGCCGGATTCCGAGAAGCGCAGCAGAAGGCGCCCCATCTCCTCGCGGCTGTAGCCGATCAGGGGCGGGAACGTGTCGAGGAAGACCACCCGCCCGGCCCCGTCCAGCGCAAAATTGTGGATCGAAGCATGAAGGCCGATCCGTTCCGGCCTCTGGGCCACGCCCGACCAGAAGCCGCAGATTCCCGCCGCGACCTGTTCGAGCGCCCGCAGCGCCGACGCCGTTTCCGAGGCAACCACCTTGCTGGACAGCAGGTCGGCCTGCGGCACGGCCTTCTGCACCACGATGGGGCGAAGAACGCCGTGCTCGTCCAGAAGCACGAGCACGGTATCCGGGACGACAAGGCCTGCGCGCCTGAGGCACTCGAGGTAGGTCACATGACGGCGCGACAGCGGCTCCAGAACCTCGAGGTCGCGGCCGCTGCGGTAGGGTTTGAGCACATGTCCGGCAAGCGGGCCGTCGTCCGGCCGGAACGGCATGCTGAACAGGCCCATGCGATCCGGCGTCCCCGCAGGCCTTGCGGAGCCATGCGCGGCCAGCGCCGCCCGAACCTGTCCGGCCAGTTCGCTCATCGGTGCTTGCCCACGCTCCAGCCTGTCGCCTCGGAGAGCCGCGCCTCGCCCTTCTCGATCGGCAAATCCTCCAGCGCCGAGCCCATCGAGTCGTTCCAGCGATTGAGATAGCCGAAGAGCGCCACCACCCCCATGATCTCGACGATGGCCTCGGGCGGCCAATGCGCCCTGAGCCTTTCACCGACCTCCGGCGTGACCGCGTTGGGCACCGCCGTGGCGGCTTGCGCGAAGGCCAGCGCGGCTTTTTCGGCTTCGGCGAAATGCGCGCTCCCCTCGAAGTCGAATACATCGTTCAGCCGCTCTTCCGAGGCGCCAAACCGTTCGGAGGCGAGGATCATGTGCGCCTGACAGTAGAGGCAGCCCGAGGCAAAGCTCGACACGTAGCCCAGCAGCCGTTTGAACTCGGGCGTCACGGCGCCGTAATCCGTCATCACCGCCACGTTGAGATCGGTGAAGGCACGCGCGATCGGCGCCCGGTGCGCCATGGTGCGCACCGAGTTGGGAATGACCCCGAGTGGGCCCTTGAAGAACTGCACATGTTCCCGAAGACCGGGATCCATCGCGTCTTCGGCCAGCGGATCGACCAGTGCCAAAGATTCATCCTCCCCAGGCGAATGGCCTCGGAAGGCTGCCTCACGCGCGCGCGGGGGGCAACGACCCTGCGTCCGCGTTAGCGATTCATTAACCATGTCACGGTCAGACTCTTTCAATGCGTTGCGCAGCGGCCACGATTCCGGGACGGCGGACCAGACTTGACAGGGTATCCCGGGCCAGGTGGACGCGGGGTATCGCCGTGGCCGCGATGGTGTCCGTCTGCACGCAGCCCGCAGCAGCAGGACCCTGGGCACGGGAGGACGGCGCGGTCTTCCTGTCCCTGATGCTGAGCGCGGAAGAGCCGCGCACGGCTTTCGCGACCGGGCAGTTCACGGCCGACCCGGCGGTCTCCCTCTATGGTGAACTGGGCCTCGGGCGGGACTTCACCGCGGGACTCGAGCTTGACTGGGGCACGTCGTCGCAAATGGGAACCGTGTTCGCGCGCTACACGCTGACGGAGCCCTCGGCCCCCCTGCAAGCCGCCGTCGATGCCGGTCTCGCCCGGCGGTCGGTCGATGGGCAGCCGACTGACGGATTGCTGCGCATCGGCGGTTCACTGGGCGGGAGCTTCAGCGAGGCGGACGCTTCGCCCCTTGGCATACCGATGCTCGGCAGCGGCTGGGCTTCGCTCGACGCGGCCGCCTTCCTTCACGACGACGGCACCCTTTCGATCTGGCGGGCCGAGGCGACCGTCGGCCTCCATGTCAGCGACCGTCTGCGTGCCATCTTCGCGCTGAAGGCCGAGGAATGGCCGCAAACTGCGGTCTCGGTGACGGCGCGCCCCTCGCTCGTTTTGCGCATGAACGAGGGGACCTCGCTGCAGGGCGGGCTGGTCGCGGGGCTGAGGGGCAGCGACACGGTCGGGGTCTCGCTGTCGATCTGGCAGGAATTCTGACGCGCGGAGGCCTCCCCCCGGCGCGCGGGCCATGCTAGCCTCGCGCCATGTCGGATCGCCCCAAGGACCCCATTCGCCCCACCGATGACGAGGCCCGTGCGCTGGCCCGGTCCCTGATCGCCGCGGCACGCTTCGGCGCGCTCGGCGTGACCGACCCCGAGACAGGCTCCCCCATGGTCACGCGCATCGCCGTTGTTCCGGGGCCTGACGGCGTGCCGCTCACGCTGATCTCCAGCCTGTCGAGCCATACCGACGCGCTCGACGCCAACCCGGCCTGCTCGCTTCTGCTGGGCGAACCGGGTCCCAGGGGCGATCCGCTCACCCATCCGAGGCTCACGCTTCAGGCCGTGGCGGAGGCGCAGGACAAGACCGCGCTCAAGGCGCATTACCTCGACCTCTATCCCAAGGCGCAGCTTTATTACGATTTCGGGGATTTCCGCCTTGTCCGGCTGAGCCCGGTCGCGGCGTTCCTCAATGGCGGCTTCGGCAAGGCCTATCGCCTCACCCCCGACGATCTCAGGCCCGCGTGACGCCTACCAGTGCAGGGTGCCAGTCGCGCCCTTGATCCGCCCGGTGAGGTTGGGCGTCACCCATCCCCCGTAGAAATCGCCCGGCTGCGGCGTGACCAGTATCTCGCCCACATAGGCCGCATCGACCGAGGTCGCGTAGAACGACAGATGGTCCTTCAGCGCCGCATAGCGCGCGACGGGCGCCGGATAGGCCCATGCCGCGTTCCGCGACCGCCGCGTGTCGAGAACGATATCGAAGTAGGCCGCCCTGCCCTTCCATTCGCAGAATGTCTCCCGCGTGGTGGGCACGAGGGCGGCCATCAGCACATCCTCGGGCGGGATGTAATAGCTTGGCGCATGGTGCGTCTCGAGGATGCGGTATCCGCGCGTGGTGTCCGCGATGGTGACGCCGCCGAACTCCACCCGCAGCCGATCGGCCACGGGCTCGAGCGCGGGCGGGCGCGGATAGTCCTGAACGTTTTCGACGGGAAGGGCGGTCATCCTTGCCTCGGGTCTGCACTGGCACGGGCTAGCGCAACTTCGCCCCGGGGCAAAGCTGCGGAAAGGGCTGTCAGGGCGCGCGGGTCGGACAGGCGCTCAACGGGACTGCCGCTGCGGGAGACAGGCCCATCACGCGCCCACCTGCGGCCCGCGCAGGATCTGCACGCCGTTGATCCGCCAGCCGTTTTCCGTCTGGACCATCTGGTAGCCCAAGTAATGCGCGGTCCCGGCCTGATCGATCACCTCGACCCGTTGCACGATGCGCCCGGACAGCGTCTGCAGGTCGATGAACTCGACCTGCCCGGGGCTCCAGACCATCGGATAGCCGCTTTCCACCATGCGCCCGAAATTTTCCGGTGTGCCGAACAGGCTCTGGATATTGGGGCTTGCGTATTGCCACGCCTCACCCACGTCGCGGTCGAGAAACGCGTCGAACTGGTTCTGGATGGTGGCCTCGATATCGGGGTCGGGCGCCAGAAGCTCCTGCGCGCTGGCCAGCGCCGCCCAGACCGAAAGGCCGAGTGCCGGGATGATCCGCTTCGCCATGCCGTCCTCCACGCGGTGATTGCGCGAAGAACGGTAGGCGCGAAGCGGCCCGCGTCAATCCGCCATCAGACGGCCCGCCAGCCCGTCGGCGATCAGGGCCTTCGTCTCCTCGATGCCGTAAACCGCGATGAACCCGCCGAAACGCGGCCCCTGGCTTGCGCCCATCAGCACCTCGTAGAGCGCCGAGAACCACGCGCGCAACGGCTCGAAGCCGTGAAGCTTGCCGACGGCGAAGACGATGGATTGCAGGAATTCCTCGTCCTGCCAGTCCACCGCCGGCAGATCGGCCTCGCGGCCCTCCTGCGCGTTCTTGCGCGCGATCACGTCCAGCGCCTTGTCCGCGTTCCCGAGGCAGGCGGCAAGCTCCTCCATCGCCGCGCGTTCCTGATCGGTGGGCGCGCGGAACACCTTGGTGGGCTTCACGAAATCGTTGTAGTAGCGCACCGCGAACCCCGCCGCCGCGTCGAGGTCGGGATGCGTCTCGGGGCTTGCCTCGGGCGCATAGCGGCGGATGAAGCCCCAAAGCGCTTCCTTGTCCTCGGCATGGGCCACGGAGGCGAGGTTCAGCAGCATCGCGAAGCTGACGATCATGGTGGAAGCCGGCACATCGTGGCCGTGGATGTGGTAGACCGGGTTCGCCAGTTTCTGCGCGATGTCCTGATCGGGATAGGCGCGCAACTGCTGGTGGTATTCGTCCACCGCCTTCGGGATCACGTCGAAATAGAGCCGCTTCGCCGTCTTGGGCTTCTGGTACATGAAATACGACAGGCTCTCGGTCGCGGCGTAGCTGAGCCATTCGTCGATCGAGATGCCGTTGCCGGAGGATTTCGAGATCTTCTGCCCGGTCTCGTCGAGGAAAAGCTCGTAGGTGAAATGCTCGGGCGCCGGGTGACCCAGGATCTCGCAGATCGCGTCGTAGATCGGCGTGTTGGTTGAGTGGTCCTTGCCGTACATCTCGAAGTCGACGCCAAGCGCGGCCCAGCGCGCGCCGAAGTCGGGCTTCCACTGAAGCTTGCACTGGCCACCCGTGACGGGGACCGTCCATTCGCGCCCCGTTTCGTCGTCGAAGGTCACGGTGCCGTCCTTCGCGTCGACATGCTTGATCGGGACGTAAAGGACGCGGCCGGTTTCGGGGTGCAGCGGCAGGAAGATCGAATAGGTCTGCTGCCGTTCCTCGCGGAGCGATTTCAGCATCACCTTCATCAGTGCGTCGTATCGTTCCGCCGCGCGCAGGAGGATCTCGTCGAACTGCCCCGAGGCGTAGAAGTCGGTGGCGGAATGGAACTCGTATTCGAACCCGAACGTGTCGAGAAACCGACGCAGCATCGCGTTGTTGTGGTGCCCGAAGCTCTCGTGCGTGCCGAATGGGTCGGGGACCCGCGTCAGCGGCTTCTGCAGGTGCGCGCGCAACATCTCCTGGTTGGGAACGTTGCCCGGCACCTTGCGCATCCCGTCCATGTCGTCGGAGAAGCAGATCAGCCGCGTGGGTATGTCCGAGATCACTTCGAAGGCGCGGCGGATCATCGTCGTGCGCAGGACCTCGCCGAAGGTGCCGATATGCGGCAGACCGCTGGGGCCATAGCCCGTCTCGAAAAGGACATGGCCCTTGTCCGGCGGCGCCGCCTCGTACCGTTTGAGCAGGCGGCGCGCCTCTTCGAAAGGCCAGGCTTTCGAGGTCATCGCGGCATCGCGCAACTCGGTCATCGGTCTTGTCCTTCGGCTGGCGCAGGCCCCCTTGGCCCGGCGCGCACCCGCACCTATTGCTCCGGCCCGTCGGCGTCAATAAATACCGGGAAAGCCATGCGCGGAAGGACCGACATCATGACCGACAACGCCATCAGCCCAGAGGACGCGCTTGTCGCGGTCATGGTCGCCGTTTCCGTCTCGGACGAGACGATCCGCACCGCGGAACTGGTCAAGATCGAACAGATCGTCAACAATCTGCCGGTCTTCGGCAACTACGATGCGGACCGGACCCGCGCCGTGGCACAGACCGTGTTCGAGCTCTTCGAGGAAGAGGACGGGCTGGATGCGCTTTTCGGGCTCGTGCACGAAGCCCTGCCAGAACGCCTGTGGGAAACCGCCTATGCCATCGCCTGCGACGTGGCCGCCGCCGACGGCTCGCTGCGGCAACAGGAATTGCGGTTCCTCGAGGAATTGCGCCACGCGCTCAATATCGACCGCCTGCATGCCGCCGCCATCGAGCGCGGGGCGCGCGCGCGGCACATGACGCTCTAGCCGTAGAGCGCCCCCCAGCGCCGCACCAGCGCCTGCTGCAACCGCTTGGCGCGTCCGTTGTAGGTGCGCCCGCCAGGCGGGCGTTCCATCTGGTCGTGCGTCAGGCGCGCGCGGCGCTCGAGATCGGCGCAGAACACCGAGAACGCGAGGCTGCGCCCGTTGGGCGTCCGGACATATCCCGCCAGCGTCGAGACGAAATTGAGCGTGCCCGTCTTGGCCACGACCTCCAGCGGGGAATAGGGCATCCGGTTGCCCGCGTCGTTCAGCACCGGGATATCGCGCATCAGCCCGCGCAGCATGCCGTTCGGCCCCGCCGCGACAAGCGCGCGGGTCATGTCATGCGGCCTGAGCTTGCTGTCCACGCCGAGGCCCGAATGGTCCACGAACCGAGCCTGCCGCGCGCCCAGCCGCTCGCGCATCCACATCGCCATCGCGTCCCCGCTTTCGGCAAGTGTTGTCGGACGGACCCCGCCCGCCTGCGTGGCCGACAGCCCCACGACCTCGGCGGTGAGGTTCGTCGACCAGCGCATCATGCCGCGCAGGATGTCCTCCAGCGGCGGGCTCGCGTATTCGACGACCACCCGCGCACCCGGCGGCGCGTTTTCCGAGATCACGGGCGTGCCCAGCGCGATGCCCCGGTCGCGGGCAAGCATCTGGAACACTTCGGCGAGGTAATCGGGCGGGCGGCGCACGGGCAGCCAGCGCCCCCCGCCATTGCCCAGCGCACTGCGCGCGACGGTCCATTCGTCCCACGCCGCGGACCGGTGGAACGTATAGACAGGGTAATCGCGCGCCTCGACCGTCATGCGCGAAACCGTGACACTCGGCGAGTGATTGTCGGACCGCGCATCCATGCGCACGGTGTAGTCCTCACCCGTACGTTCCCACTCGAAAAACACCCGGTTGAAGTTGAGGTTCAGCGCCGAGATCGAGGGGTTGTAGCCCACATGGGGCAATTGCCCGGGGTCGATCTGGTCGATGGCCGGCAGAGCATCCGCGGCCACGCGGAACGCACCGGTGACCTGACGGATGCCGCTGTCGACAAGGTCATGTGCCATGGCGTCCAGCGCATCCGTATCGAGTACAGGATCACCGCCGCCGACAAGCCAGAGGTCTCCCTCCAGTCGTCCATCGATAATCGTGCCGTCGGTGACAAGGCGCGTCGGGAACCGGTATCCCGGTCCCAGCCGATCAAGCCCGTAGGCCGTCGTGACCGCCTTGGCGACGCTTGCCGGCGGCAAGGGATAGAACGGGTTGAACAGCTCCAGCATCTCGCCGGTCTCGGCATCGGCAACAGCGCATCCGACCCTGCCCGGCAGCCCCGCAGCGGCGATGACGTCGGACAGGGGCGGAGCGGCGCGGCGGATCAGGTCGGAGGAACGCGGCTGCGGGAACAGCGAGGTCTCCGGGGCGCTGGCGAAAGCCGTACCGGCACCTGCCGAAAGCAAGGCGGACTGCGCGCCGATCAGAAACTGCCGTCTGGAAACCATCTCAACAAACCCGAAACTTCCGGGGACAATATGCAGACGCCTGTCGTCGTCTCAACCCCCGGTATGCCGCAGGCCAACTGTTGCGGGGATCACGCACCCTACCACTCGCCCCGCGCGCGGATCTCGGTCGAAGAGGCCTCGACCATGGGAACGTTCAGGAACACCCATGCGGGGGCGGGCCGATTGGCGAGGACACGCGCGCCGGAGGCCGGTCTGCGCGCGGCACGAAATACCTGCGCCGCCCGCGCCGTGCGGGCCCCGATCCGGTGGCCCGGCCGCGCGAGAACGCAGACCGGCACCATGCGCATGATGTCCTGCCAGCGCTGCCAGCGATGGAACTGTGCGAGGTTGTCCGACCCCATGAGCCAGACGAAGCGCACACCCGGATAGCGCGCGATCAGCGCCTCCACCGTCTCGGCGGTATAGCGGGTGCCCAGACGGGCCTCGATATCCGTGACGATGATCCGGGGATGCGTCACCGCAGCCTTTGCGGCTGCCATGCGCCGTTCCAGTGGCGCCGGCCCGCGTTCCTTCAGCGGGTTGCCCGGGCTCACCAGCCACCAGACCCGGTCGAGCCCCAGACGCTTCAGCGCCTCGCGGCTGACATGCACATGCCCGGCATGCGGCGGGTCGAAAGAGCCGCCGAACAGCCCCACGGTCATCCCGGCCCGCGCCATGGGCCAATCGCTGCGTTGCACGCCCCGCGCCCTCCCTGTCGTCGCGCCGGTGAGCCGTAGCAGGACAAGGTGCGGGAAGGCAAAGCAAAAACCTGCGGCGGGCATAGCCGGACCGCCGGGCGGAACGCGTCCCGCCCCGCCATCGTCCACGCCCCGTTGAACCTCGCCACGCGCCGCCTTAAACCCGTGGTCGAACCTGCGCGGAGAGACCAATGGCCAGCTACCAGTATGTCTACCACATGGATGGCGTCTCCAAGACCTATCCCGGTGGCAAGAAATGTTTCGAGAACATCCGCCTGAGCTTTCTGCCCGGCGTGAAGATCGGCGTGGTCGGCGTGAACGGCGCGGGCAAGTCGACGCTGCTGCGCATCATCGCGGGCTGGGACACGGATTTCAACGGCGAGGCCTGGGCCGCGGAAGGCGCCAGGGTCGGCTACCTCCCACAGGAGCCGCAGCTCGACGAGGCCGTGAACGTGCGCGCCAACGTCATGCAGGGCGTGGCCGAAAAGAAGGCCAAGCTCGACCGGTTCAACGAACTGGCGATGAACTACTCCGACGAGACCGCCGACGAGATGGCGCGCCTGCAGGACGAGATCGACAGCGAGAACCTGTGGGATCTCGACAGCCAGATCGACGTGGCCATGGAGGCGCTGCGCTGCCCGCCCGACGACGCGATGCCCGAGAACCTGTCGGGCGGCGAACGGCGGCGCGTGGCGCTGTGCAAGCTTTTGCTGGAAGCGCCCGACATGCTGCTTCTGGACGAGCCCACCAACCACCTCGACGCCGAGACGATCGCCTGGCTTCAGCAACATCTGATCGACTACAAGGGCACCTGCCTGATCGTCACCCACGACCGCTATTTCCTCGACGACATCACCGGCTGGATTCTCGAGCTCGACCGCGGGCGGGGCATTCCCTACGAAGGCAACTATTCCGCCTGGCTGGAACAGAAGGCCAAGCGGCTGGAGCAGGAGGCGCGCGAGGACAAGTCCAAGCAGAAGACGCTCCAGCGCGAGCTTGAATGGATCCGCGCCGGCGCCAAGGCGCGTCAGGCCAAGCAGAAGGCCCGGATCAACGCCTATGAGGAACTGGCCGGCCAGTCCGAGCGCGAGAAGGTCGGCAAGGCTCAGATCATCATCCCCAACGGTCCCCGCCTCGGCCAGAAGGTGATCGAGGTCGATGGCCTCAAGAAGGGCTACGGCGACAGGCTGCTGATCGAGGACCTGACGTTTTCGCTCCCCCCCGGCGGGATCGTCGGCGTGATCGGGCCCAACGGCGCGGGCAAGTCCACGCTCTTCCGTATGCTGACCGGGCAGGAACAGCCGGACGCGGGCACGCTGGAATACGGCGACACGGTGAAACTCAGCTACGTCGACCAGTCGCGCGACGCGCTCGACCCGAACAAGACCGTCTGGGAAGAGATCTCGGGCGGGGCGGAGATCATCGAACTGGGCGACGCCTCCATGAACTCCCGCGCCTATTGCGGGGCGTTCAACTTCAAGGGCGGCGACCAGCAGAAGAAGGTGGGGCTCCTGTCGGGGGGCGAGCGAAACCGCGTCCACATGGCGAAACTGCTCAAGTCGGGCGGCAACGTGCTCCTGCTCGACGAGCCCACCAACGACCTCGATGTGGAGACGCTCAGGGCATTGGAAGACGCGCTCGAGGATTTCGCGGGCTGCGCCGTGATCATCTCCCACGACCGGTTCTTCCTAGACCGGCTCTGCACGCATATCCTCGCCTTCGAGGGCGAGGCGCATGTGGAATGGTTCGAGGGCAATTTCGAGGATTACGAGGAAGACAAGAAACGGCGGCTGGGACCGGACGCGCTGGAGCCGAAGCGGGTGAAGTACAAGAAGTTCATGAGGTAATGGGGAGTGCCTTTCGGCGGGTAAAAATGAATCATGCGCGCCTACAAGCCACCATCGCTTTCCTTGAGGAAGAACTCGGTCAAGACATTGGCTCTGCTATCGATGACGATATTGCGGACCTAATCATTGCCACGAAATCAATCGATCTTGGACGAGCAAGGGAAATTCTTCGCGATCAAGAAGCATGGGCCGCAACCATTGCCGCTCATCTCTTCGTAGACCACATACTGTCCGAAATGATCTCGGACTTCAGCGTTCGTGAGGCAAGTGATGCAATCGGTCGACGCCGCAGCACAATCGATAGACTTGAATTTCTTTATCAAGTTGGTGTCATCCAAAAAGACACGTTTGCATGCCTATCGAAGTTGAACGCTCTCCGAAACAGGTTCGCACACACACTGTCATTTGAGATAGACGATGCACGCAAGGCAGACTTTGCAACTTTGGCGAAGGCAAAAATACCTCCCGCATCGCGATGGGCGAAGAGCCTCGAATATTTTGGAGAATGCGCATTCCGCGCAGCACTCATGGTTTGCGTCCTAGCTACTGAAGAATGTAGAATGGCGTATGTGATCAGTTCGGTGCGCAATTATCGCGCCAAATTGGACCTCGAGCGGGAGTTAGAGGAAGCCCGTAAGTCGCTGGAACGGCACAATCGTCAGGGTCGCCCGGATTAGCTTCAATCTGCTTGCCTAACGCCGAGATCACGTACCCCCCTTGCAACGAATCCCCTTTTCCGGCATATGACGCAGCGCGACCGTTACCGCACTCGATACCCTGTCTCCTCTACCCGGACGTCAGCCTCGATCTGCTACACTGACGCCACCCCGCCGCACTTCCGCGGGCGGACCCAAGACAGGAGACCACGGATATGGCCACTGGCACCGTGAAATGGTTCAACGCCACCAAAGGCTACGGCTTCATCGCACCCGATGGCGGCGGCAAGGATGTGTTCGTCCACATCTCGGCTGTCGAGCGCTCGGGCCTCACCGGCCTCGCCGACAACCAGAAGGTCGACTATGACCTCGAGGCCGGCCGCGACGGCCGCGAGAGCGCGGTGAACATCCAGCCGCAGTAACGGCAGGACATCTCATCGGGAAAGGGCGCGCTCCGACGGGACCGCGCCCTTTTTCATGTCCCGGAAACGGGGCCCGGGCCGGGCAGCCGGCCATCGGGATACCGTCCGGTCGCCGCGCTCCGATGCCCGATGGCCCCGGGAAACCCGAATGTCCCAATTAACCTATTCCCGTCCCCATTGCCCTTGTTTCGCCAAAGATCGGCGGTCCCATTCCTGTCCGTTTCCCCGCCGAGGCACGCAATGATTGCGTCGCATCGGCGCGCCAATTCCGCAGCGCAGAAAGGATGTCGGACTTCACCGTCCAGCAAACCCTTGTGTTTTGGCAAAAATCCGCCATTGTTCACTAAATGGAAACAACCAGTTTTCTTCGCCCCAAATATACCACATTTTAACCGTAGGTCCGTAGACAACCAGGGGTGAACCGTTTGGAGGCACGTGTGGCGATAGGGTTGGTCTTGCTTGCAGGTGTGATCGCGCTACCGGTCGCTGTTTGCGCATGGCTTCTGGGCTTTGTTTCCTTCGGCAATGCGGTCCTGATCTACATGCTAACGGGCTGGGCCGTTGTCGCGGCCGGCTTTCTGTCGGCCCTGTTCGGATACCTCGTGGGCGGTGCCGGCTCCGGCGACAAGGCCGATAACCGCGCCGTTCCGATGAAGGTCAAACCCGCGAATCGGGGCTGACGGCGGCCGTCTCCGACCTTCGCGATGACCCGTCCGAGGACGAGGGAGCGATGGCGAAATCCTGCGCGCGACCTCGACCACACCCCGAAACTGCACCCCGAAACCGCAGCCAGCCCGAAAAAGAAAAGCGCCCATGCAGGCGCTTGTGGGTCTCGACTTTATATCTTGCCCCGAACCCCTCCGGCGCCGGAACCCTAGAAGCGGGATCCGGGCGGAGACGTGTCAGGTGCGGACACTCAGCGGACGGCGATGATGAGAAGCACGGGGATCGCCATCGCGCTCCAGATGCAGAAGAACATCGCGGCGCGGCCCATGCGGTTCCACAGCGCGATATCCGCGTCCTCTTCGACGTCGTCGCCGACGACAGTTCCGGTGTCGATGCTTTCCATGCGCGACATTGGCGGCGCCTCCTTGTTCTTGTCCTGCGCGATCCCGACCGCGCCCGGGTTAAGAACATAGGCGTTGCGCATCGAAGGTCCAGCGATAGGGAAAATGCGCAGGGTCTCCCGGCAGGACCCCGCCGGCGCGGTCCAGATTGGCCTGCCCGCGCCTTGCGGCTAGGATGACCCGGCGCGCCGTCGCACCTGTGGCGCGCGCCTCGCCAGCCGACCTTATCGGGATCGACGCATGAAATCGCTGACCGCCTTCGCCCTGGCCGCCCTTCTGTCCGTCGCCACGCCATCGCCAGCGACAGCGCAGAGCGCCGAGGAAACGGCCTTCGTCCTGGCCCTGCTGCGGGGGATGAACCAGCTGTCCGTCCGCTTCAACCGTGAGGTCTGCGGCTTCGTCCTGCGGGACGCGGACGGGAGCTATTCCTCGACCAAGGTCTCTTGGGGCGGCGCGGCAAGCTGCGCCTCGCTGCCGCTGCAGCCGGGCCTCACCACGGTGGCGTCCTGGCACACCCATGCCGCATGGGCCGAGGGCTACGATGGCGAGGTCCCCTCCATCCAGGATGTCGAGGGCGACATGTCCATGGGCGTCAACGGCTGGGTCTCGACCCCGGGCGGCCGCCTGTGGTTCGTCGACGGTCGCTCGGGCGCGCTGCGGCAGGTCTGCGGGCGCGGTTGCCTGCCGGTCGATCCGGGCTTCGTCCCGGAAGAGCACGGGCCGGTGCCCGATGCCCTGTCCCTGGACGGGCTCTACGCGCGGTTCGGACGCTCGCGCTGACAGCAGCTATTCAGCGGCGTCGAGATAGGAGTCGAGCGGCGGGCAGGTACAGACGAGGTTCCGGTCGCCATAGGCATTGTCCACCCGGTTGACCGGCGGCCAGTACTTGTCGACGCGGAACGCGCCCGGCGGGAAGCATCCCTGTTCGCGGCTGTAGCTGCGGTCCCAGTCGCGCACGAGATCCTCCATAGTGTGCGGCGCATGGCGCAACGGGCTGTCCTCCACGGCGATCCGTCCCGCCTCGACCTCGGCAATCTCGGCCCGGATGGCCAGCATCGCGGTCACGAAACGGTCGAGCTCGGCCTTGGGTTCGCTCTCGGTGGGTTCGATCATCAGCGTGCCTGCGACCGGCCAGCTCATGGTCGGCGCGTGGAAACCATGATCCATCAGCCGCTTGGCGATGTCGTCCACGGTCACGCCCGCCTCCGCGAAGGGTCGCGTGTCGATGATGCACTCATGGGCCACGCGCCCCTGCGATCCGGTGAACAGCACCTCGAACGCCCCGTCCAGACGCGCGGCGAGGTAGTTGGCGTTCAGGATCGCGACCTTGGTCGCCTGCGTCAGGCCCGCGCCGCCCATCAGGCGGATATAGGCGTAGGAGATCGGCAGGATCGAAGCGGAGCCGAACGGCGCGCCCGAGACCGGCCCGTTCCGTCCGCCCATCTCGGGATGGCCCGGAAGATGCGACGCCAGATGCGCCTTGACCCCGATGGGCCCCATGCCCGGCCCGCCCCCGCCATGGGGAATGCAGAAGGTCTTGTGCAGGTTCAGGTGGCTTACATCCGCACCAAGGTCGCCGGGGCGCGAGACCCCCACCATCGCGTTGAGGTTCGCCCCGTCGAGATAGACCTGTCCGCCGTGCTCATGGGTGATGCGACAGACCTCGCGCACGGTTTCCTCGAACACGCCATGGGTCGAAGGATAGGTGATCATGGCGGCGGCCAGCCTGTCGCCGGCCGCTTCGGCCTTGGCCGTGAAATCCGCAAGGTCGATATCGCCGTTCCCGGCGGCGGCGACCACGACCACCTCCATCCCCGCCATCTGCGCCGAAGCCGGGTTGGTGCCATGCGCCGAGACCGGGATAAGGCAGATATCGCGCTCACGATCCCCTCGCGCGCGGTGATAGGCGGCGATGGTCAGAAGGCCCGCATATTCGCCCTGCGCGCCGGAATTGGGCTGCATCGACATCGCGTCATAGCCCGTGATCTCGCACAGCCGCGCCGCGAGGTCCTCGATCATCGCGGCGTAACCCTCGGCCTGGTCGGCGGGCGCGAAGGGATGGATCGCGTTGAACTCGGGCCAGGTGATCGGCATCATCTCGACCGAGGCGTTGAGCTTCATCGTGCAGGACCCCAGCGGGATCATCGCCCGGTCCAGCGCCAGGTCACGGTCCGAAAGGCGCCGCATGTAACGCATCATCTCGCTTTCGGCGCGGTTCATGTGGAAGATCGGATGCGTCAGGTACTCCGATGTCCGGACAAGCGCGTCGGGGATCGCCGGCAGGACCTGCGCCGGCGGCTTGAGGATCCCGAAGGCGCGGCAGACCCCCTCCAGATCGGCCTCGGTCGTGGTCTCGTCCACCGAGATGCCGATGCGGTCGGCCCCCACGTCGCGCAGGTTGATGCCGCGCGCCACGGCCGCCGCCATGATGCGCGACTGACGCTCGCCCACGGGCACGGTCAGGGTGTCGAAATAGGCCTGCGCCTCGGGCTCGAACCCGCCGGCCTGAAGGGCCGCCCCCAGCCGCGCGGCCTTGCTGTGCACGCGTTCGGCGATGGCCCGCAGCCCGAGCGGCCCGTGGAACACCGCATAGAAACTGGCGATGACGGCCAGAAGCGCCTGCGCCGTGCACACGTTCGAGGTCGCCTTTTCGCGGCGTATATGCTGCTCCCGCGTCTGCAGCGACAGCCGGTAGGCCTTCTGCCCGAGGCTGTCCACCGACACGCCGACGATCCGACCGGGCAAGGCACGCTTCATCGAGTCGCGACAGGAAATAAAGGCGGCATGCGGCCCGCCATAGCCCAGCGGCACGCCGAAACGCTGCGCCGACCCCACGGCGATATCGGCATCCATCGCGCCCGGCTCCCGGATCAGCGTCAGCGCCAGAAGATCAGTGGCGACGATCGCCACCGCCTTTTCGGCATGGAGCGCCGCGATCTCGTTGGAAACATCGCGCAGATGCCCATAGGTGCCCGGATACTGGAAAATCGCGCCGAACACGGCCTCGGGGTCCAGATCCTCCGGCGCGCCCACGATGATCTCGATGCCCAGCGGTTCGGCCCGCGTCTGCATCACCGCGATATTCTGCGGATGGCAGGCTTCGTCCACGAAAAACCCGCGCGCCTTGGACTTCGCCACGCGCTCGGCCATCACCATCGCCTCGGCACAGGCCGTCGCCTCGTCCAGAAGCGAGGCGTTGGCCACCGGCAGCCCGGTCAGATCGGCCACCATCGTCTGGAAGTTCAGAAGCGCCTCGAGCCGCCCCTGCGCGATTTCCGGCTGGTACGGTGTGTAGGCGGTATACCAGGCCGGGTTTTCCAGCACGTTGCGCTGGATCGCGGGTGGCGTATGCGTGCCGTAATAGCCCTGCCCGATCATCTGCACCATCGGCCGGTTCCTGGCCGCGATCCCGCGCATATGGGCCAGAAGCTCCGCCTCGGACATGGGCGTCCAGTCAAGCCCGCGCTCCTGCCGGATCGACGCCGGCACGGTCTGGTCGATCAGCGCGTCGAGACTGTCGGCACCAACGGCGCGCAGCATCTCCTCCATCTCGGCGGGCGAGGGGCCGATGTGACGGCGATTGGCGAAATCGGTCGGGTCGTAATCCGTCGTGGTCCAGGGCAACTCGGCTTCCTTTCTGGCGCGCAACCCGCACCTTCATCCTGGCGGGAAAACTCCGGGGGAGACGCGCGAACCGCGCGTCGGGGGCAGAGCCCCCTAGTTGCCGGTGTGATCCTTGTACTCGTCCTCGGTCATGAAATCGTCGAGCGCACCGACATCCTCGACCCTGATCTTGAAGAACCAGCCCGCGCCCAGCGGGTCCTCGTTGACGAGTCCGGGGTTGTCGGTGAGCGCATCGTTGACCTCGACGATCTCTCCGTCGATCGGGGCCACGATATCGGAGGCGGCCTTCACGCTTTCGATGACGACGATCTCGTCACCCTTGGCGACCCGCGTCTCCACCTCGGGCAGTTCGACGAACACCACGTCGCCCAGTTGCGTCGCGGCGTATTCGGTGATGCCGACGACGATCACGTCACCGTCCTCGACATCGGGGTTGAGCCATTCATGATCTTCCGTGAACTTCATCTGACCCTCTTGGTTCTGGTGTCCTGTTCAGCGATGATAACGATGCGCGACGAAGGGCGGGCGCATCGAGGCGACAGGCAGGCGTCGTCCCCGCACCTCGCCCCAGAGCGCCGCGTCATCGGCAATGCCCGCCTCGATGAGCGCAAGCGCGACGGGCGCCCCGAGGCTCGGGGCGAACCCGCCCGAGGTCACGACGCCGACCCGTTTCCCGCCGATTTCGGCGGCGAAAACCTCGGTGCCCGCGCGCATCGGCGCGCGGCCTTCCGGCAGCAGGCCGATACGCTTGCGTGGCGCGCCGCCCTCGATCTGCGCCGCGATGACGTCCGCGCCCGGGTAACCTCCCGCGCGCGCCCCGCCCGGACGGCGGACTTTCTGGATCGCCCAGGTCAGGCCGGCCTCCACCGGCGTGATCTCCGGCCCGAGGTCCTGCCCGTAAAGCGGCAATCCGGCCTCGAGACGCAGCGTATCCCGCGCGCCCAGCCCGATCGGCGCCACATGTTCGTCGCGCAGAAGCGCCCGGGCGAAACCCTCCGCCCCCTCGACCGGCAGCGAAATCTCGAACCCGTCTTCGCCGGTATAGCCCGACCGCGATATCCACAGATCGACACCCTCCCAGCGCAGCCGCGCCACATCCATGAAACGCAGCTCCGCGACGCCGGACACAAGCCGCTCCAGCACCGTCGCCGCCATCGGCCCCTGCAGCGCCAGAAGCGCGCGATCGGACAGGACCCGCACATCGGGCACATGGCTTTCGAGATGGGCGATATCGGTCGCCGCACAGGCCGCGTTGACGACAAGGTGCAGCCCCTCGGCGTGGCGCGCGATCATCAGGTCGTCGAGCAGCCCGCCCTGGGCATTGGTGAAGAACGCATAGCGCTGCCGACCCTCCTGCAGGCCGATCACATCCATCGGCAAAAGCGCTTCCAGCGCCTCGCCCGCATCGGCCGGCAGCATCACCTGCCCCATGTGCGACACGTCGAAAAGACCCGCCTTCTCCCGGCACCACAGGTGCTCTGCCATCACGCCCGGGCCGTAGCGCACGGGCATCTCCCAGCCCGCGAACGGCACGAAACTGCCCCCGAGTTCCTCGTGGAGCGCGCGCAGCGGCAGGTGTTCGAGCACGTCGGTTTCGTCCATGTCACCCCGTCTTCCGGGGCCGTCATCCAAGACGTGACCCGGCATCGTGAGAGCGCCGAAACGGCGCCGCAAGATGCCCCCTCTGTCCTTTCGCCTGAGATCGTTATCCCTTCGGCGGATGCGGCGATGCGCACCTCTCTCCAGAGTCCTTCGCCCGGCGAGGTCCGTTTGCCTGAGAGTTTACCGGGGCGGTTGCTCCTTCGGCCCTGGCCGATCCTTGCGGGTTCGGTCAGCGTCTCCCCCATGCGGGCAGGTGCAAGATATCAAAGCGCGGCTGGCCCGCAAGAGGCTTGCGATGCCCGCGCGCATTCGTCATCCATTGGTGCGATGTCCGGGACCGACCCTTTCTTCTTCGGCTATGGCAGCCTCGTGAACCGTGGCACCCACGCCTTCCCGCAGGCGGCACGCGCACGGGTGCGCGGCTGGGCGCGGACGTGGAAGCGCACGCGACTGCGCAAGCTGGCCTTCCTGACCGCCGTGGAAGCGCCGGGAGCGGAGATCGAGGGCCTGATCGCCGCCGTTCCCGGCGCGGACTGGGCGGCGCTGGACAAACGCGAATACGCCTATGACCGGCATGCCGGGATCGAGATCGACCATGACCACGGGCCGGAGCGGCGCCTCGACGTGCATATCTATCGGACCAAACCCGAACATGACAGCGACGGCTCGGACGAGCACCCGATCCTGCTGAGCTATCTCGACACGGTGATCCAGGGCTACCTGACCGAGTTCGGCGAAGCGGGCGCGCGGCGCTTCTTCGACACGACCGCGGGATGGGAGGCGCCGGTCTTCGACGATCGGGAAGAGCCCGTCTATTCCCGCGTCACGCGGATGACGAGCGACGAGCGCAGCTTCGTCGATGACGAGTTGCGCCTGCGCGGCGTGCGCCGGATCACCAGCCTCTGATCCCGGCGTGGCCGCCGCCTCAGAGTGTCGGTTTCTTCTGCAGAAGACGCATCACGTCGGCCATCTCGGGCCCGCGTTCGCGCCCGGTCACGGCCTTGCGGAGCGGCATGAACAGCGCCTTGCCCTTGCGGCCGGTGGCCTCCTTCACCGCGTTGGTCCACGCGCCCCACGTGTCGGGCCCGTAGGGTGGTTCGGGCAGGAGGGCGAAGGCCTGTTCGACAAACTCCCGGTCCTCGGGATCGACCAGTGGCGCGGCGCCATCGCGGAAAAGCTGCCACCAGCCGGCCAGCTCGGACCGCCGCGACATGTTCGCGCGCGCGACCTCCCACACGTCGCTTGCCAACGCCTCGGGCACGCCGAGCGCTGCCATCTCATCGGCCATTTCCGAGACATCCATGTCCTGCAGCACATTGGCCGTCAGCGGCCAGAGATCGGCCTCGTCGAATTTCGTCGGCGCCGCGCCGAAATGGGACAGCTCGAACCCCTCGGCCAACTCGTCGAGGGACCGCGCCAGAACCACCGGCTGCGAGGAGCCGAGGCGCGCCATGAGGCTCAGCAGCGCCATGGGTTCCACCCCCGCCGCGCGCAGATCGCGCAGGGACAGCGTCCCCAGACGCTTGGACAGCGCCTCGCCCTGCGGGCCGGTCAGAAGCGAATGATGCGCGAAGGCGGGCGGGGTGCCGCCCAGCGCCTCGATGATCTGGATCTGCGTCGCCGTGTTCGTCACGTGGTCCGAGCCGCGCACCACATGGGTGATCCCCATGTCCATGTCGTCCACGACGGAGGCGAGCGTGTAGAGCACCTGCCCGTCCGCGCGGATCAGCACCGGGTCGGACACGCTGGCCGCATCGATGGACAGATCGCCAAGGATGCCGTCGTGCCACTCGATCCTCTCGCGCCTCAGCTTGAAACGCCAGACGCCGGGGCCACGCTCGGCGCGCAGCTTCTCGCGTTCGGCGTCCGACAGGCCCAGCGCGGCGCGGTCATAGACCGGCGGCAGCCCCATGTTCAGCTGCTTCTTGCGCTTGAGGTCCAGTTCCGTCGGCGTCTCGAACGCCTCGTAGAACCGGTCCTTTTCGCGCAGCTCGTCGGCAGCTTCGGCATAGCGGTCGAGCCGCTCGGACTGACGCTCCAGCCGGTCCCATGTGATGCCGAGCCATTCCAGGTCCTCCTGGATCGCGTCGGCATATTCGGGTTTCGACCGCTCGGGGTCGGTGTCGTCGAGGCGCAGGACGAACGTGCCCCCCGCCTTGCGTGCGATCAGGAAGTTGAACAGGGCCGTGCGCAGGTTTCCGACATGCAGATAGCCGGTCGGCGAAGGCGCGAAACGGGTGACGGTCATCGGTATGCTCCGGGCGATGCGACGCGTGCTCTTTCACAGTCGCGGGCCAAAGTCCATAAGGGGGCATGGAGCGGCGCATGGACTGCACGGACTGGACGGCCCCGGGCTTGGGCGAGATCGAGGCGCTGGCCGACGCCGCGCTTCTGCTCCTTCCGCAGCCCTACCAGGCGGCCGCGCGCGAGCTGGTCATCCGGATCGAGGATTTCGCGCCGCGCCGTATCCTGATGGACATGGGCGTGGACGACCCGTTCGAGATCACCGGGCTTTATGACGGGATCCCCCTGACCGAGAAATCGGTGGCGGATCAACCCGGACAGCCTGACACGATCTGGCTTTTCCGGCGACCGATCCTCGACGAATGGTCCGACCGCGGAAATGTCAGCCTGGGCGAGCTGGTCACCCATGTGCTGGTCCACGAACTGGCCCACCACTTCGGCTGGAGCGACGACGACATCGCGCAGATCGACCCTTGGTGGGAGTGACCGGCGCGTCTCCTCGAGAGGGCATGTCACGAAATCCGCGCGGCGTCAGACACGCTCACCCGCATCGAGCCGTGCGAGGAAGGCCTCCGCGCTATTCACGGCGGCCTCGCGCCGCTCGTCCGACATCCTGGCCCAGGTCCGATACATCTGCGCCATGCGGGGATTGCGGCCGAAGCGGTCGCGGTGCCGGTGCAGGAAGTCCCAGTAGAGGTAGTTGAACGGACACGCGTCGCGGCCGGTCTTCTCGCCAACATCATAGGCGCATTTGGTGCAATAATCCGACATCTTGCGGATGTAGTTGCCACCGGAGACGTAGGGCTTGGACCCCACGATGCCGCCATCCGCGAACTGGCTCATGCCGATCACGTTCGGCGCCTCGACCCATTCATAGGCATCGGCATAAACGGCGAGATACCATTCGTGCACCTCATGCGGGTCGATGCCCGCCAGCAGCGCGAAATTGCCCGTCACCATGAGCCGCTGGATGTGGTGGGCATAGGCCTCGTCGCGTGTCTGCTCCACCGCGCGGGAGACGCAGCGCATCTTGGTGTCGGCAGTCCAGTAGAAGTCGGGAAGCTTCCGGTCATGGCCCAGCGCGTTGCGGCGGACATAGTCAGGTCCCTCGCGAAAGTAGATTCCACGCATGTATTCGCGCCAGCCGATGATCTGGCGGATGAAGCCCTCCACCGCGTTGAGCGGCGCGTCGCCGGCCCTGTATGCCTCCTCGGCCGCGTCGCAGACCTCGCGCCAGCCCAGCAGCCCGGCGTTGAGATACATCGAGATGACGGAGTGGTAGAGGAACCGCTCATCGTCGAGCATGGCGTCCTGGTAGTCACCGAACCTCGGCAGCGCGCCGGTGACGAAATGCGCCAGCGCACGCCGCGCCTGCCCCTGGTCGGTGGCGAACCAGAAGGGGCGCAGGGTGCCGAAACTGTCGGCAAAGCGCGCCTCGACCAGTTCCAGCACCTCTTCGACCGTCTCGCCGGGCGTAAACCGCATGGGGCCGCCGAAACTCACCTCGCCCGGGGCGGGCTTGCGGTTGTCGTGGTCGTAGTTCCACTTGCCGCCCTCGGGCTTGTCGCCCGCCATCAGGAGGCCCGTCTTGCGCCGCATCTCGCGATAGAACCACTCCATCCGCAACTCCTTGCGCCCCTCGGCCCAGGCCTCGAACTCGGCGTGGGAGCACAGGAACCGGTCGTCGGGGAACTGGTTGACCGGGAGGGGGCAATCCTCCAGCGCGGCGATCAGGCGAAACTCCCCCGGTTCGGTCGCAAGCACCTCGGTCGCGCCAGTGGCCTCGGCCGCGCGGAGAAGCTCACCGGGGATGGATCCCGCGTTGTCGGGATCGTCGAGGCGGGTGTAACGGACGGTCCAACCGTCATCCGTCAGCCGCGCCGCGAATTTGCGCATGGCGGCGAAAAGAAACGCGATCTTCTTTGGGTGATGCGGGACATAACTTGCCTCGTCCATCACCTCGGCCATGACCACCACGTCGCTATCGCGATCCGCCTCGCGAAGGGCGGCGATATCCTCGCTCAGCTGATCGCCGAGGATCAGGACAAGCCGCGTCGTCATGGTCGGCTCACCACGGGATCTCGCGGCCCGCGTAGTCGAAGAACCCGCCCGACTGGTCGCGCGTCAGCCGCTCCATCACGTCGCAGAGCTTCGTCGCCGCCTCCTCCGGCGTGACCTTGCCGTGCTTGGGCTCGTAGCCCTCGGTGAAGGGCGTGGCCACGGTGCCGGGGTGAAGAGCGGCGAGAACGGCATCGCGATGGGTGCGCCCGATCTCGATGCTCAGCCCATGCACGATCTGGTTCAGCGCGGCCTTGGAGGCGCGGTAGGAATACCAACCGCCGATCCGGTTGTCGCCGATCGATCCCACCCGCGCGGTCAGGACGCCGGTGACCGACCGGCCCGTCTTCGGCAGAAGGCGCGGCAGGTGCGACAGGACATGGGCGACGCCCACCGTGTTCACCGCGAAGACCCGCGCCATGGCCGCCGGGTCGAGTGCCGCGATCTGCTTTTCCGGCGTGTGTCCCTCGGGCGCGAGGATTCCGACGGAGACGAAGATGGTCTGAAACGGTCCCTCCAGCGCGCCGAGGACACGGTCGACCGAGGCCGGATCGGTGACGTCGAGCCCGTCCTGCGTGCGCGAAAGCGCGGTGACAGTCCCGCCGCGCGCGGTCATTTCCGCAACCATGGCGTCGCCGATCCCGCCCGACGCGCCGATTACCAATGCATCTATCATGGTCGGGTCACCTAAGCCGGCGGGCGCACTGGTCAATCCGGATCCCACATTGCAGACTCCGACCGGCAGAGGAGGCCACCATGAGCAAACCGATCATCTACCACATCCCCGTCTGCCCGTTCTCGCAGCGGGTCGAGATCCTGCTGGAGCTGAAGGGGCTTCGCGATGCGGTCGAATTCCGCGTGGTCGACATCACGAAACCGCGCGATCCCCATATCCTCGAGCTGTCGCGCGGAACCACGGCCTTGCCGATCATGGACCTCGGCGGCGGGCGCGTCCTGAAAGAAAGCCTCGTGATCCTGCGCTATGTCGAGGAGGCCTTTCCCGAGCCGCAGGTCGCGCGCAGCGATCCCTACGAGCGCGGGGTCGAGCGGTTGATGATCGAACGGGCGGGCGATTTCACCATGGCCGGCTACCTCATGGTGATGAACCGCGACCGCGCGAAGGCGGAGGAAAAACGCCAGACGCTTCTGGGTCATTACGCGTGGCTCGACAATTTTCTGCGCCATCACAATCCCGACGGCACTTTCCTGTTCGACACCTTCGGGCTTGCCGATCTGGCCTATACGCCGATGTTCATGCGGTTCTGGTTCCTCGAATATTACGAGGGCTTCGACCTCCCCGATGACCCGGCCTATGATCGGGTCCGCCGGTGGCGCGATGCCTGCATGGCCCACCCGGCGGCCCAACAGGTCAGCCACGACGAGATCGTCAAGCTCTACTACGACTACGCCGTGGGCTTCGGGAACGGGGCGCTGCCCGAGGGGCGGGAGAGGTCGTCCTTCGTCTTCGAGCCGCACTGGCGCGATCGTCCGATGCCCCCCCGCGACAAGTATGACCGGATCGCGACCGATGCCGAACTCGGGCTGGTCTGAGCCTCAGTCGACATAGATCATCTTCTTTCTCATGCCCCCGTCTACGACAAGCGTCTGTCCGGTGACGAAACCGGCTTTGGCCAGATAGAACACGGCATCGGCCACGTCCTCGGGCGTGCCAGCCCGGCCCGCGGGATGCTGGGCGTGATCCTCCGGCCTCAGGTCTCCATGCTTGTCGGTCACGATCCAGCCCGGCAGGATCGCGTTGGCGCGCACTTCGGGCCCATGACTGATGGCGAGCGCATGGGTCAGCGCGACGAGCCCCCCTTTCGCGGCGGCGTAGGGCTCGGAATTCGGCTCGGACATGAGTGCGCGGGTCGAGGAGATGTTGACGATGGCGCCCCTCGCGGCGCGCAGTGCGGGAAGTGCGGCGCGGGTCATCAGGAAAGCGCCGGTCAGATGGCTGTCGATATAGGCGCGGAAGGTGTCGAGGCTCTGCCGGTCCAGCGGGCCGACATCCGGATGCGCGATCCCGGCATTGTTCACCAGCAGGTCCAGCCGGTCGAGGCCGAGCACGTCGAAACAGGCGGCGACGGCGGCCTCGTCGGAGATATCGACCTCCCGCCGCTCGACGCCGTCGGGCAGCGCGGCGAGCGCCCCGGCGTCGCGATCCACGGCGATGACGCGCCAGCCCTCTGCGGCGAGCCGCGCACACAGCACGCGCCCGATACCCCCGGCGCCGCCGGTGACGATCGCGGTTCTGCGGCCTGCATCGGACATGCCGCAAGGCTAGGCCCGGTGACGCGTCGCGGCAAGCACGCCGATCGAACCAAAAGTCGCTTCCTTGCGTTGTCCTGCAAACACACGAGGACCGACCATGCCCCGCGACACCGCGAAGACCGCCACGCTCTACCGGATGATGATGGAGGACCACCTCTGCCCCTTTGGCCTCAAGGCCAAGCACCGGCTGGAGGCCGAGGGCTACGAGGTGGACGATCACGGCCTGAAGACGCGGGAGGAGACCGAAGCCTTCATGGAGAAGCACGGCGTTCCGACCACGCCGCAGATCTGGATCGGTGACGAGCGGATCGGCGGCTACGACGCCCTTCGCGAATGGCTGGGCGACGACGTGAAGGGCGAGGACGACACGAGTTACCAGCCTGTCATCGCCATCTTCGCTGTCGCGGTGGGACTGGCGCTGGCGATCGCCTGGGGGATGACGGGTGATCTGGTCGGCATCCGCACGCTGGAGCTTTTCGTGGCGCTCTCCATGGCGATCCTCGCGATCCAGAAGCTGCAGGATGTCGAAAGCTTCTCGACGATGTTCCTTAATTACGACCTGCTCGCCCGGCGCTGGGTGCCATACGGCCGCGTCTATCCCTTCGGCGAAGCGCTGGCGGGCGTGCTGATGGCGGGCGCCGTGCTGCCGTGGATATCCGCTCCGGTCGCGTTGTTCATCGGGACGGTGGGCGCGGTTTCCGTCTTCAAGGCCGTCTACATCGAGAAACGCGAACTCAAATGCGCCTGCGTCGGCGGCGACTCGAACGTGCCGCTGGGCTTCGTGTCGCTGACCGAAAACCTGTTCATGATGGGCATGGGTGTCTGGACCTTCGCAAAGCTTGCCCTCTGACGGGTCAGACGCACTGACCCGATTGGGGCTTTTCTTCCGCGACGCGTCCGGTATTTTCCGGGTCCATGATCAGGCATGCCCATATCCCGACCCTGCCGGCGCTTCGCGTGCGGACGGGTCTGCCTGCTCTTCTGCTCCTTAGCCGCCTCTGAGCGTGCCATTCGGCGCGACCGCTCAGGGGAGGATCAGCGCCGAGGACACACCACCAAGCAGCTAAGGACAGACCGACATGACCACCGAAAACCGAGTGTTGATCTTCGACACCACCCTGCGCGACGGCGAGCAGAGCCCCGGCGCCACCATGAGCCATGACGAGAAACTCGAGATTGCGGCACTCCTCGACGAGATGGGCGTCGATATCATCGAGGCGGGCTTTCCCATCGCCTCGGACGGGGATTTCGCCGCCGTCTCGGAAATCGCGCAACTGGCGAAAAACGCCACGATCTGCGGTCTGGCGCGCGCCAACCTCAAGGATATCGACCGCTGCTGGGAGGCGGTGCGCCACGCGAAATCGCCCCGCATCCACACCTTCATCGGAACCTCGCCGCAGCACCGGGCCATCCCGAACCTGACCATGGACGAGATGGCCGACCGCATCCACGAAACCGTGACCCACGCCCGCAACCTCTGCGACAACGTCCAATGGTCGCCGATGGATGCCACGCGGACGGAATGGGACTACCTCAAGCGCGTGGTCGAGATCGCGATCCGCGCGGGTGCCACGACGATCAACATCCCCGACACGGTGGGCTACACGGCGCCAGTGGAAAGCGCCGATTTGATCCGCCGCCTGATCGCGGACTGCGAGGGCGGCGAGGACGTGGTCTTCGCCACGCACTGCCACAACGATCTCGGAATGGCGACGGCGAACGCGCTGGCGGCTGTGGCGGGCGGCGCGCGGCAGATCGAGTGCACGATCAACGGGCTGGGCGAACGCGCGGGCAACACGGCGCTGGAAGAAGTCGTGATGGCCATGCGGGTGCGCCATGACATCATGCCGTTCACAACGGGCATCGACACGACCAAGATCATGCATATCTCGCGCCGGGTGGCGACGGTCTCGGGCTTCGGCGTGCAGCCCAACAAGGCCATCGTCGGCAAGAACGCGTTTGCCCATGAAAGCGGCATCCACCAGGACGGTATGCTGAAAAGCGCCGACACGTTCGAGATCATGCGGCCCGAGGATGTGGGCCTCGCCGGGACGTCCCTGCCGCTGGGCAAGCATTCGGGCCGCGCGGCGCTGCGTGCGAAGCTCAAGGACCTTGGCTTCGACATGGTCGACAACCAGCTCAACGACCTCTTCGTGCGTTTCAAGTCGCTGGCCGACCGCAAGAAGGAGGTCTTCGACGACGATCTGATCGCGCTGGTGACCGATGCCGCCGCCGCCGACCAGGACGACCACCTCGAGCTGAAGTTCCTGCGCGTGATCTGCGGCACCGAGGCGCCGCAGTCGGCCGACATCACGCTGCGCGTCGGGACCGAGGACAAGCAGGCCACCGCACAGGGTGACGGGCCGGTGGACGCGGCCTTCAACGCGGTCAAGGCGCTTTACCCCAACGAGGCGGTTCTCAACCTCTATCAGGTGAGTGCAGTGACCGAAGGCATGGACGCGCAGGCCACGGTGACCGTGCGGATCGAGGAGGACGGGCGCATCGCCACGGGCCAGTCGGCGGATACCGACACCGTCGTGGCCAGCGTGAAGGCCTACGTGAACGCGCTCAACCGCATGATCGTGCGCAAGGAAAAGCTCGGCTCGGACCAGCGGGAGGTCAGCTACAAGGACGTCGGTTGAACGTCACGCGCTCCGGTTCGCTGCTCGGTGGCCGGATTTCGCGAGAAATCCGGGTGGGAAAACTGGAGTTTTCCCATCCGTTTTCCGCACGGAAAACGGCGGCGCCGGGGCCTTCTTGACGGTCCCCATCGGCGCGCCCGCCGGGACCTCCTGAGCTTGATCGAGGGCGCGCCCGTGATGGATGTGGTCGGACATGAAGCGACAGCCGACCGCATCATTGGCCCCCTTTCGCGACCTCCCGAGGGCCAGGTGAAGTGACGGCGGGCTCCCGCTTGTCGGCCATGGCGGTGCCCCTTTACGCCCAAGGCCTCGCGCGCCTATAAGCATTCGGATTCACGCGCGCGCTCGATCCCCGGGCGCGTTACATTTAATGGGCGGCATGACGCGCATGGTCTTCGGTAACCTCTTTTCCTCCGACATGGCGATCGACCTCGGGACGGCGAACACGCTTGTCTATGTCCGGGGCAAGGGCGTCGTCCTGAACGAGCCTTCGGTCGTGGCCTATCAGGTCAAGGACGGCGTGAAGAAGGCGCTCGCGTTCGGCGAGGACGCCAAGCTGATGCTGGGCCGCACGCCCGGCTCGATTCAGGCCATCCGGCCGATGCGCGACGGGGTCATCGCGGATTTCGACGTGGCCGAGGAGATGATCAAGCACTTCATCCGCAAGGTCCACAAGCGCACCACCTTCACCAAGCCAAAGATCATCGTCTGCGTGCCGCACGGCGCCACGCCCGTGGAAAAGCGCGCCATTCGCCAGTCGGTTCTCTCGGCCGGCGCGCGCAAGGCCGGCCTCATCGCCGAACCGATCGCGGCGGCCATCGGCGCGGGCATGCCGATCACCGATCCCACCGGCTCCATGGTCGTGGACATCGGCGGCGGGACGACCGAGGTCGCAGTGCTCAGCCTTGCCGACATCGTCTACGCACGTTCGGTCCGTGTCGGCGGCGACCGCATGGACGAGGCGATCATCTCCTACCTGCGGCGTCAGCATAACCTCCTGATCGGGGAATCGACGGCCGAGCGGATCAAGACCTCCATCGGCACGGCGCGCATGCCCGACGACGGGCGCGGCGCGTCCATGCGCATCCGGGGCCGCGATCTTCTGAACGGCGTGCCGAAAGAAACCGAGATCAGCCAGGCGCAGGTGGCCGAGGCTCTGGCCGAACCGGTGCAGCAGATCTGCGAGGCCGTGATGGGCGCGCTGGAAGCCACGCCGCCCGACCTCGCAGCCGATATCGTGGACCGGGGCGTCATGCTGACCGGAGGCGGCGCGCTTCTGGGCGAGCTCGACCTGGCCTTGCGGGAGCAGACCGGGCTCGCCATCTCTGTCGCGGACGAAAGCCTCAACTGCGTGGCGCTCGGCACCGGCAAGGCGCTGGAATACGAAAGCCTCCTGCGCCACGCGATCGACTACGAAAGCTGACCCTCCGTTCGCGGGGCACACGCCTCTGACATTGGAGCGCCATGGCACGGGACAGTTACGACGACGCCTATGCGCGACCCGTCCGGCGATTGCTGGTGGCGGTCCTGGTCATTTGCCTGATCGCGCTGGTCATCCTGTGGCGGATCGACAACCCGCGGGTGGAGCGCATGCGCGCGGCCATCGTCGACCGGGTCGTGCCGAACATGGAATGGGCCATGGCACCGGTCACGGGCGTGGCGCGCATCTTCGACGATTTCCAGAGCTACGCGCGGCTCTTCGAACAGAACCAGGAACTCCGGCGAGAGTTGCAGCAGATGCGCGCCTGGCGCGAGGCGGCGCTGCAACTGGAACAGGAAAACGCGCGGCTTCTCGACCTGAACCGGGTGCAGCTCGACCCCGAACTGACCTTCGTCACCGGCCTTGTCCTTGCCGACAGCGGCTCGCCCTTCCGGCGGTCGGTCCTGATCAATGTGGGCGCCCGCGACGGCATCCTCGACGGCTGGGCCACCATGGACGGTCTGGGCGTCGTGGGGCGCGTCTCGGGCGTGGGCGAGAGGACGTCGCGCGTGCTGCTTCTGACCGACAGCAACAGCCGCATCCCGGTGACGATCCAGCCCTCGGGGCAACAGGCGCTCCTGATGGGGGACAATTCGCAGGCGCCGATGCTCGACTTCATCGACGCGCGCGAGGACGTGAATCCGGGCGACCGCATCATCACCTCGGGTGACGGCGGACTGTTCCCCCCCGGCCTGCTGGTGGGGCAGGTGATCGCCACGACGGACGGACGGCTGCGCGCGCGGCTGGCGGCCGATCTCGTCCGCCTGCAGTTCCTGCGGGTCATGCGCAGCCATCCGGGCACGGCGCTCGGCGACAGCGGCGACCTGATCGGCCCGCCCTGGCCGCTGCCCGACGAGACCGAAGACCGGACCGCCCCGGACAGCGCCCTGCCGGACGAAGCCCGTCTCGACAACAGCAGCGCGGCGCAGCCATGAGTTCGGCCACCTCCTCCAGCCATATCTGGACCTACAGGGTGATCTTCCTCGCCCTCTGCGGGATCATCATAGTCGGTCGGCTGTTGCCGTTGGGGCTTGGCGAAAGCGGCCTGCCCGGTCCCGATCTCCTGCTTGCGCTGACCTTCGCGTGGCTCCTGCGGCAACCGGCCGTGGTTCCGATCCTGTCGATCGTGATCGTGTTCCTGCTGGCCGATTTCCTGCTCCAGCGGCCGCCCGGGCTCTGGACCGCGCTTGCGGTCCTCGCCTCCGAAAGCCTGCGCCGCCGGCGCCTTCAGATGACGGAGTTCCCCTTTCTGGTGGAATGGGGCGCCATCGCCGGTGCCGTGGCCGGCATGGTTCTGGCCGAGCGGGTCATCCTGTGGCTGCTGATGGCCGACCTGCCGTCCCTCGGGCTGAGCCTGACACAAGGGATCGTGACAGTCGCGATCTATCCGGTCGTCGTCGCGGTCTCGAAATTCCTGTTCGGCTTGCGTAAGCTCGGCCCGGCCGACCTTGAGCCCCTCTGACCCATGACCGAGGCGCAGACCCCGTGAAACGCAGCCCCAAGGATCTGGAAGAAAGCAACCGCGTGATCGGGCGCCGGGCCCTTGTCATGGGCGGTCTATTCCTGGGCACCTCCGCGGTGCTGGCGGCGCGGATGCGCTACCTTCAGGTGGAGCGCGCCGACGACTTCCGCCTGCTGGCCGAGGAGAATCGCATCAACATCCGGCTCCTGCCCCCCGAACGCGGCCTGATCTTCGACCGCAACGGCGTACTTCTGGCGGGCAACGAACAGAACTACCGGATCACGCTGGTGCGCGAGGATACCGACGATGTTGACGCCGTCCTCGCCGAGCTGGCACGGATCGTGAACCTCGACATCGCGAGGCTGGAACGCGCCCGCGCCGAGATCATGCGCCGCCCGCCCTTCGTTCCGGTCACGGTCGCCGACCGTCTCAGCTGGGCGGAGCTGTCCTCGGTGGCGGTGAACGCGCCCGCTCTGCCCGGCGTGAACCCCGAGGTGGGCCTGAGCCGGGTCTATCCCCTCGGCGCGGATTTCTCGCATGTGGTGGGCTATGTCGGCCCGGTGTCCGACTACTATATCGAACAGACCGGCGACACCGACCCGGTCCTGCAGATCCCGGATTTCCAGGTCGGCCGCTACAATGTCGAGGCCCGCATGGAAAGCGAATTGCGCGGCCGCGCCGGCACCAAGCGCGTCGAGGTCAACGCCGCCGGCCGCGAGATGCGCGAGCTCGACCGAGACGCGGCCGTGGCGGGATCGGACGTGCAGCTGACCATCGACGCGGGGCTGCAAAACTACGTCGAGGCACGGCTGACCGGGGAAAGCGCCGGTGCCGTGGTGATGGATTGCGCCGATGGCGAGATCCTGGCGCTGGCCTCTGCGCCCACCTTCGACCCCAACCACTTCGTGCGCGGGATCAGCCAGACCCAGTGGACGGCCCTGAACGAGGACCCCTACCGCCCGCTCGCCAACAAGGCGACGCAGGGCCTCTATCCGCCGGGTTCCACCTACAAGATGATCGTGGCGCTGGCAGCCCTCGAGGCCGGTGTCTTCAGCCCCGAAGACGAGATCAACTGCATCGGCCATACCGAGCTCGGCGACCGACGCTTCCATTGCTGGCAGCGGCAGGGGCACGGACGCGTGGACCTGATCGAGGCCATCTCCCAGAGCTGCGACGTCTATTTCTACGATCTCGCCCAACGCGTCGGGATCGAGGCGATCTCGGCCATGGCGCTGCGCCTAGGATGCGGGTTGCGCCATGACCTGCCGCTCTCGGGCATCGCGCAGGGCCTCGCGCCCACCATGCAGTGGAAGCGGCGCAATCGCGGCGAGGACTGGGTCGTGGGCGACACGCTCAACGCCTCGATCGGGCAGGGTTTCGTGCTTGCGTCGCCCCTGCAATTGGCGGTGATGACCGCGCGACTGGCCACCGGTCGCATCATCGAGCCGCGCGTGGTCCGCTCCGTGGACGGCGTGCCCCGCAGTACCGGCACGCCTGCCGATCTGGGCATTCCGGCCGAGCATCTCGACCTGATCCACCGGGCCATGTGGCGGGTGAACAATGATCGGCGCGGGACCGCCTTCGGGAGCCGCGTGATGAACGAGGCCTATCTGGTCGCAGGCAAGACCGGCACCAGCCAGGTGCGCAACATCACCACGGCCGAGCGCGAGGCCGGCGTGATCGCCAACGAAGACCTGCCATGGGAACGGCGCGACCATGCGCTCTACGTGGGCTACGCCCCGTTCGAGGCGCCTCGCTATGCGGTTTCCGTGGTCGTGGAGCATGGCGGCGGCGGCGCGGCTGTGGCCGCCCCCATCGCGCGCGACATCCTTCTCAGGGCGCAGATCGGGGACGTGCCGCCGCTCGAGCTTTACCCGGTCTCGCAGCGCCGCGACATCGAGGAGATGCACCGCCGCCTGCCGATCCTTGCCGAACCGCCGATGCCCTCGGGACGCGCCAGCGGTCCACGCCAAGCGGGATCGGATCGCACATGAGCTTTCTCGAATACAACGTGGCCTCGACGCCTGCGGGCTGGCGCAAGATCCTGCACCTCAACTGGGCGCTGGTCCTGTTGCTGGTGGCGGTGGCCGGCCTCGGCTTCCTTATGCTGTTCTCGGTCGCCGGCGGGTCGATGACCCCGTGGGTCCAGCCGCAGATGCAGCGTTTCGGACTCGGTCTCGTGCTGATGTTCGTGGTTGCCATGGTGCCGATCTGGTTCTGGCGCAATCTCTCGGCGCTGGCCTATGCGGTCTCCGTCATCCTCCTGCTTGTCGTCGAGTTCTTCGGCATTGTCGGCATGGGCGCCCAGCGCTGGATCGACCTCGGCTTCATGCGCCTGCAACCGTCGGAGATGACGAAGATCACGCTGGTGATGGTGCTGGCCGCCTATTACGACTGGCTCGATCTGGACAAGACCTCGCGCCCGATCTTCGTGATCCTGCCGCTTGTGCTGATCGCAGTGCCGGTGTTGCTGACGCTGCGCCAGCCCGACCTCGGCACGGCGCTTCTGCTCTTGATGGGCGGGGGCGCGGTGATGTTCCTCGCCGGCGTGCACTGGGCCTATTTCGTCGGCGTCATCGCCGCAGGCGTCGGCGCGGTCGCCGCGGTCCTGACCTCGCGCGGGACGCCCTGGCAGCTTCTGCAGGACTACCAGTACCGGCGCATCGACACCTTTCTCGATCCGTCCTCCGACCCGCTCGGCGCGGGCTATCACATCACGCAAAGCCAGATCGCGCTGGGGTCCGGGGGATGGACCGGGCGGGGCTTCATGGAAGGCACGCAGAGCCGGCTGAACTTCCTGCCCGAAAAACATACCGATTTCATCTTCACCACGCTGGCCGAGGAATTCGGCTTCGTCGGCGCCGTGTCGCTTCTGGCGCTCTACATTCTGATCCTCGCCTTCTGCATCTACACCGCGATGGCCGCGCGCGACCGGTTCGCGTCGCTTCTGGTGCTGGGGATCGCGGCGGCCTTCTTCCTCTACTTCGCGGTGAACATGGCGATGGTGATGGGGCTGGCGCCCGTGGTGGGCGTGCCGCTGCCGCTGGTCAGCTACGGGGGCTCGGCCATGCTGGTCCTGATGGTGGCCTTCGGACTGGTGCAATCGGCCCATGTGCATCGTCCCCGCTGAGCCTCTGGACGCGCCCGGTGCGCTTTGCTAGCCCGACGCGCCCAAACCAATCCGGACGAGCCCATGACCGACAGATCCCCCGTTGTCCTCTTCGCCGCGAAAACCGAACGCTGGGAGCAATACGAAGGCCCTTTGCGGACAGCCTTCGACGCCGCCGGACTGGGGGACGCGACCCTGACGACGGAGGCCGACCCGGCCGAGGTCGACTACATCATCTACGCCCCCAACAGCGGGCTGACAGATTTCACACCCTTCACGCGGCTCAAGGCGGTTCTGAATCTCTGGGCCGGGGTCGAGGACGTGACGGGCAATCCAACGCTGAACGTGCCGCTGGCGCGCATGGTCGATGACGGGCTGACCGAAGGCATGGTGGAATGGGTGACGGGCCACGTGCTGCGTCACCACCTCGGCATGGACACCCATATCCACGGCCAGGACGGTGTCTGGCGCGCAGGGAGCGCCCCGCCGCTTGCCCGCGACCGGACCGTGGCGGTTCTGGGCCTCGGTGTGCTGGGCGCGGCCTGCGCGCGGGCGCTTTCGGCGCTGAACTTCCGGGTGCTCGGCTGGTCCCGCTCGGCCAAGTCCATCGACGGCATCGAGACGGCGCATGGGGAAGACGGCCTCGACGCCACGCTGCGTCGGGCCGAGATCGTCGTCCTGCTCCTGCCCGACACCCCGGCCACGGAAAATACGCTGAACGCGCGCACCCTGGCGCTTGTGCCCCGCGGCGCGGTGATCGTGAACCCCGGGCGCGGGCCCCTGATCGACGATGATGCATTGCTTCAAGCGCTCGACAGCGGGCAGGTGGGCCATGCCACGCTCGATGTTTTCCGAACCGAGCCACTGCCCCCCGAACACCCATACTGGGCCCATCCGCGGGTCACCGTGACCCCGCATATCGCCTCGGAAACGCGGCCGATTTCCGCCGCGCGCGTGATCGCCGAAAACATCCGGCGAGGCGAGGCCGGCGAGCCGTTCCTGCATCTCGTGGACCGTGGCGCAGGCTACTGACCCCTCCTTCCTCTGGTCGGAAATATCCCGGGGTGCGCCCCCTGAAGATCGGCGGGCTGGCCCCTCGCTCCACTACATCACCGCAGGCGCGGCGGCCGGTCGGGGTCCATGCCGGGCGCCGCAGGGCCACGTGCCTGCGGGTCCTGCAGATCCGGCAGGTCGAACATCAGCCCCGCGCGCACCAGCCGGGGTGCGACCGGATCGTCACCGCGGAAGAACCCGACATCGAGCGTGCCGGCCTCCAGCCCCGAAAAGCTCAGCGCCTCGCCCACCAGCCGCGCCAGCGACGGCTCCGCGCCCGGCAGCGCATCGATGAAGGCCAGCAGGTGCCCTTGACCCCCACCGGCGTAACCAACGGCGACCAGCGCGGCGCGACGGGCCAGCCCCGCCGCCGAGGCCAGCCGCGCGTCGAGCGCCGTCAGCAGCGCCTCCGGCAGCGCGCCGGGTGCCGCGATCTCCGAGGGTGCCTCCTCCACCTCGTCGGGCCGCGTCGCCAGCAGCTGCGCCAGCCACGCCACCGCCGCCTCGTCCAGCAGCATCTCGGCCCCGGAGCCAAGATTGACGGCCAGCCCGAGCCCCTGCCCCGTCAGCATGCCCGCCAGCGCCCTGCCCGACAGCGACGCATAGGGCGCGGCCTCCCCCGCGAAGCCCGACAGCCGCTCCTCCCGGTCGAACACGCAGACGAAGGCCCCGTCCTCGACCTCGAAGACGCGCGGACGGATGCGGTCGCCCTCGGCCTCGGCCTCCAGCAAAAGGAACAGCTCGGAGGCCGCCAGCCGGTCGAACCAGCGCAGTCGCGCGGCCTCCGTGCCATCCGCCTCCATGGCCGCGAATGCCTCGTCGAGCGGTGTCGTCACGCCAGAACCTCCCTCACGCGGGCGCGCAGGACCGGCAGAAGCTCGGCCTCGAACCACGGGTTGCGCTTGAGCCACGCGGTATTGCGCCAAGACGGATGCGGCAAGGGGAAGACGGCGGGCGCATGGTCGCGCCAGCCCGCGACGCGCGCCGTGACGCTCTCGCGGCCACCCAGATGCCAGCCCTGCGCATAGGCCCCGATCAGCAGCGTCAGGCGCAGGTCCGGCAGCTGCGCCAGCGCGCGGTCCCGCCATGTCGCGGCGCAGATACGCGGCGGCGGCAGGTCCGATCCGGCCGCGTCATAGCCCGGAAAGCAGAAAGCCATGGGCAGGATCGCCACCCTTTCGCGGTCGTAGAACGTGGCCTCGTCCACGCCCATCCACTCGCGCAGCCGCTTGCCCGAGGCATCCCAGAAGGGCCTGTTGGCCTTGTGCACGCGCATCCCCGGCGCCTGGCTGGCGATAAGCACCCGCGCACCCGGGCGGAACCAAACCACCGGGTTGGGCGCATGGCCCGTGGCGGTGCCGGCGAAGCGGTCGGCGCAGAGGCGGCAGGCGGCGATGTCCGTGGCGAGCGTGTCGTATGTCATGGTCCCCTTCCTAGCGCCCCGCGCGGCGGAAGAAACGGTCTGGACACCAATTCTATATTTCTATAAACATAGAAACATGGAACCGTCACCTCTCCCGATTCCCCAAGTCACCCGTGCCGCGACGGCCTTTGCCGCGTTGGGCTCCGAGGCGCGACTGTCGATCCTCCACCGCCTCGTGCGCGCAGGCCCGTCGGGCCTGCCGATCGGCGCGCTGGGCGAGGACGTGGGCATCACCGGATCGGTCCTGACGCACCATGTCAAACACCTCGTCTCGGCCGGGCTGGTCGAGCAACGCCGCGACGGACGGCACATCCTCTGCTCGGTCGTGATCGCCGAGGTCGAGGCGCTTTCCGACTTCCTGATTTCCGAATGCTGCGCCGATCTTGGCGCGGCGCCACATCCAAGGGACACCGCCGATGGCTGACCTGACACAGAACCCCCGCCCCCTTGCCACGGCATGGGGCCGCATCGACAAGGTCGCGCTGACCGGCGTGCTGATCCTGCTGACGGTCGCGGTCTTCGACACGCCCGCCGTGGTGCCCACCATCGAGGAGATGCTCGAGAGCTTCTGGGGCACCCTGCCCTATATCCTCTTCGCCGTCGTGGCCATCGCCGGCATGAAGGCCAGCGGGTCCGAACGTCTGCTGGACGGCGCCTTCCAGGGCCGCGAGACGCGGATGATCCTGATCGGGGCGCTGGTGGGCGGGCTTTCGCCCTTCTGCTCGTGTCAGGTGATCCCCTTCGTCGCCGCCCTTCTGGCCGCCGGCGCGCCGCTATCGGCTGTCATGGCCTTCTGGCTGTCCTCGCCGCTGATGGACCCCGCGATGTTCGCGATCACCGCCGGCGGGCTGGGCTTCGACTTCGCTGTGGCCAAGACGGTGGCCGCGGTCATGCTCGGCGTGGCGGGGGGCTACGCGGTCAAGCTGATGGCGGCCACCCCCGTCTTCGCCAATCCGCTCAAGGCGCAGATCCGCACCGGCGGCTGCTGCGGCGCCAAGAAGCTGAGCCTCGACTGGCAGTTCTGGAAAGAGACCGAGCGCCTTCGCATCTTCCGCGACAGCGGCTGGTCGAACCTTGTGTTCCTCGGCAAGTGGCTGATGCTGGCCTACCTGCTGCAGGCGCTCCTGATCGCCTATGTCCCGGCCGAGTTCGTCGCGACCGTCATCGGCGGTGACGGCGTGGGCCCGGTCCTGCTGGCGACGCTGGTGGGCGCTCCGGCCTACCTGAACGGCTACGCGGCGGTCCCGCTGCTGGAAGGGCTGATCGGACAGGGCATGAACCCCGGCGCCGCGATGGCCTTCGTGATCGCCGGCGGCATCAGCTCCATCCCCGCGGCGGTGGCGGTCTGGGCGCTGGTCAAGCCGCGGGTCTTCGGGGCCTATATCGCCTTCGCGCTGATCGGCGCCTTCGCGGCGGGCCTTGCCTGGTCGGCGATGGCTTGAACCCTCGGGGTGAGCAACGGGGGGCCGCGCGGATCGGCGCGGCCCGGCAGACCGGTTCGACCGATCCCCCCGATCAGCCGATCCGCACGGCCCCGTATGGCGGAGTTCCGCACGTGCGGGGCCGCGCGCGTCCGGAGAGGCAAAATAATCATACCCATTTAACCCTTCAGACCATAAAACAGCCCCAATGGGGATGTAGCGCGACCGCGGCCGAATCCGGCGTCAGACCGGAGACATGGCACGCCCCCTGGTCTTGCCAGGCGTGGCGTCGCGAAAACCGAAGGGCAGAAGGCGGGCATGCTGGAATTCGCCGAGGTATCGAAATCGTTCTGGACCGGAGAGCGCCGGAAGGTGATTCTGGACAAGGAATCCTTTACGGTCGAGCTTGGCTATTCGCTGGGCATCCTCGCACCCAACGGCACCGGCAAGACCACGCTGATCCGCATGATGGCCGGCCTCGAACTGCCGGATGAAGGGCGCATCTACCGCAATTGCCGCATATCGTTTCCGCTGGGCTTCATGGGCGGCGTGATCGGCAAGCTCACCGGCACCGAGAACGCCCGCTACATCGCGCAACTCTACGGCCTCGATCCCGATTACGTGGAGGCGTTCTGCCGCTGGGTCTGCGGGATCGAGGAATATTTCGACATGCCCATCGGCACCTATTCCTCGGGGATGCGGGCAAGGTTCAACTTTTCCCTCCTGCTCGCGCTGGAATTCGACATCTACCTGATCGACGAGGGCATGCCGGCCTCGACGGATGCCGAGTTCAACCGCCGCGCCGGCAGCATCCTGGCCGACCGCATCCGCAACGCGACGGTTGTCATCGTGTCCCACCAGATGCAGACATTGGAAAAATTCGCGCGACGGGCCGCCGTTCTGAGGGATGGACGGCTTTACGAATTCGATACGCTCGAAGAGGCAAAGCAACTTTATGACTATGAAACCCAAGGCTAGGAAGTTCCGCATCCGCAAGACGGGCGGTGCGTCGACGACCGGGCCTGCGGAGGCCGGCGCAGCGCAGGCGGCGGATATGGCGCGGTCCGATACGCCCGGGCCAAGCCCCCGGTCCGAGGTCGCGGCCGCCGGGCAGGTGGCCATGAAGCACCCCGGACCGGCAGCCACCGAAGACGGTTTCGGCACGACGCCTTTCCCGGGGTCGGCCGCCCATGACCGGCTGGAGGCCGAAAGCGCCGGACGCGAATCCGCCCAACAAGCCGAGGATGCCGGCGCCGCGCAAGCCCCGCCGCCCGCTTCGCCGCCCTCCGGCGGCACGCCCACCGCCGAACAGGAGCTTGCAGCGATCCGCGCCGAGGGCCTGACCGGGCGGCAGTTGCGCATGGCCCGGCGCATCGCGCAGAAACACGGGCTTGCGCCAAGCTCGGATTTCGACGCGGTCCGGCTCCTGCGGCACCGCGGCATCGATCCCTTCGCCCGCGGCGGCAAGCTGGAACTCGTGGTCGACACCGGGACGCAACCGTCCGCCGCGCCCGCCGGCACGCAGTCGCAATCCACCGGTCAGGCGCTTGCGCCCATGAGCCGGCAGACGACACCGGCCGTGCCGCAACCGGTCGGGGTGCCGCAACCCCTCGGCGCCGATGAACGTGCCGCCGAGATCATGAAGGTGCAGCGAGACATCGCGCGCCGCCGCCGCAAGAGGCTCATCCTGCTGGCCACACGGCTCAGCTTCTTCGTTCTGCTGCCCACCCTGCTGGTCGCATTCTATTTCTACCGCGTCGCGACGCCCATGTACGCGACCCATACCGAGTTCATCATCCAGAAGGCCGAAAGCGGCGCCAGCAGCGGGGGCGGCGGGCTTGGCGGTCTGCTGGGCGGATCGGGCTTCGCCACCGTTCAGGAAAGCATCACGGTTCAGGCCTTCCTCGAAAGCCGCGAGGCGATGCTCCGCCTGGAGGATGAACTGGGCTTCAGGGAACATTTCTCGCAGGAGGCGATCGACCCGCTGAACCGGATCGGCCCCGATGCGACGGACGAGGACGTGTATGACACCTATCTGCGACACCTTCGGATCGGCTACGACCCGACCGAGGGACTGATCCGGATGGAAGTGATCGCGGCGGACCCTGAGGTCAGCCAGTCCTATTCCCAGGCGCTCATCGGCTTCGCCGAGGAGCGCGTCGACCGGATGAGCCAGAGGCTGCGCGCGGACCAGATGTCCGGCGCGCGCGAAAACTTCGAGGACGCAGAGGCACGGGCGCTGGAAGCGCAACAACGCGTCCTCAACCTGCAGGAACAGCGTGGCGTTCTGTCGACCGAGGCTGAAGTCTCGACCGTGTTCGGGCAGATCCAGAACTTCGAGCTGCAACTGCAGGAAGAACGGCTACGCCTCGCCGAACTGCTGTCGGTGCCGCAGCCCAATGCATCCCGTGTGGAGGTGGCCGAACGCAACATCGCCCGGCTGGAGGCGCTGATCACCGATTTGCGATCCAGCCTGACCAACACGGGCACGGGTGAGATCTCGCTGGCGCGTATCCAGTCGGAACTCATCATCGCCCAGGCGGACCTCGAGACACGGCAGATGATCCTGGCCCAGGCGCTGCAACAGATGGAAAGCGCCCGGATCGAGGCCAACCGCCAGACGCTTTACCTCTCGGTCGGCGTCTTCCCCATCGCGCCCGACGCCCCCGCCTATCCGCGCGCCTTCGAGAACACGCTTCTGGCCTTCCTCGTCTTTTCGGGCATTTACCTCCTGATCTCGATGACGGTATCGATCCTGCGCGAACAGGTCAGTTCGTGAGGCGGGCCGAGGACCGGATTGGACCATGAACACCAGATGAAAAACGTCTCGATCGGGCCCATCACGGTCGGCAATGACAGTCCGCTGACCGTGATCGCGGGTCCCTGCCAGCTGGAGTCGCTCGACCACGCGCTGATGATCGCCCGGCGCATGGCCGACGCCTGCGCCGCGGCCGGCGCTGCCTACGTCTTCAAGGCAAGCTACGACAAGGCGAACCGCACGAGCCTGTCGGGCCGACGCGGCGTCGGAATGGACGCCGGGCTCGATATCCTCGCCGAGGTCCGCGCGCGCATCGGCTGCCCGGTGCTGACCGATGTGCACGCGTCCGACCACTGCGCGCCCGCGGCCGAGGCCTGCGACATCCTCCAGATCCCCGCCTTCCTGTGCCGCCAGACCGACCTGCTGCTGGCCGCCGGCGAAACCGGCGCAGCGATCAACGTCAAGAAGGGCCAGTTCCTCGCGCCCTGGGACATGGCCAATGTCGCCGCCAAGGTCGCCTCTACCGGCAACGACAGGATTCTCCTGACCGAGCGCGGCGTCAGCTTCGGCTACAACACGCTCGTTACCGACATGCGCGCCCTTCCCGAGATGATGAAGACCGGCTACCCGGTCGTCATGGACGCCACCCATTCGGTGCAGCAACCGGGGGGTCAGGGCGGCTCCTCCGGCGGGCAGCGCGAATTCGCCCCGGTCATGGCGCGCGCCGCAGTCTCGCTGGGGATCGCCGCGGTCTTCATCGAAACCCACGAGGCGCCGGACACCGCGCCCTCGGACGGGCCCAACATGATCCCCCTCGATCAGATGCCGTCGCTCATCGAAAGCCTCATGGCCTTCGACGCGCTGGCGAAGGACAACCCGATCCGGGTCTGAGCGCTCCCCCCTTTCGAGTTAGGACAAAGCGGCCTAGGCTTGCCCCAAGGTTCCCCACGGGCAACGGCCGCCGTCATGCGTCTTCTTCTTACCCTGCTTTTGTGCTTCGCCTGTCTCGGCACACCGGCCGCGGCGCAATCCGGGAACGGGCAACCGGGCGGCACCATCGCCGTGGAGTCCGATGCAAACCAGGACGCCGCGATCGCGGTCCGCATCCGCGAAATCATCCGCCAGCTCGACGGATACAGGGATGTCACCGTTTCCGTGGCCGACGGGATCGTGACCCTGCGCGGCACAGTGCTGGACCCCGCCCAGATCACCGCGCTCGCCGAACTCGTGGCCCGTGTCGAGGGCGTGGTGGCCATCGAGAACGAGGTCGTCGAAAGCACGGATCTGCGCGAACGGCTCGACCCCGCCGTCGCGCGGATCGAGGGGCGTATCGCGCAGATCGCTGCGGTCCTGCCCCTGATCCTCGTGGCTGCAGGCGCGGGCGCGATCGTCGCCGTCGCCGGGTTCTTCATCGCCAGCCGGAAATGGCCTTGGGAGAGCATCGCGCCCAACGCGTTCATCGCCGACATCTACCGCCAGATCGTGCGCCTGGGCTTCAGCATCCTCGGCGTCGTTCTGGCGCTCGACCTGCTGAACCTGACGGCGCTCCTGGGCACGATCCTGGGTGCGGCCGGGATCATCGGCCTCGCGATCGGCTTCGCCGTCCGTGACACGGTGGAAAACTTCATCGCCTCGATCATGCTGTCGATCCGCCAGCCGTTCCGCCCCAAGGACCTCGTCGAGATCGAGGGCGAATTGGGCCACGTGATCCGCCTGACCAGCCGCGCCACGATCCTGCTCAGCCTCGACGGCAACCACGTCCGGCTTCCAAACGCGACGGTCTTCAAGGCCAAGATCATCAACTACACCCGCAACGACGAACGCCGCTTCACCTTCGGGCTCGGCATCGACCCGTCGGCAGATATCGGGAGGGCGCAGGAAATCGTCCTGGGCGCGCTGACGGAGCTGCCATTCGTGCTGGAGACACCGGCGCCGGCGGTGTGGGTCGAGGGCCTCGGCGCGTCAACCATCGACCTGACCGCGGCGGCCTGGATCATGCAGCACCAGACCTCGATCGGGATGGCCAAGGGCGAGGCGATCCGCGTCGTGAAGGCGCGGCTGGAGGCGGCAGGCATCGGCCTGCCGGAACCGACATACCGGCTTGTCGGGCCGGAGACACCGACGAGAGCCCCGGCCGCGGCCCCCACCCGCCCCGCGGCACCGACCCCGCCCGGGACGCGTGTCGAAGCGCAGGACATCGGCGCGGAAGAACAGGCCGCGCTCGAGACGATGATCGAGGTCGAACGCCAGGCGCTTCCCGACAACGATCTGCTGCGCCGCGAGGCCCCGCAGGAATAGCGCGCGCCCTTGCGAAAAACGCTTGCCAGGGCTTGATCCCCGGTGACGGATTGAGTAGCTAGCGCGGCACGGTTGGGGTGTAGCCAAGCGGTAAGGCAGCGGTTTTTGGTACCGTGTACCGTAGGTTCGAATCCTACCACCCCAGCCAGTCCACCCGTCCTCATGAGCGTTATCGACCGGGCGTCTCCAAGGGCCTCCGGAGTGCCCCCGGGAATGCCCCATGCTCGGGGGTGTCCTCTCTACATCCTACAGCAACACACAGGACCTCAGAGGGCTCCATCAGCGGAGGTCTGAGGGGGTGTCGGCGGGGTATCCCGGAGAGGGTGGGTCAGAGGGGAATTGGTATGAGTAATGGAGAGGGGGTAGGAGATAGGGTGGAGGTAGTGGGAGGGTCTGTATGTATCTGATGTTCCATGGTAGTGTCCCACCGGATGGTTTAAGAGCGCCGTCCCTCGAAAAGGTCCGCTTTGATCAGGACGCCACTGCGGGCAGCCTGACGGTGGGATTGTCGGTGACGCGGGCGAGGGTTTCAAGGCTCATGGGGACTATCCTAAATTTTGTGCGCTGACGTGGTAACTGCTCTGAGAGGAGACCCACGTATGAGCATCGACAAAGACCTTCTGGACCGCTTGATGGAAGGCCGCTCGCCCAGCGACCTGTTTGGCAAG